>Ga0115567_10004730_pt1 | contig 13252 bp, 9 predicted proteins | sample COGITO_mtgs_1204_2_FD_88679 | JGI IMG/M metagenome (GOLD analysis project Ga0115567, IMG submission 88679) | Pelagic marine microbial communities from North Sea - COGITO_mtgs_120412 | ecosystem: Environmental > Aquatic > Marine > Epipelagic | place: Germany:Helgoland, sampling site Kabeltonne...
AATAAAGCAAGCTGGAAATTCAGTTGGCGTTGAATTTAACAGAGACATATTGCCAACCATAAATGCTAACTGTGTGTCTTGCCACACCTCTGGAGGTTCAGGGGAGCCACTTATTCTAGATGGCATGACCAACGCAAATAAACCCTATACAGTTTTGACAACAAAAGACAGTAAGTACGAGTATCCCCAGCGGAACAAATACATTCGAATACCCCAAGCTAGGCAAAGTTTACTAGCATGGGTGGTATGGGGTAAACGCTTAGATGGGAGGTCTAATGAGGAGCGCGACGAAGATGTCGATTACCCGGAATCTCATCCTCAACTTCAATTGACCGACTTGGAAAAGAGAAATTTCGCTAGGTGGATTGATCTTGGGTCACCAGTAGACTTCCCTCAGCTAGCGGGAGAAGACTTAGAGGGGTTTCGCTATACCGACGACTACCAGCTTCCTGTAATTAATATACACCATCCTTCTTCAGGCATTAACAGGTCTAAAACAGCTGTAATAGGATTTGCCGACGCTAAATCAGGTTTAGACTGGTCTACACTGCGAATTAGTTATTACCCTGTTGAGCAACCTGAACTCACTAATATTGTGACAAGCTACAGCACGTCTGAAAAAAATATAGTGACCTTCAGCATGGAAAACATCTCTCTAGGTCAGGAATATCTGGTTGAGGTTTCGATATATGACAAGTATGGAAATAAAAACGAACAAAGCACCAGATTTGGCTATGCAGATTAAAAAAAGTTAGGAACAATGAATTAGTGAATCTGACGCAGTAATAATACCCAGAGATTTGTCAGAGCTCGACTTGAGCTTTAGGAAGTGATTTACCATTAAAAAGAAGCGACAAAAAATGATTTTTTTTAACAATTTTGTTATGTATGAATATGGTAATAACAAGTGGGATACAGATTATGAGAATGAATACCAATTGGGCATTTACCTCAATTTCATACCTACTAACGAGATAATTGGTTAATAGCACTAACATTATTATTATGCTTTGATGAAATAAATAGACTGAGTACGATGCATTAGCAAGGTGCTTCAAAGGTCCCGAGTTCTTATTCATAATGTGCATAGCAACTAGCCAAATAAGTATAGATACGAAGGTAGCCTGTATATGATGTATATAAGGCGTAGTAATTGGATTAAGTACAGTTGGATACAACCACGGTACAGAACTAATCAAGGCCAGAAATGTAAGAAAGACCACACCTTTTACAGACTGTAAATTGTCAATAAACACATCGTGCTTTAAGCGGGCAATTAACGCGCCCACAAGAAAATAATCAAAATAAGTAAACAAATGATGAATGTTGCCAATCAGTGGAATATCACTATAAATTGCAATACCAGCTTTATTTAAAGCTAGTATAAAAATGTAAAAAAACGGCGCCAGCAATACTATTAACCATATCGAGGCTATTGAAGGTAGCACTAATAACAACCTATTTAAAAATTTCATGCTCTTGTGAGCAAGTGCATAAATTAAGAAATAGACTAATAAGTTCACTAAAAACCATAAATGTCCTACAAGCGAGTTAGTGTTTATTTGCTCAGAAACTTTGTGTTCTCGCAAATAGTCTAGAATAATAAATTGTGGCAAATTTATTATTATTAACACGCTTACGAATGGAACCCCGATTCTTAGGAGCTTGGTTGAACAAAACACCTTAAGACTTTGCTTTTCCATCATTATGAAGGCGAAAAAACCAGATATCATGAAAAAAAGAGGCATTCGGAACAAGTGAATGAACGCGTTTAAATCGTCTACCCAATCAATTGGCTCAATGTAACTCACTAGCCAGTATCTTGACGGCGAGAACGCGGCGCAACTATGCAAAACTAATCCCAGCATCATTAAAAAAGCTCTTAAATTATCGAGATAGAAATAACGCAACTTCTTGTTCGCCTGTAAGAATATTTAGTTGTTGTTTAAATAATAAATCGATTTCATTATTTTAGATGCTGCCTGATCTAATTCATCGACTGTGGAAGATTCGCCTGCTTGTTCATCAATAGCTACAACGATTACCGCCGCGGGTACTTGCGTCCCTTTCAGCTTTTGCAATAGCTGTTCTACTTTAACGTCTTTATAAGTGGTTAAAATGACATCACCCACCACATACCAGTAAAGTATTGTCTTTTTAACACCCACCGACGAAGTAATAAACTCCTGCTGCACGGCAACGTTGTTCACTATTTTTTTATTTCTTTCAACTAAGGTCCATCTATCTTGTTGATACAATTTGTTTAGTGAAGAGACTAATTCACCATCGCTACCATCAAACTGGGCGTAATAAAGATCGAAATCAACATCGTTTGCTTCTAGGTGATATAAATTTTCGCCATTGTTCCCCACGTATTTGGGTATCCATTCTACTATATGATTATGTTTCGTTTGTTTAAATTCATCTATGTCAACAATCAAAGCCTGAGCGCTTGGGGTTAGACCATCAGACATTCTATAAGCTTGCACATAACTTAAGGCTATGCTACAAAATAATACAATTGGAATTACAATTTTAAAACCAGATGTATCGTAGGGTTTATTCGAAACAACTACGGGTTCTACGGTCTTTGAAGTTGAATTACGGCTGCTTGCGTTGGAACGCTTTAGTTTTTTGGATTCATTTCGCCTAATTAGCTCGCCGAGCAAAAACAAACAAACCAAAACAAAGGCAAAAAAGAACCAGCCGTATATCAAGTGATCTGCCCCCACTGCGTGTTCCATGTTAGAAGAGTAACCAATATAAATTATACCGTATACGCGCAAAGCGTTAGCTAGAATAGGAAATACAATAGACAAGCCTAAAAAGAATAGTCTACGCTGCCACGAGACCAAATTCATATATGCATACAAGTTACCTAATACTACAGATGCAATTAGGAAACTAACGCCCGAGCAAGCCTCGGCAACTAAGAACTTACCTTGCGGTATTTCAATGAACAAACCGCTTCTAAACAAGGGTATTCCCGTTAGTTCAAGCATGAAAACCGACATGTCAGCGGTAATTTCTTGTAAAAATGGAATAAGTTCTTCTCCAACAGGTACAGCAAAGAGCACAAACGCAAGGGGAAATTTCAATTCCCATGCAAGCTTGTCACCTATAAATACCCAAACCAAGGTAGGTAACATGCTAAATATAGCTATATGTTGAAAAAGTTGAATGTCGGCTGCAGCACCCAGTAAATAGAGTAGCAACTGAGAAAGAAAAGCAAGCACAGCCAGCCAAGACATTTTTGCTTTCGACCAATCTAAGCTTAATCGTTTTTCATAAATCAAATAGATAGAAGCTGGGATCACAATCAGGCAGTGATTATAAATCTCGTTGCCTATCCAAATTTCAATTGCCGACCAAAGCGATGAATACACCAGAGCAAGCCACGCTGCAAGCACTATCAAAAACATAAATGCAGGCTTGTTATATTCGTTGTTTGCATTAGCCATCATGACTTATTCCATCTTGTCGATATTGTAAACATCTCTCATGGTTCCCCATTTATAATCCTTCATTAACATTACCAGCTTCTTTTCCATAGCGTGTAGGTTGACATAATGTCTTAGTTTCGATTTGAACGGTGCGTTGGCCACCCTAGGTTGGTCTGCATCTATTTCCCAAGGGTGAAAGTAAAAGTTGTAGGGCTTATCATACCTTTTCAAATACGTTTCTATTCGTCTTTTCGACAACCAATAAGGATACAGTCTAAAAAAACCGCCTCCACCAATCCCTTTATTTTTATCATTTTTCTCTATGGTCGGTACGGGTATTTCTATAATACCCTCTTTGCGCTTATGAATAAAACGAGGCCAGTCGGGAACTCCATAGAGGTCGTGAGAAATTGGATAAGTGCTAGATGAGTATTTGAATTCAAGCTCGGCTAAAATTTCAAATACGTATTCATTAGTCTTGTCTATGGAAAAACTAGGCGCTCTGTACCCCACAATCGCCTTTCCACCAGTTTGTTCCAAAATATCTTTGCTTTCTTTAATATCTTTAAAAACCTGCTCTTGGCTCATAGTCGTGTTTCTTCTATGATTACTGCCGTGACTTGCAAGTTCATGACCCTCATCTACTATACGTTTTACAACATCGGGACAATGCTTGGCTACCCAACCCAAGGTAAAAAAAGTTGCTTTGACGTTATTTTCATTGAATAGGTCGATTAATCTGTGTGTATTGTCGCCAACACGAGGCGTAATGCTAGACCATTCATTCGGATCTATAACTGAGTCAAAGGCAGACACATGAAAATAATCTTCTACATCTACTGTCATTGCATTTAAGCGCTCGTGTTGCTTGATGTTAGCTTGCTTAGCTTGTTTCAAAAATTATCTTCCTTTACCAAATAATACAACTTCTACGGTTCTAATTAAAATGAGGACATCCAGCAACAAACTTTGATGTTTAACATAATACAAATCAAATTTTAATTTTTCTAATGAATCTTTTACACTCGCGCCGTAGGGATAATTAAGCTGAGCCCATCCTGCCAATCCTGGCTTTACGTTGTGGCGCTCTGCGTAATAAGGTACCTCGTCTACTAACTGGCTAACAAACTCTGGGCGCTCGGGCCTTGGCCCAATAAATGACATTTCTCCTTTAATTACATTCAACAATTGTGGTAGTTCATCTATTCGGTACTTCCTAATAAACGCACCAATACTGGTTACCCTGTTGTCATTTTTGGAAGCCCATTTAGCGCCGTCTTTTTCTGCATCTGGTCGCATGCTTCTAAATTTTAAAATATTAAACGGTTCACCATGCTGCCCCACTCGTTCTTGTTTATACAGAACAGAAGCACCGGTTCTAAAACCATCGTCTATGTAAATTATAAGTGCTGTAATAAGCATAAAGGGCCAGGCAAAGAAAAGAACAAATAGCGCTAAGAAGATATTTAACCAATAGTCGGCAACTTTTCGGAAGATTTTTTGGGTTTGAAAGCCGCTTGAGTAAATAACCCAGCTTGGATACATCAAATCTACGGCAATTTGACCCGTTTCTCGTTCCATAAAATCAAGCAAATCTGTTACTTGTACACCTTTTAATCTTGCATTAAATAACGCATTTACCGGTAATGTGCCTCTACGTTGATCGGCGGCTACAACGATCTCACTTACGTTATTGTCTTCTATATACTGGGCAAGTTCCTTATCAACATCTATAGTCGCTATACTTTCAGCTTTAATGCCTTTATCAATTTGATCACCATTGACAGGCACAAAACTCAGTAAATTAAAATTAGCTCTGTCGACTTCTCTGCGCATTCTGCGCTCAATTACAGCGGCTCTTACGCCAGCGCCCAGCACAATTAAATTTGGTCTTGCAGAAAATGATTCGGTATGGTGAACAAAATAACGAAAAATCACTAAGGTAATAATAATTAGCATTACCGACAGCGGCGCATGCAAATAATGCGCCGATTTATCATCAAACAAAATACTAGAGATTACTGCAACTACAAAATAGCTTATAATAGAGGAAACAAATAGGCGTCTTATAATTCCCCTAAAAGGTTCTCGTAAGCTTTGTTCATATAAGCCAACTGACAGATTAATCACCAGTACAGAGAGAGTAAATAAAATTACGTTTACAAGTGTTCCTTTCGTATTTGCTCCACTATAAAGACCAAGCCATTGTAAAGAAAGAGCGGTGAAGTAGCTTGCGTAGGCCACTAATGCAGCTTCGAATAAAACAAGCTTTATCGAACGGCTTCCTGATTTTGAATTTTTCGCCATGAACTTTTTATCTCAACTTTTAGAACAGTTTAACTTGGTCAAATATCAATGTGAATTCAAAAAACAAACTGGTACACTTGATTTTCGACATCATTATAGTGGTTTTATATCATTGGTAAACACCACGTATATGATTGATGGGTGAATTTTTTTTATTTTTGGTGCATAATGCGCCCGCATACGGTGTTATCGGCAACTAATGGTAAGGCAATAGTGGTCGATAATATATTTAGTAATTCGAAAGGAACGACAAAATGATTCGGTTGAAAAGTGTTTATCTGTTAGTTGCTACTGCCGCGTGGATTGTGCTTAGTGGGTGTAGTAGTAGCGCCACACAACTTCCATCTGCGGCTACCAGAGCGTCGTTAACCACAGATGTTAATGCCTACCAGTATTTAATTGGGCCTGGCGACCAACTAACAATATTTGTGTGGAGAAACCCAGAAATATCGGGCACGTTTTTAGTTAGACCCGACGGTAAAGTTTCTACATCTTTGGTCGAAGATATAGATGTGTCTGGCAGAACACCAACAATGCTGGCACGCGAACTAGAAGAACAGTTGTCGACTTACATCAACAACCCAAGAGTTACGGTTTCTGTCGGCCGATTTAGCGGTCCTTTTAGTGAGCAAGTACGAGTAATTGGTGAAGCGACTAGCCCTAAAACCGTTAGTTATACTCAGCATATGACGCTATTAGACCTTATGATTCAAGTAGGTGGATTGACCCAGTTTGCAGACGGCAACGGTGCAAAACTTATTAGAGTAGTGGGCAACAAACAGCAAACCTATAATATAAATATAGAAAACTTAATTAAAGACGGCGACATTACCGAAAATGTAGATATTTTGCCCGGCGATGTAATCATCATTCCTGAAGCATGGTTTTAATAGTAGTAAAAAGAGTTTAAAAATTAATGCAAGATTTACAACAATCAATTCAAGTTATTTTAGATTACGTCAAAGGCATTTGGGTACGAAAGCGATACTTAATCGTATGCTCGTGGATTATTTGTCCACTTGGATTCGTTTACGTGGCATCATTACCAGACGTATACAAATCTGAAGCGCAAGTTTATGTAGACACGCGCTCGATGCTTGAACCACTATTAAAGGGTATTAGTTTGTACAATGACCCTGAGTCAGAAGTACGAATGATGGCGCAAACTCTAAAGAGTAGGTCGAATATAGAAGAAATCGCAAGACAATCAGATTTAGATGTAACAGTGACAACAGATGCTGATTACGAGCAGTTGGTTTTAAGCCTCACAAATGACATAAAGTTAAGTTCTACCAATCGCAGTAATATTTACACAATAGCCTATACACACGAAAACCCACAAGTAGCCAGAACGGTCGTTCAAGAAACGCTAGACGTTTTTGTTGAAGGTTCATTAGGCGGAAGCCGAAATGGAAATGACACGGCAACTCGGTTTATTGATGAACAAATAGCTGAGTACGACGCGCGCTTGTCAGAAGCCGAGCAGCAAAGAGCCGACTTCCGTAGAAAGCACGCCGATATAATGCCGCTTCAAGGTACTTTCCATCAGAAGCTTCAAAATATGAAAGATAGCTTGGCAGCAACACGATTAGAAGTCAAAGAAGCTGAGCAAAAAGCCGAGACTCTCCGTAGCCGGTTAACAAGCGGTCGAAAAGCATCTGACGGTTTTGCTGTACAAAGTGGTGATAATGCCCCTGTTATTACGACTAGATACGATGCCCGAATTCAGGGCCTCGAAGAGAGACTTGATGATTATATGCTTCGGTTTACCGACAAGCACCCTGACGTTATTGAATCGCAGCAACTGCTCGAAAGTTTACAAGCGGCACGCGAAAAAGAGATTGAAGTTTATCTTGGTCAAGATACAGACGGAGACTCTCCAATTTTAAGTCAATTGAATCAAGAAATAAGTCTAGAAGTCGGCCGCCTTGAGGGTGAAATTGCTTCACTCAGGGTGAGAGAAGAAGATTTTAATAGAAAAATAGAAGATTTAAAGTCTAAAATTGACCTTGTGCCACAAATTGAAGCTGAAGGAATAGCTAAAAACCGTAACTACGGGATCATCAAGAAAAAATATGAAGAGCTTTTAACGAGGAAAGAGGCCGCTGATATTTCAAAAAGTGCTGAGGTATCTTCTGAAGAACTCCAATTTAGAATAATTAAGCCGCCACTCGTCCCGCCCAAGCCCTCTGGACCGAAACGGTTTCTATTTTACACTGGAGTATTATTCGCTGGATTTGGCGTTGGTATTGGATTAGCATTTTTAATGAGTCAATTAACACCTGTGCTAGTTCGTGGACATCAACTAACCTCGCTGACTGGGTTTCCTATATTAGGGGTAGTTACACACCTAGATTGGGTTAGAATCAAAAGTAAACAACGATTCAGAGCAATGGTATTCTTTGCTTCTTCAACAGCAATAATATTTATGTATTTAGTACTGGTAGCAACCGACATGATGAATATTAATATTTTGAGCAAGGTGATTTCATGAAAAACACAATAGAAAAAGCCTTGCAAAAGAAAAGAGAGGCGGAGCTCAAATCGTCACAGCAACAAACGAAAGCGGATACAGCTTCCGATGCAGTATATCTCGAAGAAAATAACCTTTCTCAAGAACCGGCAGTAGTTATAGAAAAGGGTATGCAAAATAAGAACTTTGAAGTCGAACAAACAGCAAATGTTGTTCACGCTAAAGGACATAAAGCCAACAAATTTAATATAGATTTACAAGCCTTAGAAGGTAAAGGATTTGTTGGTTTAGAATCTGGAAGGAACCTCATTAACGAAGAATTTAGGGAGATAAAACGCAAACTACTTCAAAACGCCTTTGGCCCCCTTGCTTCTACTATTAGCAACAGCAATATAATTATGGTGAGCAGTGCTCGGCCCTCAGAAGGTAAAACCTTTACGGCGGTTAATTTGGCAATAAGCATTGCCGCAGAACAAGACAAAACAGTATTACTTGTAGATGCCGATGTATTAAAGCCAAATGTTTTGAATACATTAGGATTGAAGCAAAGTAATGGGCTAATGGAATACTTGCTTGGCAAAGTTAATGATTTGAGTGATGTTATTCACCATACTAATATTCCGAAGCTTCGCATCGTTCCTGCAGGTCAAACTCACCATTTGTCTACCGAACTACTTGCGTCTACGGTGATGAGAGATACAATAGAAGAGTTTTCTACCCGCTACCCTGACCGGGTTGTTATCATTGACACACCACCATTGATCGGCATTAATGAGTCGGTAATTTTGGCTAACTTGGCGGGTCAAGCAGTGATAGTTGTAGAGGAAGGTCAGACTAAATTAAACGATATTCAAAGTTCAGTAGAAAGATTAAACCCTAACATGGCAATAGGATTTGTAGTAAATAAGTCTATCCAGTTCTCTGAAAAAGGTGGTTACTATGGATATCAATACTATGGGTCAGAAAATAAGGACTAAAGTCATTGTTCGCTTACAGCAATAAAAAGTTACAGCCGACTTCACTGATTAAAATAAGTAGAGTTGTCTGTATTTTCATATTAGTAATCCCTCAATTTGTAGCGATAGCGGGTGATGTCAAATTTAATGCTGGAGTAAGTGCTAAGCTTGTAGAACAACAGATTAAGACAAAAGATACTCCAATGCGAACGATTGATGCAACAAACATACTGCTAACACCGTTTGCATCAGTAAGCTATCAAGCAAAAGACTTTGATCTTTTTTTCAGGGGAACTAACAATCAGGTTAGGCGAAAGTTAGATAATGAAACAACAACACAAAATTTTACTGAATATAATTATGCTGGTAATTATGACTTGTTTGAAAACGTATTATCGTTAAATATAAACGGCAATAGAAGTTACCGGAGTAGCAGTCAAAATAGTTTCGTGGTAGACGACTTTTTGTTAAATAGCGAGTCATTGAATAAAGTCACATCAAATAGAGCTCAACTTCGTCTTAATGTTCGCAGAGGCAAGTATTATGGATTATCTGCAACGAGTTTCTATAGAATTACTTCATCTGATCGTAACGAGAACAGAGTAGCAGACGATAGTGTTTTTGATAACGAAAATTATGGTGTGTCTGTCAATGCCGTAACGGGCGAAAACTTAGATGGTGCGAAGGTAAGCTTAACGAGTAATTTGCAGTATTCTGAGCGTGATTCAGGCCGAGATTTCTCTAGTCAACGACTTGGTATTTCAAGCGACATTGAAGCCTACGGTGATTTCGGCTTGGCGCTAAATGGTACCTACGAAAACAACGAGATAAAAAACGACTCTGAAATGGTCGACAATCGGCTTAGAGAATTCTATACCGTTGGTGCTGGAATAATATGGCAACCACGAGATACAAGGTATGTAAGAGTATTATGGAATAGGTCCTTGTCTTCATCTATAATTGATGGAGAGGAAGATGAAAAAGACAACTTTTTAAGTTTCAATATAGATTGGGCGTTTTCTAGCCGTACAGCACTGCAAGCTAACTATACGCGGCGTTTCTTTGGTGACGCAGGCAATTTATCATTCCGCCATCAGACCAAGAGCTGGCGCTCCAGCGTGACTTACTCTGAAGTTGTATCGAGTACGTCTCAGTTTATTAACACTAACAACGTTGGATTGTTTATTTGTGACAATGGCAGCGCAGATTTATCTAACTGCAGACTTTCAGACAGCTTAGAACCTGACTTAGAACCTGGGCAGGCTTTACAACCATTTGTAGTGAGAGGCTTAGCGCTAAACGACAGAATAATTTTACGTAAAAGCCTAACCGCACAAACCGCTGTAACTCGCAGAAGAACTACATTTTCATTAACGGGCTCACGTTCACAAGATGATGAGATTGAAATTAATCGGATTTTTGATATATCAACAGTTCGCGCTAATTTGTCATTCTCACTGAGTCAAAGATCAAGCATACAATATGGCTACACTTTTGCAAAAACAGAGCGCGACCAAGATGGTGTGCTTGAAAGCGCGATCACTAAAGAGCACAATATTAATTTCAGGAGGCAAGTCACAAGGCGTTTCAGCGCGTCACTTGGCTTGAGCTACTTAGACAGAAACGGAGAAGTAACAAGAGGAACCCCTTCGATAAGAGGCTTAAATGGGCCATTAACAGACCGAAGAGTGACGTTCAGAATTACGTATGACTTTGGGTCGAGATAACTAAAAAAGTAATAGTTTTCACTTACTTCCCGTCATCACTCTTCAGCCTCACATAAGTCTGATACTTCTTCTTAAGCAATTTATCGATATACTGCGTAAGCTTAACCTTATGCTTTATTGCATCGTCTAAGGCATCTACAAGCTCTTCAAGCATTTCTTTATAATATTGGGCTTCGTGCACAACATTTCCATTTGGGGTCACGTGCACAGGCCTTTCACCGTTAGTATGTACATTGGCGGTCGGCGCATTACTTGAAGGCATAGGCTCACTAAGGCTAACCTCCTCTTCTGGCACAAACATTTCAGCCTGCACCTCTTCAATAACTTGATCTATATCCTCTTTATTGAAGGTTTTTAATTCTTCCAAATATCCATAAAGCAACACTCTGTCCATTAGCGTATTTATTTTACGCGGCACGCCTGTGGTAAATTTATGAATAGCTTTAAACGCATCCTCATCGAATAAGCTAGTACCTTCGCGGCCAGCATGCTCTAGGCGATAGTTGATATAAGCACAGGTTTCTTCATAGTTTAGCGGCGCTAAATGACACGAAGCCACTATACGTTGTCTAAACTGTTCCATATTAGGCGCGCGCAGTATTGCTTGTAACTCTGCTTGCCCTAACAAAAAGCTCTGTAAAAGCGGCTTACCATTTTGCTGAAAGTTTGACAGCATACGCAGCTCTTCAATAGTTTCCAGTGGCAGGTTTTGCGCTTCGTCAACTAGTAACAACGCACGTTTGCCAGTGGCAGCAAGCTGTTCTAAAAACCTTTGCAGCGCTTCCAATAAATCGGTTTTGGTTTTACCTGTTGTGTCTATGCCAAACTTAGCGGCCACCATTTTTACAATTTCATCGGGGGAAAGCTTGGGCGTGACTATTTGCGCAGCGTAAATATCGGCTTCAATTTCGTTTAACAAGCTATTGGCAATGGTTGTTTTACCCGTGCCTATATCACCCGTAATCACAATAAAGCCTTCGGCCTGCGACAGGCCATATTGCAAATACGACATAGCACGCTTATGCAGTTTACTCGCAAAGAAAAATTCTGGGTCGGGAGTCAACTGAAAAGGTTTTGAATTTAACCCGTAATAGCTTTCGTACATCTGTCAATTATCCATAGCGGTTTGCTTGTAAGAAGTAGGTATGCAAGATTTGCCGCCTATTCGCAAAAAATTTAAGAAAGCACAATAGAATAGACCTTCCAACTATAGCCGGATGGTACAACAAACTAGCTTGAAAAGCATCTGCTTTACATGTGTTTGGCCATCCCAATGTATTGCTGTAAATTACTATTTGGCAGTGTCAACTATTTACGAGTGCTCACTATCTGAGAAATAATAGCCGAGGTAGACACACCATCTTCAAACCCCAAGGTCATAACGTGGCCGCCGTTTGCAATAACTTCTGCTCCACCGGCAATATCTTCAATTTTGTAGTCGCCGCCCTTCACTAAAATATTGGGCAGCACTTCACTAATTAAGCGCTGGGGCGTTTCTTCTGAAAATTCGACTACCCAGTCGACCGATGATAACCCCGCTAAAACTGCCATGCGCCTATTAACATTATTAACCGGCCTGCCCTCGCCTTTTAACTTGGTTACCGATGCGTCTGCATTTACCGCCACTATTAATCGCTCACCTAGCGCTGCTGCTTCGTTTAGGTAACTTACGTGTCCTGCATGTAATATATCAAAGCACCCGTTGGTCATTACTACGCGCTCGCCTTTCAATTGGGCAATTTTTACCGCAGAAATTAACTGATCTTGATTAAGTACGCCGCCATCTACCGCTTTATGTTGGTTCAGCGCAAGTGCGAGCTCTGTTGTGGTAACGCTTGACGTACCAAGCTTACCTACCACTACGCCCGCTGCATGGTTAGCGAGTTGACAAGCAAACTCAATGCTTTCGCCTACACCCAAAGTGCACGCTAATGTTGAAACCACTGTATCGCCGGCCCCTGTTACGTCATACACTTCTCTGGCTAAGGCGGGTAAATGCAGCGCACCTTGGCTGTTGTTATTATTACCCTTAGCTTCAATATCTATACCCGCAGAAAATAACGACATACCTTTTTCAGACCGCGTTAATAACAAATGCCTAAAATTGTTGTCGTTACAGCAAGCGGTAGCTTTTGCTAATAGCTGCGCTTCGCTACTGCAGCTTCCTTGAACCAATTCGAATTCAGCCATATTTGGCGTGATAAGGGTAGCCCCTTTATAACGAGTGAACGAGTCACCTTTAGGATCGACTATTACAGGAACCCCGGCTTTTTTTGCAGCGCTAATTAAGGCCTCAACCTCAGACAGCGCACCTTTCGCGTAGTCAGACAGCACCACTACATCAAT
>Ga0115567_10004733_pt1 | contig 13246 bp, 21 predicted proteins | sample COGITO_mtgs_1204_2_FD_88679 | JGI IMG/M metagenome (GOLD analysis project Ga0115567, IMG submission 88679) | Pelagic marine microbial communities from North Sea - COGITO_mtgs_120412 | ecosystem: Environmental > Aquatic > Marine > Epipelagic | place: Germany:Helgoland, sampling site Kabeltonne...
TAACGTGAGTCGGTGCACAATATATGAGAAGCGTGAGTGGGCGCAAGTTGCGACGTTTGACAGATCCAGCAACACGTGGGGTTGTCAAGGGTGCCGAACCGAATGGCCCGCAGTGCCTTCGAGCGGCAGCTGACCCAGCATTGCCCCTGCGCCTCCACCTGCGTGCTTGTCCATGGAAGCATCCCAACGTTTTACAACGCCGCGCGACCAGTCGGGGGGTTCAGCTGGCTGCCGTTGGCTGGCCTCCCCCTCCGCGAGGGCGGCTGGCGCGTTGGATTGATTCCAGCGTGGCTGCTTCTCAACCTCCCGGCTTCCGCCCATGAGAGGGCGAGCATTGCGCCGTCGCAGCTGCGTATTGGCAACATCGTCTTCGATGTCGGGCGGTCCGTTCGACATCACGAACCGCCGTGGTGGAGTGTGTGGAGCGACGATGAAGATCAGGGCATGTTGTTCAACGAATTTCAAGCTCGATTCTTAAGTTGATTTTTGTTCCTCCTGCCTTCTGTTAGAAGAGCACCCAAAAGCCTCGAAGACATGGAAGCCGTCCACGCTTGTGATGCTGGGACACACACACCGGCATCACCGGCATCAGTACGGTGCGATGAGGGGACTGAATGCGATCAATCTGCAAGAGTAGGAGTCGATGGGGGCGTAGGTTCTGACGAGCCTGTCGTTGCATGTTGGAAAGTCCATCGCTGGCAACGGGGCAACCAGGCACCGTCCCTAAGCAGCTCGTTAGAAACTGCATCGCGCTGACTTCCAACGCCGGTTGTTATCTGTCTTTCGTTCATTTGCCCCCTTACTGCGGTTTGATCACGCTTCCTTTGCTCGCTTATGCAGGTGCGACTTGTTCTTCTGCTCGCAATAGTTGGGGGGCTTGTAGCCCTGCTCACGGCGGTCAGGACTTGGGACTACATTTCAGAGTTCTCAGAATGGTGCAAGAAGAATCAGGTCGTTTCGAACCTCGACCATGTTGCAGTCACAAATGACAAAAAATCACAACTTTTCAGATAGCGTGGCAAGGTGAAAAAGGCGCCCAGGTGTCTAGGTTCTGATTAGACATTCGGACCGGGCAGGCGACAGGATCCCTAATACTGATTGGGGCGTACATTATCGCAACGGTGCTGGCGTTCCCTGCCGCGGTACTTACGATCGTGGGGGGGTTCATTTTTGGGGTCTGGGTCGGTTCCGCTGCCGTTCTTGCAGGTAACTTGTCCCAGTGTGCTGCACCATGGCATTGACCATATTGCTGAGGGCTGAGAGGGCGCAGGAGCTACATCTGGGGCGTGTTTAGCATTTCTGTGCGGGCGCTACATCTTTGCGGACGCAGTTCGGCGCAGAATCAAGGCCCGCCATCGAAAGATCGATATCATTTTTGGGGTCATCGAAAAGCAGGCCTTCAAAATTACCTGTGAGACCCCCTGCCTTGCGCTCCCGGTGCACCAAGACCTCTGTTACTAGCGCTGGATAGCCTGACGTTTGAGTGCGGGCGGAAGTTTTACTCCGCCTCAGCCCCATCGTGCCCTTCAACGCGCTCAACTACGCCCTGGGGATCACCGATATGTCCTTTCTTTCCTACTCCGTCGCCTCGCTGTTTGGAATGATCCCGGGCACCATCCTCTACTGTTACGTTGGCTCCACACTCAAGTCAGTCGGTGACATTGCAGCAGGCAACATGCAGCGCACGCCTGAGCAGGAGGCTTTCTTCTGGTCGCTGCCCTTTCGCGTGCCCCACACAGCTAAGAGGGAGAGACTTGGTCCGAGTTCTTGGAGGACGCACTTTCCCAGGATTACTCTCAGAGTGGCTCTAACACCTTTATGCCTCTAGGTGTGGTCTCGCTGCTTCTATCGTGGTGGCCCTGGGAATATCGTTCTATGCCCGCCGCGAGATGGCCAAGGCCCTGGCCGAAGCAAACAATGGTCTGTGTGCTACAATCCTGTGATCCTTATATCCGCTTGATGCCAGTGACTCCACGTGTTGAATCCGATCCTTACAAAGGTGGCGTGTAGGTGACCAGGCCGACGTTGTGCCGCCCCCGATCTCGCAAGATCTGGGTCATGATTCTGATGACCGAAGGCATCTTGGCGACGAGCAGCCGTTCCGAGAAGGCATTGGACAAACCGCAACAGCGGATGGCTCACAAAACGATTAGTTCGTGGTGGTGGTTATGTTGAGAGACGCGGTGTGAAAATGTTGAAACAGCATGGATGGTAGTTCTTGTGAGGTATCGTTCCTCAAGATGTGTGTGTGCCGGTCGAAGTTGAGGGGAGGTTTCCTCAGAGGACATCACACATGCCTCCTGTGTATCGAATGTAATTTCATGATCGACATCACATCCTGCGAGGTGTCGCACACCTGGTACTACTCAGATCCCTGCCACGCAATAGTTGACGCGCCAATGCTGCGCTTGTGTGTTAAAGAACTTGAGCCTGTTGTCTGTGTTGACGTAAACCTTGAACTTTGTGGCCCCGTCCATCATGAACGCGTTACCGCCCTTGGCATGATCCTTGATCACACCAGTGTTGTCACCCCGGAGAGTCGTCAGCACGTACTTCACACTCGTGAAGCCACAGCCACTGATGTCCACTGTTTTCTCGATCGATTTTGAGTCCCGCGCGTCCATCCAACCCCCAGCGCTTGATGCGGCGCAACACAATTTCCCCGAGTTTGTTTGCACACTGTTACTTCCGTTTGGCCTCAAAATACGCAGCGACGTACACGGGTAACCCGCAACCTTCTCCGACGGCTGCGCGTAGAATTTTTTGACGCCGCACCAAGTCACTTTCCACTTGTTGCTTGCGGCAGTACTTGTTGACAATTGACTTTCACCCCCCATAGCCTGGACTCGCAGATTGAAGGCCCCTGCGTTCGGGCTGTTGATCGAACCGATGCCCGAAGCCTTGGAAGCGCATTTGCCACCACCTCGCAACTCTGACAAGCATGTTGTGTCACTCACGGAAGCGAAGTAAAACGGCCCATCAAGGTCAGAGTAGCCCCCATTACCCCAGCCGCAGCCCGCAGTTGAAATAGACTTGTAGATGGTACCGCCGCCCGCATTCGACCAACTGTTGCTGGACTGCCCGCAACACATCTGGAAAGACTGCGGCTCGCCGTCCACTTCGCCAAGGCCGCACCACTGGATGCGCCAACTGTTGAAGTTAACTTTTGAGAACGCATTCGACGTAGTCACATACACACGAACTTTTGAAGGGCTCATCGTGTCGGCAGCGACGCCGTCAGGGTTCGCGATGTTTACCGACTCGACCGTCGACGGGCCGTCCTTGATCGACGCAAAATACTGCGGCTCGGCAGAGAATTTACACTCAGAAGTGTCGACGTCGAAGTACCGCAAGTTGTTGTTTATCATGGTACCGCCACCAATCTGGTTGCCGCAGCACATCGACTTGCCCACGGTCGAGGCAACGGAGCAGAGACTATCGCCCGGTGGACCCTCGGGGCCTCGGATGCCATTGCCGCCCTTCTGACCGTCACCGCCCGTCGGGCCAATAGGCCCCTTCGGACCATCCTGACCAGGATCTCCGTCGCGGCCGGGCGGACCAGGAGAGCCTGGCGGGCCGGGTGGGCCTCGAAGCCCGATTTCAGTACCCCGCGGGCCCGGGAACCCCATTTCGCCGTTGGTGCCGAAGGCTCCCGGTGCACCGTTCTTCCCAAGTGTCCCTTCCTTTCCTCGGCGTCCTTCGCGTCCGCGCCGTCCTTTGGGTCCCGGCGGTCCAGTGAGTCCCTGGTCACCTTTGTCGCCATGGGGCCCTTGCTCGCCGTCCTGACCTTTAACTCCCTTAATGCCCGTCGGCCCGGTGTCGCCCATGGGCCCCTCGTCGCCACGCGGTCCACGGTCCCCACGGGGTCCAGGAAATCCCTTCGGTCCGAAGTAACCCTTCGGACCAGGGCGTCCGCGCGGCCCTATCTGTCCAGCTTCGATATCGACCTCAACAGGGTGGTTCTTCCTAGCCCGTTTGTCGATTTTCTTGAGCAAGATCTGATACCATGAAGGGGCGTCACGAAAACGATATCGCAGTGCAGGTAATGCGCAAGCCCTTGCCAAATGAGGCTACGCGAGAAGGGTTGAGAGCGTACCGACTCGTCATTCAGAATTTTCTGCACCTCGACGGCCGTGTCCTCAACAGAGCCCCCCGGCATCGGAAGGTACTCTTGATCGCCGATTTGGTACAGCGCTGCCGGCGAGCGCAGATTGCCCTGGCAGAAATGTACGATTCAGCACGAATAATGGACACGAATGCGATGTTGGGACCGGAAGCGAGGTAGGCACTTGCACCCGGAAGTGGTGCATCGCTGCTGCGTGGTGGTGGAAGGCACCCAGTTGTTAGGGCGTTTTCGCACGATGGGTGGGACTACACACCGACGACATCATCCATGCAGAACATACAAGGGCCAGTAAAGATGCGATCACGACGAAGACCCCTGCGGAGTGCCCTCCGCGGAGCGGTCGCGCCCCGGCGAGCAGAGGTTGCTGCATCGCTCCACCCCCGGTGAAAAGCCGTGGAGTTGAGTAAACATTTGGGTAACTTTTGACCGGAAGTCACTTTTGTATATTACCCAACCCCGCACAGCCAAAAGCCATCAGCCTGGAAAATGTGGGTGCCCAACCCCGTCGGCGCCGCAATCGCACAGAAAGAGAAGCATGCTTCCGTTCCACTTAACGTCTTTGTGCATCATTGCTGCCTACTTGCTATTCCGTGCTGCTGTGCCAAACTTCGCCTTTAGAAGAAGCCATACACGACTAGACAGCAGCTTGCTGCTCCAGTGTGCTGCTGTCGGAGTTCAGGCGCTGTAGAGGGAAGCTTTGAACATTGCATTCGTGCGGTTGGCACACTGAGTATTCGCATGTAGAAGGCATTCAGTTTGTGTACTTTTGATAAGTGCTGTACTTTTGATAAGTGCTGGCGTTCCAAGTTCAGCAGATGGTGCGCGAAGAAGAGTGGCGCCCTGAAGTTGTCCAACGCTGCGCAGATGATTTTCCGGCAGCTGGCCGAGATCCCTCAGGCCGCGGCCGCTTTCTTCACGGAACAGGAGACTCGGGTGCGTGCAACCCTTACACTTTATGGTTCCTGTGTATTGTTGCGAAGTGTCGGCATGCACCGCACGCAAAGCACACCCAAACCGCATTCGGCCTGAGAAGCGGTGGTCATTCAATGCGATGCTCCTCATATTTTCAGTTGACCCCGGATGGCAACGAGCATTTGCTACTTTGCTGGTGCACTGACAGAAAATTCCGATCAGAACCAAACTGTTTGCTCGGGATCTACTTGCGTCGTTGCTGAGAATGTTGAGGTTCGCCTGCCTGCTCAACTGGATTCAACCGCACTGTTGACGTTTACTCATCCCTCCGTGTCTTTTGTGAAACAATGGCGCGCATGAGCCGGGGCTGATTAAGTCGCCCTCAGGTTATGGTGCCGCCGCCAGAGGACGGCGCAATCTCGGCGCGGCCACACCTGGCGCACTTCGCGTAAGTTGCTGTGTGTCAGGCATCGTCACAGTAGAGGGGATGGTCCATTAATTGTGGAGATCAGGAAGGCTATGTTGAACGTATAGACGACAGGAGAGCTGTGCAAAAAAACCGCAGGTCGGTGGTACAGCAGCCTCGAGTGAGTGAAAGAGGGAGTTTACACACCAAGACCGCACACATCAATGTCTTGCAAACAGTGTGTGCGTGGTGACAACTTTGCTATCACGTACTTGATACGCTGCGAGAGTCATCAGGCTTTCATTGACATGTATGGAGATGCCGTGATCCGCAAACGCTATGTTGCACCGTAGAAGGCACTGGCGCACGCAAACCACTTCTCCGAAGTCAAGAACAGGATGTGACTAGAAAGTCTGGCAGCCGAATTCACTGCATGTTGTACACTTCCTCGGGGATCTGGATGCGCACGTCTGCGAAATCCTCTGTAATCTTGACCTGACATCCAAGTCGGGACCTGCACGCCCCCTCGATGCAAGCCAGTCAACGCTAGGCTCAGGTGCTGGATCAACCCTGTGCATGCATTCTAGTGGAAAAAAGATGTAACCATCCAGATCATCCGGTGTTCGGGCTTTTGTGGCACGGATTTCTAGCCCTACTTTCCGAGAAACTATGGTTGGAACTTTCGCATGATGGAGAGCTCACGTGTCCGTCAGACCGCCTGCCAGGTCGAGCATGTCGAGCTCCTCCTCATCCGCAGGCGGTAGCTTATCAAAGAGTTCCTTTGGAAAAATACAGTGGCAGGTGCTGCACGCAAGCGTCCCCTCGCAAGCGCCCTCGAGCTCAAGGTCATGAGCTTGCGCAACATCGAGCACGTTGTCGCCAAGCTTGGCTGTGACCACAGCCCCCTCAGGAGCAGTGATAGGATCCAGGATCGTAAAAGTGACCGTGTTACTGCTCATCGGACGCCTTCCAGACAATGTGGTCCCCGTGCGACCCTGCTCCAGCCAATGCCCGCGAACCCCGAGCGCTGCAGCCAATTGGGCTACAGGATCCAAAGTTGTAGGACGCGATGCAAATGGTGCCGATGGCCTGACACGCTTCACCAGTGCTGTTGCAAACCGCATCTAAGATCGTCTTGCTGACAAAGACCTCGATTGTCGCGGAAGCTGCTGCAGCGCTCCACAGAGTGATGGAGGCTCAACCTTGGAGGCTCGGCCTTGGTCCGAGAAAAAAAGGGTTTAGGTGGTCATTTTGAGAGATTTCGAGGTGACCTCTCAGTGAGAGGTTGATGGGCGTCTCATCATGATCTCCCAATGTGTTGAGCGGTCAAGGTCGGGACGCAACTACCAATCAGCTAGTACTGATGAATCGGCCAGCGTCTACACGCTTCCCAAGCTTGCATACTGCAAAGCATATGCAAGCTTGCATATGCTTTGCAGTCGGCTATGTCTTTCACTTGGCTGGTACTGCTTCCATACGAAGCCATACGAAGGCAAGTTTTGGGGTAACGACTGTCAGAGGATTGTACTGCACATCCAACGCTGTCTACTCCAAACTCGACTAGCGACGCTTGCATCGCTCGAAAATGGAGCAGATCAGACACCCATTTGCATCCGCATCCAGGAGACGTTCGACATGCCGCCGCCGACCCCAACCCCGCCACTGTCTCCTGATCCCGCGGCGCCACCGTGCTGCACATACTCCGGATATCGTGCACTCCCCCCGTATGCCCCGGCCTGATTCATCTCCCCCTGTTTCAAACAGCGCGGCATCATCAGCCAAGATAACCATCAGCAGAGGTAACTAACAGCACTTGACCCCGGATCTTTTTCCCACTAACTAGCAGATAGAGCAACATGCTCACTTCGACGGGTCGTGCAGGCCCCGGGTGGTGGCAAGGGCGCGACCTGGTACGAGCGCCTGTCTTGCACTTGCTCATAGCCGTGCTGGCCGCCTTTGAATGTCTCATCCCAGTAGCCCTTCACATCGCGGGTCAGTTGATTGATCTGCCTATTCCACTGCGAGCTTGCAGGGATCAAGCAACCTACACATGAGCGCGATAGTCAGCTCAGCTGCTCGTAGAGGACAGGCCTCGGCTGCTTCCTCTGGGCGGGGACGCACAACACGCGCCGATGAGGAAAGGGAACATCAGAATGATGTAGGAGAACAGACGGAGCGTGTGGTGTCCAGACATATTCGTGTAAAACCGCAGCGAGTGGTCCTCCGTGTTGAAGAAACAGTCGTGCCGAGAACCCTCCGTGTAAATGGAGCAAGCCTGTGAACCCCAGCACATGACCTCCCCCTCACGCAGCCCCGGAATGCCCGGAAGCGGAAATTTGACGTCATAGTGATACAGTGCGTCGTCGACTAGGTCGTCTTTCTTGATCGCCGTAATTTGGCATCGCGTTTGAACCTGAGGAGTATCAGTGCCGAGTCAGCTGTGAGCGCAGACTCTCAGGCTGCTTCACAGAATGAGCGACTTGCAGGAATGACGCATTCCATCATTGACCCACGCGAAAAGTGCTGGTTGGTTCAAACCGAGTATACAATCTTTTCGTAGTGTGGGATCACGACGTTGAGGAAGGCTGCAAGCAGAAAGGTGATCCCCACTGCAAGCGACAAAGCCCCGCTCTGCGCGTGACACCCAGGATATCAATAGAAATACGGGATGCCACAAGCCGACCTTATCAGCAATTGAATTCGGCTGATGACGTCACTAGCACAGAAAAATGTTCAGACCCACATCTGGTATGGGTTTAATGGCGCACCAGGGTGAGGCACTCAGACGGGAACGCATCGACGCGAAATGTCCAGTCAGGCATCCATCTCAACAAATCATCCAGAATCGACACTCCCCAACGATCTTTCTTATCATTGGCGTCGGTTGTCGACCCATATTCCCCAAAATCAGGCTCGTTATAGCCATCCGCCATCGCACTGTGTTGAGCCCAGAATCCCCCTCTCGCCACAAAATCTCACGCAGCCACTCCTCTGAAGGACACCGCAGGGACCTTCAGAGGACCACGCTGATATCTGCAGAGAATTCCTTCCCAGTGGTGGCGCTTGGTCCCTGAAAAGCAGGGTGAATCAAGCGCGCCAGCCGTGCCCACCTGTGGGCTCTCCAACCAGTCCCCTTCTCAAAGGTCGGGGTTAAAAAGTAGACTAAATTGTTTTCTCGAGAAAACTCGGGGTGTGGGATTTCTTGGTGAAGCTCCCTGTCGGGGGTGGCCCGCCACACGCCGCCATCCGCTCTGGGCGACTGCACGTCCTGTGGCAGAGCCATTCAAGGAACAAGACGGAGAGATACCAGCATGCCCCAAGGGGCTACATGAGCCGCAATCGTGCAACAATCACCCGACTCTTCTACTTGAGTGGCAATCTTGTACTCGACAATCGCGCACTGCTCGCATTTGCCGCAACCGTGGGAATGGCGTGTGCAATTCCAGACACAAGTGCTCTTAACAGCGTAGGTAGCTGCGGTGCTGAAAGTAGTGGTGGTGGGTGCGAAATCGCTTTAGACCATGTAGGCGGGGCCTCTGGGTCTGCATTGGTGCCTTTCACAAACTCGAATCCTTACGCGGACAACTTTCGACTCAAGATACGGCCATTCGTGATAGGCGAAAAGCCGGTCCAGATTCGGCAAGGTTGGGATGACCGTAAGGATGATGAGCCAGAACCGACGGGCATGAAGTGGACGGGGGCTGCGGTTTGGGATGCAGCAGTGGTGCTGAGCGAGTTTCTTGCAGATGATCGAAACAAAGACTTGGTTCGCGATTGTCGAGTACTTGAGCTGGGAGCAGGACATGGAATGCTCTCAGTAGTAGCTGGTCTTCATGGAGCACGGAGTGTGACTGCAACTGACTACGAGGAAAAGGTCCTGGGGCTGTGCCGTGCAAATCTCGAAATGAACCTGCCAGAGATGGTACGGGCTGGGATGGCGACAGCGAAGCCTCTCGCGTGGGGATCCGAAGCTGATGTGGCGGCACTTGAACCTCCGTTTGATATGGTAGTAGGATCAGACTTGGTGTACCGGGAAGCTCTTTTCAAGCCGCTCGTGCAGAGTCTCGAGGCACTGAGCGACCCCCGCACGACGGTCGTCCTCGCGCACAAACCTCGGGGTCTCGGGGAGGACAAGTTCTTGCACTTTCTCAAGCGCCGTTTCCAGGCACAGTTTCCTTCTCTCTCAGACTTCCTTCTTTTTTCCTTCTTTTTTCCTTCATCCTAGAGGCAGACAGCTCTGAAGGCAGGCAGCGGCGTGCCTATCATGACTCCCACGTGGGTGGACAGGTGGTGCAGCAGATAAATGCATCCGAAATTCCACGAGCAGCCGAATTTGTTGCGGTGGGTGTTCAAGTCCTCGTGCTGAAGCTTCGATGAGACCACGGGGCGGAGTGAATTTTAGCTTTAATGTTCAGCACGGGTTGTCACGATTCGAGTGGCCCTCAGGCCCGCACTCAAGCGAGTAGTTCGGCTAGAGTTCCTCAGTCCTCACGCTCGAGTTGCTCACTGCATTTGCTGGAGGCAGCAAGTGCCTTCGAGTGCCAAAGGGTCCATGGGGCAGCATCAACTCCTGGTCAGCAATTCCATGAAGGTCTGCCGCATACTGCAGGTTTGCCGCGCCGTGAAAGTAGTTGAAACCCGCATCAGCGTCGCAGAGCCCGAAGTAGGAGAATGCCTGCCGGAAGCGAGTGACCACACATATGAGGCCCGGTCGAGACATGCATCGCAAGCCGACAATGCTGCACTCTGAAGATCTCAGGCAGCGACCTTGAAGGAAGGAAAGCAAGGATCGTCAAGGCCACATCGCTTGTGTTCACATTGGAGCTCGATAGCCTGATGGCACGAAATGTGTATCACGCATGGAAAGGCACATCAATTCACAGTCAATGAGGTACACGAGATTGGGATAAATCAGGACTGCCTCCGTGCGAATGCAACAGGTAGCTTCGTGGGGCAAAGCACCTGATGGTAGTACCTACCTATTGAGAGGTGTTCCCCGCCTCCGGGGTGAAAGAGGACAGCCGAAAGCCCGAAAGTGGAAGCGAACGACACTACTGTTATGTTGCACAAGGACAGCAGCCAATGGTCTACTGCACGTTTCAGAGCATGCGAGAGAGACTCGTCTCGGTCGTTGCCAGGATCCTCGCGACCAGTACCATCGTCCTGCGGCGCGTCCCACCACACAACTGAATCCTGACCAAGGATGTCCTTGAGATTGAATATTACATCCGGAACGTCGGTCGCGACCACCCAGCGGACATGGTCGGGACGGATGCCCGTTACAGTGAGAACGTGCCTTGCACACGTTACAAAGTGCGACACATCTTCCGTCCGGACCTGTCACACGTGGTGTCTATTTCACGGGTTCAGAAAGCTGCAGAAGTCTTCTATGTAAGCCACCAAAGGGCGAAACACGCCTGAGCAGTCTCGTCGTTGAGGCGCAACTGCAGTCCAAGCGAAAATTTGCCGCGTAGCTTGTCTTGAAGCGGTTCGAGTGCGCCTTCCATCTTCTTGGACGGACGCAGAAGAAAGCGCATGGCACACCTGGCCACAGCCATCGACAAAATGCTCATGGTATCCAGCACATGAACTGTTTGTCGGCAGGGTATGCAAGAGAGATATGGGTTGAATGTCGTTCATGAGTCATGCGGAATCACCCGAAAAAAGCATCCGGGTCCCGCAGACTCCAGAGACGCTGCGCGACTCCGTGTCGACGACTCCGAGCGAATGCTGGCCACATCGCCACGTTTGTCGACACGCGCACGACCGACTCAGGAAACCTGACATTCGCTCTGAAACATTTGAGAATGTTCCGACGAAATCACCGCAAAACGAAAGGGGCCGAAAGCTTTTTGCCTTAGATCAAATGTGGAAGGGGGGAATCGGGACGGCAGACATGCGATGCAAGTCCCATTCGGGGACGGCGTTGAGCAATGTTTCCGCGTCGCAATCTTTCATGTTGTCAAGGCGCGCTGTTGAGATGCCCTCGTCATCCGGCAGCGACGCGTCCCAACGCACTCGTGCTCCTTCAAAAATATCCTTCCTGGCAGACCGTCGCCATTTCAAATGAATCCTTAGTCTATGTCGCCTTTGAACATCACGAATAGGGGGCAAACCAGAAGCCACCATGGATGAGAAGGGCCCGATCAGAAAGAAGCGCAAGCGCCAGTGATGAAACTATTCCAAATTGCTGGTTTGCATAGCCACGCCACGGATCCGGTTCGAACACCACAAAGCGAGCATCTCGATATCCTACAGGGCACAATCCCGTCACTTGCATCACGCGTGGTCCCGTCAAACCCACAGCTTTGAACCGGAAGGAGGTCTCTGAACTTGCCTGCAAGAATTTCGGCATGCAAGCGGGCGTATGCATCCCATCCTGCGCCACAAACAGGATCCTCGTCCAGCAGGTCGGGAATGTCGCTTCTTGAAACGTTGAATGTCTGCTGGGATACCAAACGTCACCTTGTAGGCTGCAGGAGATTCGGCCTTGTTTGCATGCAAACAAGGTACGGAACTTACACAGCATATGACAAAGAAAACCAGGGTACGGGCGCAAGGTCGTGATGAATGCGTCCTCAGCATGAAGAGCTCATGCAGTTAATGTATGAACATCTTTCTTATCACCCTGTGTCGCCATCTAATCCGATCCTGTCCTCCCGGCAAAAAACTGTCGGACAGAATGGAATGCGTAAAGCGCGCACTGAAAATCGAGACGGGAGAGGGTGGAGCCGTGGGCCCTGCAGCGAGACACCAGTTGGTGAACTGCGGGGCTCGGGATGAAGGGGAGCGGTCGTCGGAGTGTAATTCTCTACTTCTTCTGTATTTTAGAGACACTCGGATCCTCACCCCACCTGTCTCAGGAGTCAGCATCGCGGTGTAGCATCGCATTCACACCGCTCTGGACCGCACGACTGGATGCTGCGCGCTGTCCACAGATTTTTTCACAGCCCAACATGCTGAGATCGCGTAAAGGAGACCGAAGTCCAAATCTCCGCTGTCGCGATGGACGATCACGTCAGCTCGGGGTGTTGCACCTGGTGGCGAGCCGTCAGTCGGGCAGCGGCGGAAACGAGGAGTCTGCCGAAGGCGTGTTGTCTGTGGGGCGCGCGACGGTCAACCAGGCTAGGAATCTCCTCGGCCTCCAGGTATACACCTATGCTTCCCACACCTCTGCAACTTGAAAAACTTCTCACAAATTGATTGTCACGACTAGGAATGCGCTCCGGAGAAGGTGGAACAGGCGCTTGCGCAGTTGTCCCGGCTGGATGATCAGATCGCCAGTGCGGCAGTAGGACGCAGTAACAGCAGTGCTCAACTCGATGCGCTGAGCGCATTAAAACGTAGTGCGGGTGAAGTCGCCGAGGAGCTGAGGCGCTTGCAGTACTCGGCCCCGCTCTCCATTGCTCTTCCAAACCTGTATCCCAGGCCGCCTAAACCACCGCGCCCAGCGCCGTCTGACGGCGAAAGTAACGACAAGGGGGAAGAATCCCGTGAAAAAGGATATGGACTTGGTTCGGCGCTGCGTGGGACAATGGGCAATCAAAAGAGACAGCGCGGAATGACACTCGACTGGGAAACTCCAACGAATGGAAAAGGCAAAGCCACCCGAAATGCGCCAAATCGGCGAGGGTTGGTAGGAGCCGGTGGAGACCGGCAGAGCTTGAATGCAGGGGTGGATATCGGTGGAACGGTGAGCCTGGAGCGAAGGGGTAAAGTGGTTGTGCGAGAGGCGCGGGCGCTGCTCGGCATCTCAAACCCTGACGCTTCCCAGGCACGAACCCCGTCCGCCCCGTGCCAAA
>Ga0115567_10004735_pt1 | contig 13245 bp, 9 predicted proteins | sample COGITO_mtgs_1204_2_FD_88679 | JGI IMG/M metagenome (GOLD analysis project Ga0115567, IMG submission 88679) | Pelagic marine microbial communities from North Sea - COGITO_mtgs_120412 | ecosystem: Environmental > Aquatic > Marine > Epipelagic | place: Germany:Helgoland, sampling site Kabeltonne...
AAGGGGCACAAGCCCCTTTAATCAGTTGATTTTCCAAAACGTGGAAGGTGTTTAGGCATACTTACGTTTTCTGATAAATAGAAACGCTAGCATACCAAATACCAATATTGCAGTGCCTGGCGCACTTGCAGGTACTATATCGTCGTCATCAGTGTCAAATACAACCGCATTTTGGTTCATATTGATAGTACCAACTGAGTCGAATCTTAAACCCGTTACAAAGGCAGTGAAGTCATTTGGGTCTAACATAGTGGCAACATCAATACCAAGAACTCTGAATCGATTAACGGGAGAGTCGAAGACATACTCTACGCCACCTGTTAACTCAATTCCGGCGTCAAACCAATCCATTAATAATTCGTCCCACAACCATAGGTCAAACAAGTTGTCGTCGAAGCCTGCAGGTAAAATCACTGCTGCCAAGTTTGGACCTGAATTTACTATGTAGTCATAACCAATTGCTACAAGCGGGTCTATAAATATAAATTCATCAGGATCGATTACTTCAAATTCAAAGTTATAGTCTGAAGGGTTATTAGGATCAATCGTTGGTAACAAAGGGTTATCAGGTGTGCTGCCGGGTAATTCACCATCTCTTATTGCGAAACGCCACAGTCCGTTGGTACCAGTATTGCTAGGAGCGGTATCTAGGTTTGCTACGCTTGCTGTTCTTGAGCCTGGTACGGTAAAGAAATTTACACCATCGCCGGCATCGTATCCTGCTTGTGCGGGTATACCATCTGATGCTTCACCAGAAATCCATTCAATGTTGTCGTATCTAAACTCAACGTCGAAGTTGCCTGCGCCAGTGTCAGTGCGATCAATTAATACTAATTGAAAACTGTTAGTTTGCTCTGCGTTACTGGCAAACTTACCTACCGAGTCCCAAGTAACCACCAAAGTATTTTCGTCGGGCGATCCGAGGTATACATTTCCACACTCATCACAGCGCGTGTCAACGTCACCCCAGAAAGGCGCGATCATTGGTACATTTGTTTGTGGAAATGCGTTGGGTGTAAAACTTGATAATGGAGAGTCGAATGTCACGTTACCATTGTTGTTGATGTAATAACTATTGTAGGTTTGACCAAAAAAATTGACGCCCGAATCGAAGCCAAGATCTTGGAATTCATCAAACGAAAATTCTCTACTAGAGTTATCATCGTTTTTCGCCATTGCGATTTGTCCAAAACCGCTTTCGCCTGCATTTGCCCAATCCTTCAGTAGCACAGACGCATTCGCTGTTTGGCATGTACCTGCAATAATTATCGCACTTGCTATAGCGCTAGTAAAAAATGTTCCTATTTTTGATTTCATACACATTCCTCGTGTTTTGATTATTATTAGTTTGGACGCTTTGTAGTTTGCACTCTTTGTAGTTTGCACTCTTTGTAGTTTGCACTCTTTGTAGTTTGCACTCTTTGTAGTTTGCACAATTTTATATTTGTTTTCAGCACAACATGATGAAGAAGAACAGATGTTTCTCATAAACTAAAGTGTAGCGTTTCAAGATAAGCATATTTCAAGCCTTTTCTTAAGTCATTGAAATTATTTATTAAAAATTCAAGTAACCCAGGTAATTGTAAAAAAAGCTGACACTTAACGAGCGTTTTTAAGTCTTCAACTTATTTCCTTGTCAACATCTTGAATAAGGTAAGCAATATATCACCAAGTTTTTTGCATCTAATCTCTGACCTAATGCGTTTGGTTTAATGAGAGTCATTGCCGATTCGATTTCCGTGTGTGTGTGAACAGAGCGCATGAAATAAGGAAGGCTGCCGCTTGGCGATGATTAAATTAATAAATAATCATGTAGGGAATAAACCATGAAGTTTACTAAATCAAAAAACGTTAAAACTTTCACATTAAGCACGCTTAGCCTCGCTTTCGTTGTTGCTTTAAGCGGATGTAATGGCGACGATGGTACCGACGGCACAAATGGCCTTGATGGCAGCCCAGGAATGGATGGCATGGACGGTAGCAACGGCGAAAATGGAGCGCCCGGTTTTCCTTTAAGCGCATTTATATTATCGAATAATGGTGCTGACAATGCAGGTACTACCGATCTTATCAATCAAAATGCAGCCAAACTAAAAAGCTTTACCACAGGCAATAACGAAGGAGTTTCATTGTCGCGCTTGGGGAACTTAGTGCACGCGGGCGATGCATCGGTTCCAAGCTTGCGCACAATATGCAACATCACTCAACGAGGCGATGGCGGCAGTTTTGATGCCAGCATAGACCGTGAATTAACCGGCGCCATGACGGGACTTGTAAATCCTAAAGGAATAGCTCGCTCTGAAAAAATGGGCCTTACCTTTGTAGCCGACTTCAGCGCAATGCAAATTGGCGTTTATGGTAATCAAGCCGCAGGTAACTCCGCACCCATAGCAACTACTATGACCGCTGCTATGCCGTGGGATGTAGCCTTCGATGATGTTAATGACCGTTTATATGTAGCGCTGACCAACGGCACAGTATCGGTTTACGATAATTTCGTTGAAAGCGATTTTGCACCATCTCCCGCGCGCACCATTACCCCTAGTAATGCTGCAGATGAAAAAGTATCCGTTAATATTCACGGTATTGTCTTCGACCGCTCTACTGACAAATTAGTATTGTCTGACGTAGGCAGCGCATCAGACCCAAGCGATGGAACAATTTTTGTGATTGACAACGCCTCATCTGCCAATGGCAATGTAAGCGCATCTCGAACAATTGCTGGGCCTAATTCAATGCTTGGTAACCCAGTTGATATTGTGTTATCTGGCACCGATTTACGGGTAGCAGAAAAATCTAATAACGCTGTATTAGTGTTTTCTAATATTTTCTTTGGCGAAAGTGGCGACATCGCGCCAGACCTTGTAAGCGCCACTTCAGCGCCAGAATCGTTAGTGGAAGTAGGTGCTGAGTTTGCTGGTGTAGATGTTTCTGATAGTGTTGATTCTACTATGCCAATTTTGTCGGTAGCGGTTTCTAGTAATCCCGGGGCGGCAGGCGCCACCAGTAATATGCTCGGTAGTTTTAACGCTTCATTAAGCAGTCAAGTAGGTAGTTATAACACTGCGCGCACCCAAGAAAGTGTAACTTTCGACGCCGCAGGCAATAGCTACGCAAGCTTTGATGGCGATTCGGTTGGCGTTTTAATTTCAAGCAAAGTTGCCACCAGAAGAGCAGATTCGGCGTTTGATGCATCTTACGATCGCGAAATTTTGGGCAGCAACACTGGTTTAGTGTCGCCTAAAGGAATTGATGTTGCTTCAAAAAGCGGTCTGATTTTTGTGGCTGAAAATAATGCCACTACACCAGGCATTATGATTTATTCGTCTTGTGCTTCTGGTAATGTTGCGCCGCTTATGACCTTAAGCGCAAGTGCCGCTGCAAGACCGTGGGATGTTGATTACGACGCACACACCGACAAAGCCTTTGTAGCCTTAACAAATGGCACCGTTGCAGTATTTGATGAAGTTGTTGCAAACCTAAATGCCGGCGTCACAAGTATGACAATGGAAAGTAAGTTGATTGTGCCTGCAACATCAGGCGCTGCGCTTGCAGCACCAACTAATATTCACGGTATTGATTACGATTCGTTAAGTGATTCACTGATGATTTCTGATGTAGGCAGCGCCGCCGATATAACCGACGGCAAAATCTATGTACTGAACAATATAAGTTCGGCATCGGGTCTAACTAATATTGCTGTGAATATTGCAGGCGCTAACACCATGTTAGGCAACCCAGTGGACATTATGTATACCGGCAGTAATTTGTACGTAGCAGAAAAGTCTAACGGCCTTGTTATGCGGTTTGACGATATTTTAAGTAGTGCAGGTGGTGACATTAGTGCCGATTTAAGTATTAGTTACACCGCGCCAGAATCGGTTGCGATTGTGCCGGTTTCTGTTAAAGGTGAATAGTTATAAATAGAGATGATTAGCGTAATCAATGGTGGTTAGCAACAATCGCTAATCACCATTGAAGTAAGCAAAGGATGTCAGGTTTGCGCTTGACGTCCTTTTTTTATGCACAACTGATACTCATGAGTATAGTCTTCTAAATAAAATCGTCGAGATTGTCACTAAACCTTCGCGTAAAAATAAACTCTAATCTGCTAGTGACAGGTGGTAAACTATCTATTATTGAAAAATTCAGCTTATCAAAAGGGTGCAAATGAAAACTCCAATTTCTGCAATTCCTAAGTTTACACTGCGTTTCGCCGGCCTCTTTATGTTAGTTTTATGTGGATTTAATCTGCATGCGGCACAAACGGTTATTACGTCGAAAGGTACTCTGGTAGGCGCTCAATTACCTGATTCAAAGGTTGTGGCCTTTAAAGGTATTCCATTCGCTACCCCGCCAACAGGCACTTTGCGATGGCAGTCTCCCCAGCCTATGAAAGCGTGGCACGGTAAGCGTGATGCTACCAATTTTGCTGACCAATGTATGCAGTTGCCGCTTTTCAGCGATATGAAATTTAGATCCTCTGGTGTGAGCGAAGATTGCTTATATTTAAACGTGTGGACACCAAGCACTGCACCCACTAAATCTTTGCCAGTATTATTATATTTTTACGGCGGTGGTTTTGCCGCCGGTGACGGCTCTGAGCCTCGTTACGATGGTGCAAGCATGGCAGAAAACGACATGATAGTGATTACGGCTAATTATCGTCTTGGTATATTTGGATTGCTGGCGCATCCTCAGTTGTCTGCAAAAACCACATATGATGGGTCGGGCAATTACACATTTATGGATCAGATTGCTGCCTTAAAATGGACAGTTAAGAATATTGCAGCATTTGGCGGTGACAGCAATCGCATTACCATTGCCGGAGAGTCTGCTGGTTCACTTTCGGTAAGTGCTCTAATGGCATCGCCGCTTTCTAAAGACTTAATTGCTGGAGCAATTGGCGAAAGCGGTTCTTTAGTGGGCCCAACCCTAAGAATTATTTCGCTTAATGAAGCAGAGCAAACCGGTGAGAAGCTAAGTGCGGCGCTTGGCAGTGAACAACCTTTAAGCATTAAAGAACTACGCAAAATGCCCGCGAAGGAATTGTTAGACCGTTCTACAGAAGCAGGCTTTCAATGGTTTTTACCTACAATAGACAAGCACGTATTTCCAGCGTCGCCACAGCAATTATTTAGCCAAAATTTACAGGCGCAAGTACCTTTATTAGCGGGCAATAATTCTCAAGAAGGAAGTTATTCTCAAATTATAGGGAAGGGCAACGAAGATGGCAATATAACAAAAGCACATTACATAGCTGCCATAAAAAAACTGTACCCGGAGCAATACAAGAGGGTGCTTGCCCTTTATCCGGCTTCCACTTCCGAGAAAATAATGGATGCTGCTCAAGCATTAGCGAGTGACCGATTTATTAGTTTCTCTACTTGGAATTGGATGGATTTAGCCACTGAAAAAAGTAAACAGCCGGGCTTCTACTACGAATACTCACATATACGTCCGGCACCATTGTTAATAGACGGTGAGCAAAACTCAAATAAAGAAACAGGCGCACGAGGAGCGGTGCATTCTGCGGAAATAGAGTACGCCCTAGGTAACTTAGACACCCATAACGTTTATCATTGGAATAAAGATGACTATAAGGTGTCTGACATTATGCAAAGTTACTTCGTTAACTTTATAAAAACGGGTAACCCAAATGGCGAAACCTTGCCTAAATGGCCCTTGTTCTCAGAAGGTAAGCAAATCAATATTAATGTTGAAACAAAAGCCGAAGATATTAAGTATTTGCGTAAACGTTACGAGTTTCATCGACAATATTATTCACTTAAGTAAATGCTTTTATAAACGATGGACTAGGTTGCCTTCCAGTAAAAGTAGGCGAGAAACCTGTACGTGAAGCGCTTTGCACTTTACCTAGCGCCTATGCTTAACCACAATTTGCTGCAGTTCATCAATCACGCTGGTAGACCGCTGAAAAGCAAACACAATCTCTCGCATTAAGCGCATCGACTCTATGGGTCGGTAAACTACTTCGGGCTTGTTGAGAATTTCAGAGTGTGCCGGCACTAAAGCACAGCCTAGGCCTGCTTGCACGAGTCCTAGTGTATAATCAATGGTTTGTATTTTGGCTCTTATATCTACACTTAAGCCTGCTAAGGTCATGGTGTCGTTTAAGTTACTCCACGCCACACAGGGTGTGCGCTGAATGAAGGGTAGGCCATCGAGGTCGGCTAAGGTAATACTCTCTTTTAACGACAATACATGGTTATAAGGCAGCGCCAACAAGTAATCTTCTTTCCAAATAGTAATAAATTGCTCATTTTCATCAATTTCTTCTTTCATAATAATACGAGCATCACAAGTTTGAGTGTGGGAGACCAAGGTCAGCTCCATTAATTCTTGCGATGAGGTAAAGTCTTTAAGTAGCGCACTCATGCGCTCTACGCCAAGCCCCTTAGTTACGCCTAGTAAAAAAGGCTGTTTCAAACTGCTTTTGGTAAACAAACTGGCAATCGCGTCGGCTTGTCCTAAAAGTTGCTGGGCTAAGGGGAAAAGGCGCTCTCCAGAAGCAGTGGGTGTTACGCCCCTTGCATGTCGACTAAATAAATTAGTGTGTAAGCTTTCTTCAAGCTGCGCAATGGCAGACGATATTGACGGTTGAGCAACGAAACAAGCTTTAGCAGCCGCGCTAAAACTACGCTTTTGATAAACAGAAACAAAGTATTTGAGGCTACGTAAGTCCATTTAAGTCCCTAGTTTGTTAACTTATAGCTACAGGCTATGGCTGATAAAGAAAATATATATTTTAACTTTGGCTTAATTTTAATTATTATATGTAAATAAGCAACAACTCATATTCATTAGTTCGTTTGAAAAAACAACGTTTATTCTATTAAGGTGTTTTCAATGTCTACACAAGCCAGCAGCAAACCGGTATTTAACTGGGAAGACCCGCTATTACTCGACTCTTTATTAACCGAAGAAGAGCGCATGATCAGAGACAGCGCGCGTCAATATTGCCAAGAGAAATTAATGCCACGAGTGCTAATGGCTAATCGTAACGAGAGTTTCGACCCGAAAATTATGACTGAACTGGGTGAACTTGGTTTGTTAGGCGCTACTATTCCAGAAAAATATGGCTGCGCTGGCGTAAACTATGTGGTTTATGGCTTAGTTGCTAGAGAGGTTGAGCGCGTAGACAGCGGATATCGCAGTGCAATGAGTGTGCAATCGTCTTTAGTAATGCATCCTATTCATGCCTACGGTAGTGAAGAACAACGCATGAAATACTTACCAAAACTCGCCACTGGTGAATACATAGGATGTTTTGGTTTAACCGAGCCCGATTCAGGATCTGATCCAGCCAGTATGAGCACTAGAGCAGTTGCTGTTGACGGTGGTTACAAACTCACGGGCGCAAAAATGTGGATCACGAATTCACCAATAGCCGATATCTTTATTGTATGGGCTAAGCTAGAAGGCGTGATCCGTGGTTTTATTCTCGAAAAAGGTATGGACGGATTGAGCGCACCAAAAATTGAAGGTAAATTTTCGTTACGTGCCTCAATCACCGGCGAGATAGTTATGGACAACGTGTTTGTGCCGAGTGAAAACATGCTGCCAAATGTGAAAGGTTTATCTGGGCCATTTGGCTGCTTAAATAAAGCGCGATACGGCATTTCATGGGGTGCATTAGGCGCTGCAGAATTCTGCTGGCACGCGGCGCGTCAATATACTCTCGACAGAGAACAGTTTGGCAAGCCCTTAGCTTCTACTCAGCTTATTCAGAAAAAACTAGCCGATATGCAAACAGAAATTACCACTGGTTTGTTCGCTTGTTTGCAAGTTGGGCGTTTGATGGATGCGGGCACCTTGTCACCTGAAGCTATCTCGCTAGTGAAAAGAAATTCATGTGGTAAGGCCTTAGACATTGCTCGCACATCGCGCGACATGCACGGCGGCAATGGGATCAGTGATGAGTATCATGTGATACGTCATGTAATGAACCTCGAAGCGGTAAATACCTACGAAGGTACGCACGACGTGCATGCACTCATATTGGGTCGAGCGCAAACGGGCATTCAAGCTTTTTTCTAGCATTCAAGAAACAACCTTTAGCGTTAAATTTGAATGTTTATACACCGCCAATATAAAAACTAGGGTTTGCTAAGTATTAGCAAGCCCTACGCGTTCTCTACCTGTGGAGCTAGCATGTCTAATCGTAATCAATTGGTAAGAGACAATTTTATCAAGTTTGTAAGCAGTGGAAACTTGCCTATACCAAGTGTCTCTTTATCGCCAAGCGATGTTGGCTTGACTAACAGCGAAGTGATTGACCTTTTTGAGTCTCAAGTGATGAGTCGCCATTTAGATTTGCAGTCGCGGATAATGCAAAAAAATGGCCAAAGCTTTTATACAATAGGAAGCTCGGGCCACGAAGGTAATGCGGCATATGCAAAGGCTTTTAGGCCAAGCGATATGGCGTTTTTACATTATCGCAGTGGCGCTTTTGTTATTCAGCGTAGCAAGCAGGTAGCAGGACAAACACCGCTTTACGATATGTTACTTTCTTTCGCTGCGTCAAAAGACGACCCAACGTCGGGCGGGCGTCACAAAGTGCTTGGCAGTAAAGCGCTTTCTATTCCTCCCCAAACCAGCACCATTGCTTCACACATTCCAAAAGCAATGGGCGCGGCATTTAGCATACCGTTAGCTAAACGCTTAGCGCTTCAAGGCAAAATTCCCAACGACGCAATAATAGTCTGTAATTTCGGCGATGCATCTTCAAATCACTCTACCACGCAAGGAGCATTAAATAGTACCGCATGGGCTGCATATCAGTCTATTCGTATGCCTATTGTGTATATATGCGAAGATAATGGCATAGGCATTTCGACCTCAACGCCGTATGGATGGATTGCCGCAAATTTCAAAAATAGAGCCGGGCTTAACTATGTGTATTGCGATGGGTTGAACCTACTCGACACTTATCAGAAAGCTAGACAGGCCGAAATAATGGCCCGTTACCAAGGTAAACCCGTATTCTTGCATATGCGCACGGTGAGAATTTTAGGCCACGCAGGATCAGATGCTGAATTTGTGTATCGTAAAGAGTCTGATATTCAAGCGACCGAATTTCAAGACCCACTTTTACACAGTGCGAGAATTTTGTTAGACAACAACATTTTAACGGCGCATGAAATTATTAAGATCTATGAAAGCGTAGAAAGCAGAATTGCGCATATAGCGCAACAAGCCGCCAGCAAACCAAAACTTGAAACCGCGGAGCAGGTTAAACAAAGTATTATCCCACCTAAGCTGAGTCGAAGTCTTGCCGCTACTCACCATAAGCCTTTGGAAGAGTCTCAACGAACCAGCTTATTTGCTCACGAAAAACACAACATAAACAAAAAGCAACATTTAGCCAAACTGCTTAACTGGGCATTATTAGATTTAATGGCCGAAAACAAGAATATGGTGATGTGCGGTGAGGATATTGCGACTAAAGGCGGCGTATATAATGTCACTAGCAAACTGAGCGAGCGCTTCGGTAAAAACCGCGTTATCAATACGCTATTAGACGAGCAATCTATTTTGGGTCTAGCTATTGGCATGGCGCATAACGGTTTTTTACCGGTTCCTGAAATACAGTTTTTAGCCTACGTGCACAATGCAGAAGATCAAATAAGAGGCGAAGCGGCCACTTTGCCATTTTTCTCCAATGGACAATTTAGTAACCCCATGGTGATTAGAATTGCTGGCCTAGCTTATCAAAAAGGTTTTGGCGGTCATTTTCATAACGATAATTCTTTTGCTGTTTTTCGCGATATCCCGGGTCTCATTTTAGCCTGTCCTTCAAACGGTGCCGATGCGGTTGAAATGATGAGAACAAGTGTGCAGTTAGCAAGAGAGCAACAACGGCTAGTGGTGTTTTTAGAGCCGATTGCCTTATACATGACTAAAGACTTACACACGGAAGGGGACGGACTGTGGTTGTCACAATACGTAACACCTTCCGCACAATTGACTTCGTCAGCAGGTTCACCAAGCAATCAAAAAATAAGCGTGTATGGGGAAGGTAAAAGCCTGTGCATTATTTCTTATGGAAACGGCTATTACTTGTCTCGAAAAGCTGAAAAATTGTTAGCAGAGCAAGGCATTCAGTGCCGTGTTATTGATTTGCGTTGGCTAGCACCGCTTGATGAAAGTGGCATTATTGAAAACGCTAAAACCTGTGAAAATGTATTGATTGTCGACGAATGTCGCCAAACGGGCTCTATAAGTGAGGCCTTGTATACTTTGTTAGCTGAATCTAAAACGATACACGATAAACTCAAGATAAGTCGTATAACAGCACATGACAGCTTCATTCCGCTTGGCAGCGCTGCCTATCATGTATTGCCGTCAATCGAGCAAATTGTAGAAGAAGCCTTATCTTTAGTAAGCGACAAAGCAAATATCGTGTTTGACAACACCCAAGCTATACAAGGAAACGCATAATGACTGCGCAAAAACTCAAAAAAAGAGCGCTTATTATTTGCCCTGGTCGCGGTACTTACAATAAAGAAGACTTAGGTTATTTGCAGCGTTTGCATCCCGATAAAGTAGATATAGTTAACACTATCGACGCCTACCGCAAAAAGAAGCGCCAAGTGAGTGTTCATGACTTAGACAGCGCAGACCAATTTAGCATGCGTACACATACCGCTGGCGAAAACGCTTCCGCGCTTATTTATGCTTGCGCTATATCCGATTTTCAATCAATAAATAAAGATGAATACGAAGTGGTCGCGGTTACCGGAAACTCAATGGGGTGGTACATTGCATTAGCGGCATCGGGCGCTTTAAACCCCCAAGCTGCCATTGAACTCATTAACACTATGGGCTCGATGATGACTAAGGGTGTTATTGGCGGTCAAATGATTTATCCAATTACAGATGAAAATTGGGTGCTTGATCAAAGCGCGCTCGATATCACCGAACATGCCGTGGCAGAGGTAAATAAAGTGCTGGGCTGTGAAGTCTATGTGTCTATAAAGCTGGGCGGTTACGTGGTGTTTGGTGGCAATAAAAAAGGCTTAAAAACCTTAGAACAAAGTTTGCCAAAAGTGCAAGACCGCTATCCAATGAACTTGTTTAACCATGCAGCTTTCCATACGCCGTTGTTAAGAGAAACATCGGTAAAAGCCAAAGCTTTGCTGCCAGCTAGTCTATTCACTGCACCGAAACTGCCATTGATTGATGGCTTGGGTCAAATTTGGCAGCCCTATAGCTGTGACGCGCAAGAACTTTATAACTATACCCTTGGTACTCAAGTCACTGACACCTACGACTTTACCAAAGCAATAGAAGTTGCTGTCAAGGAATTCGCCCCAGAAAAACTCATTGTGCTTGGCCCAGGAGCAACCTTAGGCGGAGCGGTGGCGCAAAGTCTAATTCAACATAGATGGCAAGGAATGCGAAATAAAAAGGACTTTATTGCTATACAAAAAACGGACCCATACTTGTTGGCAATGGGGCTAAAAGAGCAGAGAAAGATGGTTATATAACAACAGTTAATCGCATGGAAAAGTGCTTAAGTTCAGATTACCTGTTCGTTGTTTACAGGCTACGCCGGCTTTCTAAAACCCAACAGCAACACATAAATAATCCAACCACAAACTAGCAAGGTTACGCTAATATTGATTGTAGGAACAACAACGCTGTAAAGCTCGCCAAGGCTGTTAGTTTCTAAAATAATGCGGTCGAAGTAGCGAGCTATTTGCATAACGCCTAGCGCAACATACGAGATTAATATCATTCGTGTGATATTACCAATCTCTAATGATTGCTTTTTACAGACATATAAAACAGCTATTACGAATACTGCATCAGCATAGGCAAAACCTAGATACCACGCGTTATATACCAACTGTTCGTATTCAGGATTTTTGGCTAAATTTAAAAGCTCTTTCTCGAGAAGATATTGAATGCCAGTAAAAATAATTATGGCTAACACACAATAGAAAAAAGCGGAGGCTTTACGGGTGTATAAAATGTAGGCAATACACGCAAAAATTTGCATGTAGAGCCCAAACGTTTGAATGAAATCTCTGATTATTTCTATAGTTACATTCATTTATTGCCGTTTAATTTAATTTACTATTTCTTTTTCTTGCGAGGCGTATAAGGAGGTTCGTTTCCGCCGCCATTACCGGCACCTAAGGTCATTTGTGCGCATTCGCTTGGATAATACTCGCACATTTTTGCGAGCTCTTCATTAATATCAGGGTTTTCAGTATTTTCAGTGGCCATGGTAGCGCCAGAAAATAAAGAAACAACTAGTAGTGTTGTGCTAGTAAGAGCAATTAGTTTTTTCATAACAATCCTATAGATGATTAGTTGAGCAACATTTTGTTTGCGACTGAACCCTACACAAAAACGAATCGTGTTGGGTTGTTAAAATCATCACTAGGTATATTAATATATACTTTTAACGGCGCAATCGCTAGCATTACCTTTATAAAAAAAGTAATCACATGGTCAAATTAAGCGAACGCAAAAGGCATGCAAAAACATTATTGCCTATCTCTTCGACGTTCTTCGGGTACATCTATTATTTCTTCAGACTCTGGGTGCATAGCTAATACATTTTGAGAAGTGCGTACCATTGCAACATAGTGGCTTTCATGATCTTCAGGTTTTTCAACAATTCGTGAACGAATAAGCTGAATTAAGAGCACTACACTAAAAACGGCCAACACCGTCATATAGTATACGGGAAGGGCGCTTACGCCCATATATTGGAGTGCAAAGCCAGCTAACGTTGGGCCAATAAATGAACCTAAGCCGTATATCATTAGCAGAGCGCTAGAGCCGCCCACCAAGTGGTCTTTATGGATGCGGTCGACTAAATGCACCACCGATATGGGGTATACGGCCAGCACTAAGCCGCAAAAAATAGCGGAAAGACCGGTTAGCAACTCATGTTCAAGTGAGTAATATTGAGCACATAAAGCCATTAAAAATGCTAGCAAACTGCCCGTTATGAAACTAAATAGAATGACTCGTCGTCGGTCCATACTATCCGACCAACGTCCAACGGGATACTGAAGCAAAGCCCCGCCAAGAATCGAAAGTGAAATAAACGTTGCAAGCTCTTTGTCAGTAAAGGCCATCTCACTTACAAATAAAGGCGTTAAGCCCCAAAAGGGCCCCATAATTAAGCCCGACACTAAACACCCAATGACCGCTACGGGCGCCGCATTATATACTGATGCAATGCTCATTGAAGGCATATCT
>Ga0115567_10004741_pt1 | contig 13238 bp, 17 predicted proteins | sample COGITO_mtgs_1204_2_FD_88679 | JGI IMG/M metagenome (GOLD analysis project Ga0115567, IMG submission 88679) | Pelagic marine microbial communities from North Sea - COGITO_mtgs_120412 | ecosystem: Environmental > Aquatic > Marine > Epipelagic | place: Germany:Helgoland, sampling site Kabeltonne...
GCGTTAATGCTTGAATATCCAGCCATGATCAAGCGCCCAATACTGTTTCATAATGAGCAATACTTTGTCGGTTTTAAGGCAGATCAATACGCCGAGGTATTTTCATGAGTCGCGTTCTTGATTTGACCAAAGACTTGATCAATAGAAAATCTGTTACCCCTGAAGATGCAGGTTGTCAGGACATGATGGCGAATATTCTTAAACCTCTTGGATTTGAAATTGAAGATCTGACGTTTGCAGACACCAAAAACATATGGGCTCGCAAAGGCACCCAAGAACCACTATTTTGTTTTGCCGGACATACAGATGTAGTACCTACTGGTCCAGAAAAAAATTGGCAAACTCCGCCCTTTGAAGCGACCGAAAAAAATGGCTATATTCATGGCCGTGGTGCTGCCGACATGAAAGGCAGCTTGGCCGCTATGTTAGTGGCTACGGAAAAATTTGTAACTGCCAATCCACAGCACAAAGGCTCGATTGCTTTTCTCATCACCAGTGATGAAGAAGGGCCATTCATTAATGGTACTACAAGAGTGATTGATACCTTAGAAGCCCGTAACGAAAAAATCACTTGGTGTTTAGTAGGCGAACCGTCAAGCACTGACCAAGTGGGTGATATTGTCAAAAATGGTCGTCGAGGCTCATTAACCGGCGATTTACTGGTTAAAGGTATTCAGGGGCACGTGGCCTACCCTCACTTGGCCAGAAACCCCATTCACGAGTCAACACTAGCATTGGCAGAATTGGCCAACACTCAATGGGATAAAGGCAATGATTCCTTCCCCGCCACAAGTTTTCAAATATCTAATATTAATGGCGGCACAGGCGCGGGCAATGTCATCCCGGGCGAATTAAAAGTCTGTTTTAACTTTAGATTTTCAACTGAAGTGACAGATCAACAGCTAATTGCCAGAACCATACAAGTATTAGATGCCCATAAACTAGATTACGATATTGATTGGACCTTTAACGGCCAACCCTTTTTAACCGACTCTGGCGAGTTGGTTGAAGCTACTCAACAAGCCATCAAACATTGCACGGGTCGAGAAACGTTATTGTCTACCGCTGGAGGCACCTCAGACGGACGTTTTATCGCGCCAACTGGCGCCCAAGTCATTGAACTGGGACCGGTGAACGCCACCATCCACAAAATTGATGAATGTGTCAAAATAGATGATCTCGATATCCTAGCTGATGTTTATCAAGATATCTTACAACGGCTGCTAGCGTGATCACCCAAGCACATATATTAGGTAAAGATGAAAGTCTATTAGTCGAATGCCAAAATGGTTTTCGACTGTTGCCTGAAGTGTGTGAAGCGTTTAAACAAATGCAAAACGCTGCGGCTCGAGATAATGTCGACATCCAAATTGTCAGCAGCTACCGAAACTTTGAGCGCCAACTGCAGATTTGGAATAACAAATGGTCTGGCAAAACCACCTTGTTAGACGCGAATGAAAAAGTCTTAGATGCCACAACCCTGTCTGACCAAAAAAAGATACTGGCGATCCTCACTTGGTCAGCGTTACCAGGTGCCAGTCGCCATCATTGGGGCACAGACTTAGACGTCTATGATAAAAACGCTATCAAACAGAGCCAACATGACTTTCAGCTAGTGTGCAGTGAATACGATCAAGGTCCTTGTACCCAGCTCAACAACTGGCTAAACGAACACGCCATGCAGTTTGGTTTTAGCAGACCCTATGCTGAATATAAAGGCGGCATTGCTAGAGAGCCTTGGCACCTTAGTCTTCAAGCCAGTGCAGATAAAATGAGTGTTCAGTTGAATGAACAGGCATTGTTAGAGAATCTGCGACAGTCGAATATTTTAGGTTTTGAGAGTATTGTGACTAACATGCCTGAAATATATCAGCGCTTCGTTTTAAACAAAGGAATGGTACCAATCCGTATAAATAAGTGACCACTCAGCGAGTTTTAAAGTAACTTAATCAAGGCGCGTGAATGCAGGAATAGTGGTGCTCTTTCAATTTCATGCAACGCAGAGTAAGCTACTTTAAAACTCGTCCTTCGGAAAAGCCCCAGCCGATTTTGTGCTACGTTCTCGCTACTTGAAAGGGTAACGCCATTCCTGCGCAACGACGCCTTGCCCAAAAATCGGCTGGGGCTTTCTGAGAGGGCACTTACTTATACGGAATGGTACATATGAACACTTGGATAGTTGTAGCAATTATAGTGTTGGTCTTGGGCCTGATTATTGGCAATATATTATTACTAAAACAAAGTGCCAGTCAAAAATTACCTAAGCCGAATAAAGATAACAATGCGTCATATGATCGTTTTGAAGACAAAAATGACTAGGCCTTCCTTTATTTTCGCCACTAGATATTGAGCAATGAGGATTCTGCTACTTGCGAATAGAGACATTGCTAGCAATTTAGCTCTGAACTATCTATTTCAAACAATTTCTGGGGAACATCAATACCAAATTTTATTGTCATCTGTTGTTGGGAAAAACAGCCAAAATAAACCTCAGCCCCTACTAGACTTAGCATTTTTTGAACAAGATTTGTTTAACAAAATACTCTTCCCTGCCCTGCAAGAAAATCCATCATTAAAGACTAAAAAATTTCAAAGTTTTGCTGGTTCAAAACAAAAGGAATAGAGGTATCAGACATACACTCAATCAACTGTCAGACGGGAATTGAAACAATAAAAGCGTTTGCCCCTGATCTTATCATTTCAATTCGTTTTGGATTAATACTGCAACCAGCAGTCATTGGTATGCCAAAATTTGGCGTAATCAATTTACACTCAGGTGAACTACCAAAATATCGTGGAGTCATGGCAACCTTCCGAGCCATGCAACAACAGGATACTGAATACGGCACCACCCTGCATTATATTAATGACAGTGGCATAGACAGCGGTGAAATCATCAGCATTAGTAAGCAAGTTTTGGATTATCAACGTTCTTACCTGCACAACACATTATCACTCTACAAGAAAGGTATTGAGGATGTGGTGAATGCCATTACTCAGATAGAAAATACCGGAAAATGTGTAAACTACCCAGTCAATTTAAAGGGCAACTATTTTTCATTTCCTGCAGAACAAGAACTCGAAGAATTCAGACAAAAAGGTCTCACACTATACGAATATCAAGATGTGATTGATATTGCCCAGAACTATTATTGAAGGCATCTCCATGCCTGCATTTAATTTTGAATATTAAAAGCGAAAAGTACGTCCTGAACTTTACCGTGAAGCCGTGCTTCTTAAAATACCCGTTTCACCCATGCTATTTACCACTAAGATAAGTCTTTTCATGCTGAAACTTTAAAGGCAGAAAAGCAGTGGCAAAGCCACCAAAGCTGTTATCGACGACCTCGATTTTGTTGTTCTCTTACGATGGTTGTCCTCGTAATTGCATCGTAATTGCAGTCCTCGTAATTGTTACATGATTTTCGACAGCAATATGCAAGAAAATCAATCAGATGGAATACGCAGTGTTAAATTCGATGATCGCTGGGCATTTACCAGCAAATCCTCCTCTTTGGACTACGGCTCAATGGCAGCCTTGGCTACTGCAAGCCGAGCATTAACAGAATATAACCATGAGCTTGCCACAGAAGCTTTAAACACTGCTTTAAAAGGCTGGTAAATAGAACAACACAATCGCCCACAAGTGTTTAGTCACGGCAATACCACAGGTGGCCGCTTAAACGCTGAAAAACTCAAAGCCGCATTGGGGTTGTTAGTCACCACCGGTGATCAAAAATACGCCATGGTGGTAAAATCATTGTTGCCTGATATTGCTGAATATTTTGGCCAAAGTGCAGTAATGGCAATTCACGCTATGCCATATATGGATAAAAAATACACAAGCACTATGGCAAAGTTGGTTAAAGAATATCGTCAACAATATACTCAAATGACCAGTAACAATCCTTACGGCGTATTAATCACCGAAGGGGGCTGGGCGGGTAATGGCACGATTTTAAATATGGCTATTGCCAACTACTTTCTGCATAAAACCTACCCAGATATTTTTGATGCAGAGTTAGTGATAACAGCCTTAAATTATCTGTATGGCCCCATCCTGATTCAGACATCTCATTTGTATCCAACGTAGGCACCGTATCTAAAAAAGTCGCCTATGGTATGAATCGTGCCGATTTTTCGTTTATTTCTGGTGTCATTGTGCCTAGAGTATTAATTCTAAAGCCTGATTTACCTGAAAATAAAGAAGACTGGCCATTTCTATGGGGTGAAAACGAATATGTAATAAACGCAGGGGCAAGTTACTTGTTTGTTGCCAATGCCGTCAACCAACTGCTTTCACAGCCTTAAGTCTTTCAACTAGGTGCTGAAAATGAACTTATGGAGCAGAGTCTGAGTAATCACACTTCGACCCTGCTATCTATTTGATTTAGTTTTAGGTTGTTTCTATGGTTGTCTCTGTAATCCTGTAACGCCCTACCACGGCCATGTTCAAAACTCAGGCCAGTAAATTTATCTTCGAGACACAAACCAATGAACTGAACAATATAGCCCATAAACCTGCAATAATATTTATTCTTACACGCAACATAAAATCCCAAACACAATATTTAGACTTGAGATCCTAACGCACAATTATTGAATGTAATTATGCAACTTATGTACAAAAAATTTAAATAGCCGTTTATAAAAGACAATTAATTTTGAGTAATTATTGCCTCAGCGTTATTCAAAAAACATCATTTGGTTATTGTTGGGCGATAATTTTAAGGTTTGTTTTTTATTGTCCATTTTGCGAGTCGCGGTGATGTCTAACGATTGTTCAGCCGCTTTATTGCCAAATAAGTCCACTTGGTATTGCAATAAGCTAGAGGGATCAACTAAAGCATAACGGCCCATTACCACCAACTGCGATGCTGGCTGTTTTGGCGAATGGTGAGAAGTCACCAAAGAAAGCATCATACCTTGCAGAGTTAATTTTCCGGTACTGTCTTTGAGTATCACATTTTCATTAACAAGCTTAGCGATGACTGAGCGATGTAATGTAAATTCTGCTTCGGAGAGTTTACCGTCTTGGTCATCATCAACTCCGGCAAAAGAAGAAACCGGTAAAGACAGCACCATAAATACACCATCATCAATCACATTTAATGTGCCATGTTGGGCCACCATCATATGGGCATAACTTTGTTGCCCTGCCCCTAGAATGAATAATATAAACAAGCTTTTAGATAGTGTTTTACATAAGGTTTTCATTGGCGTAATTCCGTATTTTAAAGAAGTGTAAGTACAAATAAGCAGTTCAAAATTTAACCTCAACTCAGTACTAAATTGAGGCTAATGTTTAGTAGTTAAAATCTAGGAGGGGGACCACCAGCCGCTGCTTCCACTTCCCCTTTTACACACCGTAAAAAGTAAGGATAAGTATCGGTGGCAAAATAATGGTAAATACCTTGTGGGAATTCAGGTGTAACCCCTACTCGACCATTACACTGGTCTAAATCTCCAGAGTCTTCTACATATTGCCAATCTTGGGCAAAGGTACCTAATGCATAAACATCAGTAGATGGACGTGAGCTACTGACTTCAGTGACCAATTGATAACTACCCGTTATGTTTTTGATCCCAGAGCTGGCATCACTAGCAATGGTATAACCATAGCGAGCATAAATAGGAAAACCATCTGCAGCCCAGCCAATTAAGGTCATTTTACTGTTATCTCCACCTTGCTTCTCGATAAACCCTTCTGGCATACCATGATAATGATAGGTACCACCTGGCTGCACATGGGCATTATTATCATCTGTACCAAAGTTAAAACTAGTGTGACCTAAAGCTTCAATACTCCAACTGCCAGAGTTATCAATTAAGCTGCAATCATTACCTGAGTCATCACAACTGCCTGCCGTACCCGCGTCAATTTTCACACCATTTAACACGTAACCTGTTACCCCACGAGGACCACCTAACTCGGTAGCAGTGGATGTTTCATTGGGTGATAAAGTCATGCTATCTGAGATAGTTTGGGCTTCAATACTATTAGGGTTGCTAGCATTGGGAAAAGTACCCACTTCATGGTCTGGAATGCCATTGGCGACCAACTCACGCATTCCGTCAACACAGGTCCATTGGGCACTACTGGTATAAGACACAGATGGCGAATCATTAAACTCGTTGTAGTCATAGTCACATAACACCCCCTCGGTAGTGCCTGCGATAACACTGGATACCAGCACTTCTATGCTATCTACTGTGCTGGTCAACTCACCATCATTCACTGCCAGCTCTAACACATAACTGCCAACAACATCTGGGGTAAAAGAGGGACTGACAGTTGTTTCATTGGATAAAGAAACTAGACTGCCACTTGGTAAAGTGGCCATGTTCCAAACATAACTAATCTCATCACCATCTGTATCACTACTTAATTCACCATTAAGTAAAACGGCAGAGCCAATAAATACGTTTTGATCATTGCCTGCATTGGCAATAGGTGCAGTGTTAGTCACACCAATATCAACTACGTCTTCATTATCATTGTTAATATTATCGCTTGAACCACAAGCAAGCAAAGAGCCCGTTAACAGTAGGCATAGCAATACACGGTTAGAAAAATGTAAACCTGACATTTTATGTTTCATTATTAAGTACCTCAAAGACAAATATATTTTGATAGGCTGATGTAAAAAAGCGTGACTAAATATGAATCACGCCTTGCTAAGGTAGGATTAATCTCTTTTTTATCCCTTATGTTCGTTTCTGCGAGGCGGTTTGTGATTAGCAAATTCTTCTTCACTGATCACACCGTTACTATCTGCATCTATATGCTCAAATACGGTTTGATGATCGCCCATTGGAATTTCATGAGATGAAAATTCATCAAAATCAATTTCACCATTAACGTTAAGGTCTAAGGTTGAAAAGTCAGGTTTAGCTGGCTTCTGATGGGAATGTTCTTCTGCCGCTTGAGTTGAACCAATAGTTGCCATTAAAGCGGTTAGTGTAATGAATGTAAGTAAACGCGTTTTCATAAAAAGTATCCTGTTGTTTCTGAGTTCGTAAAGAAGATTAACAACAGATTTTGCAAACAATGTGCAATAAAAAAGGAAGTGAAAAATAATTTTTATATAATTGGCTAATTACAAAACCAAACGATACCCAGCACCATACACAGATTGGATCCAATCTTTGCCGTCACTAATATCAATCAGTTTTTTACGTAACTTTTTAATATGACTATCTATGGTTCGGCTATTAACAATACGATGATCTGAATACATATTATCCATCAGTTGATCGCGGCTAAAAATTCGCTCAGGTTGACCCGCTAGTCTTTTCAACAATTGAAATTCAACTGAGGTTAAGCTGCATTCTTGTTGATGAAAACTCACAGCTAAACGGCTTTCATCTAGATGTAAATTATCACCATGATTTTCAACGGTTTGTGTACGTCTTAATACCGCTTTAACTCTAGCAACCACTTCTCTAGGGCTAAAGGGTTTACAAATATAATCGTCGGCGCCTAACTCCAAACCAAGTAACCTATCTATTTCTTCCACTTTAGCGGTGACCATCAATATCGGCACATTAGAGAACTGTCTAATTTCCTTGCACAAATCTATGCCATTTTTACCTGGCAACATAATGTCTAATAAAATGGCACTGGGTTGATTTTCTTTGACCCAAGGGATCACGTCATTTCCATGGTGGATCATATGTGGAGTGTATTCGGTGAGGCTAAAATAATCAGCTAACAAAGACGCTAACTTAACTTCATCTTCAACTATCAATATTAAATTGGACATATTATTCCCTAAGCTAAAGGTAATGTGATAACAATGGCTAAACCACCGAGAGTCGATTTTTCTGCGCTAATTTGCCCTTGATGGGCTTGTACTATGTGGCGACAAATAGATAAACCCAAACCAGAACCGCCGGTTTTTCTATTTCGTGAATCTTCAACTCTATATAGGTGTTCAAATAAATGCTCAAAATGCTGCTCATCCACACCCACACCGTTATCAGCAAATTTCACAATGACAGCCGAATCATTATTTGCATAATGACTATCATCAATTAACAAAGAAATATGTAATTCAGTAGCCGTTGCATACTTAATACAGTTATTAATGATGTTTTCGAACAATTGACATAACCTAGTTTTGTCGCCGTAAATATTTATTTCTGGCTTATCAAATATAAACTTGAGCGTAATACCTGCATCGGCTAAATACCCTTGGTACTTTTCGACCTCACCTTGGATTAAAGCCGTTAGATTTTCAGGCTGTTTACGATAGTGCATACCACCAATATCGGCACTGGTTAACAAATTTAAATCATCAATCAGTCTTTGTAGGTGTTTGACTTCATCATTTGCAGAGCCAATATTTTTAATCGTCAGAGGCCTAACATTATCCAACATAGCTTCCAGTTCGCCCCGTAAGATAGCTACCGGGGTGCGTAATTCATGAGAAATGTTGGCTAACCAACGTTTTCTGGCTGACTCATTAGCAGCTAAGGTTATGGCTAGTTCATTATAGTCACGACTGAGATCACCTAACTCGTCTCGCCTGTCTAAATCAATAGACTGCTGATAATCTCCTTGAGTTAACTTATGCATACCAAGGGTAATTTGCTTAATGGGCTCAATCACATGACGAGCTAAAGGAAAAGTCACTAACCCCACTAAACTCATTAACAGCAAAGCAATGACCCACAGATACTCTTTTTGTTGCTGTAAAAAGTCTAATTCATAACCTTGGGTCAGGCTATTACGCTTTGACACAGCAAAATATCCGACTACTTCCTTATCCACTGTAATAGGTGTTTTACTATATTCTAAAGATTCTAGATAACTGCCCACTACAAAGTTTTCGTTACTATCCAGTAAGACATAATGAGATTCACTTTCAGGAGGAGGATGACGGCCATCCATAGCTCTGGGAGATGGCCTGTTTTGTGGCTGCGGATTTTGCTTAGACTCGGGGCCAGAAAAATGTCTCGGTCTTGGCGGATGCTCTGTTTTTCTCACATCAAAATCAGAGCCCTGTAACTGAGCAAAAATTAATGCTCTGAATTTATCGTGTCGACCCAGCATATTCTGCCAATTATTATTGACTTGGTACTCTTTCGCTAACTCAATCACCACCGGCTTTAAGGTTTCAATCTCTTTGCTATTCACATAGTCAACCATACCTTTACCTATGCTCCACTGCATCAGTAAAACCAGAATGCTGACCAACAACAAACTAAATCCAAACAATAATAAAAACAGCTTCTTCTGCAATTTCATCAAAAACCTATTTCGTTAAAGGCGAGTAGTCTTACTTCAAGTGTGAATTTAGCATAACAAAACAATGTGCAAATAATATGCACAGTGAATAACCACCTTCAAGATAAAACTGCTCATTCATCCTCCGCTTACATAACGCATCATCCCGCACATTATTAATTGCTTATGCTAATTGATGAATTACTTAAAAAATACTTAGACACCCAAAATAATAAAGTCCCCAACCGCAGCAGAATCAACATGAACCAAGTGATGCTGGTAATTCCATTTTTCGATTTTAAAGTAAGGAATTTAAAATAATTAGCGAGGGGGGGTGCGATGAAACCAGATATAAAAATCGGCCGCAAGCGACCGAGTTTTAAAACAGACCTAACTGCTTGGCGTTCTTTTCTTTACTATCAAGCTCGATTAGTTGGTTTTGAACCTATTTCCTGATTGTCTCTCCATTGGCATTAGCGATGGTTTCGACGAAATAGCTTTGTGTCCAAAGCTTACCACCCCAGAAGTATTGTTTCTTAGTCTCTGGATATAACTTAAAAAATTCTATCGCTGAGATACTTTTTATAACTTGCATTACATGACTAGGGGCTATTTTGGGTTCGCCTTTAATAACCATGTGAATATGGTCTTCAGGAATTTCCAATTCCTGCATGTCAAAATCATAGTCATACTTGATCTTACGAATAATCGCTTTCATCGCTTCGCGATAAGGCTCTACAAACACATTGTGTCGATATTTAGATATCCAAACAAAGTGATACATTAATCAGTGTGCCAGAGATATTTCTTTGATATATCATGTGCCGGTGCGAATAGTATGTGCATGATAAATCCTGTGTACATTGCCATTTTTCCTCTACGTAATTTTCATTATCAGGCGCTTGCCCAGCCTGTCCCCTGACAGTGATTTAACTGCCATGTCGCTGCACCTTTAGCGGTCTGTTAGCGGTCTGTCGTAGTTCGTCATGGGATAATATTAGCCACTCGATATCCTTTGAGTATTGACGTGAGGCAAAGCCATTGACATCAAACATCAGTATCCCTACTTTACAGACAGGACAGGGCCAACATTTAACAGGGCACTTGGTTTATTCATCGTCCTGATACCCTACACCCGTTAATTGACGGAGAATGACTGCAAGTATCTTAACCCGACAACAATTGGTTAAGCCGATGCTTTTGTCTTTTGATTTATCCTCGCACCGGTGGGATTCTGTGTAAAAACTGCCATGCGGACGCCGAGCGGGGTGGCAGTAGGCGTCAGCGCATGCTTTAGCCCTAGTGACAGCATTATCGCTGTGCAAAAAATAAAGTGACGGCGCTTGATCACCGTGATGGTTTTTGACTTGAATCCCTCGTATGAGAGATCAGCCACGCAGGGTGGAATTGCCCGTTAGGGCATTTACTAAAACAACCTACAATTACCTACAAATCAACATACCGTATAGCAGTTCCACTAATACTCACCATCAACATGCTGCCACCTTTACCCACCACTTCATAATCAATATCAACGCCAATCACCGCATTTGCACCAATAGAACGTGCTTCATGTTCTAATTCCTGAAAGCCAATTTTCCGGGCTTTGGTGAGTTCATCTTCGTAAGCGCCTGAACGCCCGCCAACGATGTCTCGAATTGAAGCAAAAATATCTTTAAATATATTAGCGCCCATCACTGCTTCACCCACAACAATACCTAGGTATTGCTCGATTTTTTTGCCTTCTAGCTGATTTGTTGTTGTGACTATCATTTGTCTCTCCTTGTCTCAATCTCATTCTTAATTAAGTAAACTTGCTCGGCCAATAGCTCATCAGTATAAGCCTTAAAAGGCACCTGCCCCCAAATGGGTTTAGGCCAACTGACGTCATGTTGATAACGTACAATATGATGCAAATGTAACTGAGGCACCATATTACCCAGGGCGGCAATATTCAACTTATCAGGTGTAAACAAATGTTTAAGTGCGCGGCTTAGCAGCGAAGATTCTTGCCATAGTGTTTGTTGCTGAGCATCACTCAGGTCAATCACATCACTGATATCAGCTACTCGTGGTACTAAAATCAACCAAGGATAATTGGCATCCTTAATCAGTCGCAGGGAACATAAATCTAGCTCAGTGACTAACTCACTATCCTTTGCTAACTGTGGATGTAAAACAAAAACACTCATATTTCGCCTTAAATATCAGTAGGAATGACAGTTAATAAAGCGCGTTGACCCACTTCAACATCGGCGTTAGGAAATACAATAGCTTCACCATCAAATTGGGCGCGATATTCACAACCGGTTTCGTAGGCCAACAAATATTCTTTGGGAAAGTCACTAAAATTAGGCGCGTCAGATGCAAAGTTGAGGGTAAAATCGGCTTGCTGCTTATTGATAACTTGATTCACTTCATAAATCATAAAATCTTTTGCAGAATAACTTTTTAACCCCAGTTCAATACCACAAATCAATTTAGTCAAAGTCGCTATCACCTCACTAAAATTTTCCATATTGTTTTGCCCAAATGGCATGACTTTACCCAATTCAACCGTAAACCCGTTGGCGTTAAATTTGTTGACTGAATAATAGCTGAAAGTAGTCGTTGGGCTGCCAGACAATAAAATGGTGTTGATTCCGCACGCCAACAAGATTTGTAGTTGATATTTGTCCCACGCCTTACCGTTTTGAAATGGATAAACAGCAAATTTATCATTTTTAGACGCTCGGATCGCAGTATGTAAATCATAATGAAAACGACTCCTACCCTGCTCATCTCCGATTGCCAAATAAAAGTTTTCAATCACATCTTCTAATTGTTTTGCACGACGTCTTTCATCATTCATTGCTTGTCCAGCGGCTAAATTTTGATGTTCGCCACTAAACAAACGATTCATGTTTTCTTCAATAAAACGCTGGGAGACATCCATTGCGGGCAAATTACCAAATAAAAATAACACCCGCTGTTTTACGATTATTTCACCTTTTAAAATACCCTTAACTAAGTCATCTAAGATTTCTATGGGAGCCGTTTCGTTGCCATGTACACCACAAGAGAGCACGATATCTTTATCACTATCAGCGATAGTTTCAAAGCTGATAATGCCCTCGGCTAACACATTAACCCGTGTATGTGCATCGATAAAAAACTGAAAAGACGTTGTGAAAAGTGCAGGTTGGGTGCGCGATAAAGACAGGAAATTACCTTGGTGCTTTAACGTTTGAATAGTATTTTGAACAGTGGCGTTGAATGTATTTTGCATAGTCAATTAGTATTGGCCTCAGAGATGATTTCTAAAGGCGTAATATTACGCTAATCAGCCTACTAACTCTCCTTTTTTTAAACCAAAATAAACCTGTATTATAGAAGTTAAGCCGTCTGCTGTTCACGCGCAAGGGATGTGCCTACAGCTAAGTCTTTGTTGGCCAGCTCAACAAAATCTTTGATAGGAATTGCCTTTGAGAACAAAAACCCTTGGCCAGATACAACGCCTATTTCACGCAAGATATGTAGATGCTGAATAGTTTCGATCCCCTCAGCAACTAACTCACAATTTGCAGCTTCAGCAATTAACTTACTCGCCTCAACTATGGCGCGATTAACCGGACTTTTATCAATCTGCATAATGAACGATTTATCAATTTTAATACTGTCAATTTCAATATCTCGTAGATACGCTAAATTTGAGTAACCCTTGCCAAAATCGTCAATCGCAATGGTCGCGCCAAGTGAGCGAATTTGTGTCAGTTGTTTTTTAACTAAAATTGAATTCGATAAAGCCACATCTTCTGTTAGTTCTAACTCAAATTGAGAGAATGCCACCCGATGTTTTTGCGCCAGTTCTTTTAGGTTGTTAGCAAAGGTCAAATCATATAATTGTGACGGTGACATGTTCACTGAAATTTTTAATCGTAACTCCACACTATTAAGATAAGCCGCTCCCTTAAAAGCTTGTTCTAATACCCAGTAACCCAGTTCATTCATCATATTGTAAGATTCA
>Ga0115567_10004742_pt1 | contig 13238 bp, 19 predicted proteins | sample COGITO_mtgs_1204_2_FD_88679 | JGI IMG/M metagenome (GOLD analysis project Ga0115567, IMG submission 88679) | Pelagic marine microbial communities from North Sea - COGITO_mtgs_120412 | ecosystem: Environmental > Aquatic > Marine > Epipelagic | place: Germany:Helgoland, sampling site Kabeltonne...
CCCCCCCCGCCCCCCCCCCGCCCCCCCCCGCCCCCCCGCCCCCCGCCGGGGGGGGGGGGGGGGGGGGGGGGGGGGCCCGGGGGGGGGGGGGGGGGGGGGGGGGGGGGGGGGGGGGGGGGGGGGGGGGCGCACGTGATGGAGCGGTAATTGACCCTCGCTTCGTGCCCCTCGAACGTCTCGATCACCTTGTGCAGCGCGGGCGGCTTCGCGGGGTCGCGGTTCCGCGTGAAAGACTCGACGCGCTTCACCATCCCGTCAAGCGTCGCTTTACAGAAGAAGTGAAACTCGCGCCCGTCCGGGCGCTCGACGAGGCGCTGCAGCGCGTCGGGTCGCCCGGAGTCGAACAACTCCTCGACAAGCGCCTCCGCGCGCCTCGCCTCGATGCGCACCCCAGGCTGGTAGTAGCGCACGCGGCGGCGCAGCTTGTCCTTGCGGTTGGCAAACACCTCCTGCTCCTCGCGCACCGCCGTGCGCGCGAGGTCCGTGTAGAGCGACAGGCGCTGCACCATGCCGTCCGCGCGCGAATTCTCCGCGAACTGCTCCTGCCGCGAGCGGCGGTAGTCCTTGGAAACCTTCACCTCCTCCGCGACGCGCGCGAAGCGCCGGAGGTAGTCGTCGCGGTCAACGTGCAGCTTGGCGACCCACGACGGCGGGAGGTCGAGGATGTGGTCGCTCTCCCGAATCTCCTCCGCGCCCTGCGCGTCCACCGTGCCGCCGCCCTCGGCCGTCCCGGGCGTCTTGCCGCGCGAGTTTGAAGAAATCTTCAAACTCGAAAACTCGTTTTCGTTCCCGCTGCCGCTCCGCGGGAGGCCGTCGTCACCCCCCTCCGCCGCGTCGGCCCTGGCGGGCGCGGCAGCCGACTGCATGAAGATAAACTCCCATTTTGTAAAGTCGTCGAGGTCGAACGACATGTCGCGCACCGCCGCGCAGCGCTGGAAGTCGACCCAGTAGTTCTGGTGGTTCAGCACCGCCTCGACGCCGAGGTAGCGCGCCGCGGCGGGCGAGGCTGCGGGCACCAGCTTGCCCGTCGACGCCTCGACAAACACGTCTTCGGTCATGTCGCGGTGCCCCGCGCGCACGAGCACCCAGCAGTGGATGCGCTGCCCATGAAGCTCGTCCTCGGCGGCCTCAGCCTGGTCCGCCTCGTCTGCCGCCTGCGCGGGCGCGTCGCTCTCCGCCGCGACGTTCGCCTCGTCGAGGCGCACCAGCGTGTCGTGCCGCATCACAAAGTCCGAGTCCAGAATCGGGCGCTGCTTGGGCTCGTAGTCCTCCTCCACCTCCACCACCTTGGCCTTGGCAGCCGGCGCGCCGGCTGTCGACGGGTCCCGCAGGTGCGGCGCCTGCGAGTTTGTCTCGTCTGCGAGGCACGTCGTCTTGTCCGCATACCCGATGACGACGTACGCGTCGTAGCCCACGCCTAGGAGCAACGAGCATAGCACAATGGACATGTCGATGCAGTCGCCCATCTGCCAGCGGAGCACCGAGGTTGGCGACGGCACGTAGCGCGGGAGCTGCGTCGTGTCCTGCAGCGCCTCGTACTGGATGTGCTCCGCAACAAAAGATGCGCACGCCTCGAGATCATACAGCTCGTTGTATTCCAGCTTTGTTGGCCGGATCGTTGTGCAGATGAATTTCTCGAGGCCGCACTCGTTGCGAGGGCACAGGAGCAGCTCCTTGCGGTCAGGGTACAGCTGCACGAATTGCCGCCGAAAGTTCTCGATGTACTCGAGGACGAGCAGCTCCTCGTCGCCGTTCTGGGAATAGGATACCGGGAGCGTCGCGGGCTGAACTTGTTGCATCCGCTCGATCTTCATGTTGACCCGCTTGCCCGGCTCACCGCCGTCTCCACCCTCCGCAGGCGCACCCTCCGGCGGCGCACCACCCTCAGGCACTTCGCCGCCATCGGCTGCCTCACCGTTCTCGGCCGTCTCACCTCCCCCGCTGCCCTCGCCACTTTGTCCGTCCGCCCCGTTTTCAGCGTCCTCTCCGCCACCACGCTCACCGCCATCTCCCCCTGGGGACGCCGCCGCAGGCTCCTCGGACGCGTGATTGTCGGCAGGCGGCTCCGCTTCCTCACCGGCAGGAACCTCTTCTGTAGGCTGAGACTCTGCAATTGGCGTCTCTGCAGGCGCTTCCTGATCCGCAGGAGCCTCCTCTAGAGGGGCCTCCTCCGACATCTTGCCAGCCCAAGCCGTTGGCTCCAAAACAAAATTGACTTTGTACAACAAGTCAAGTTTGAAACCGTTTTTCAGCCAACCTGTTCAGGAATTAGTCACCCAGGCGCCATTGGAAAAAAGAGGCCTTCGCCACTGGGGAGTCTCTCGTGCTATCGAAATGGCCAAGGCAAGCGCCCGGCTCAAGCTTGGCGGCGGCGCAGGGGCTGGTGTTCGTAGTGTATCCTTGCTTTTGATGCGGCTGGCTGAATATGGTTCCGTTCTGTGGCTGACTGTGGTGTGCTTTTCTTGAGCAGAAGGGGGAGAAGAAGGCAGGTCGCGTGAACGACATCGTCACGCGCGAGTACACCATCAACCTCCACAAGCGCCTGTTGGGCATGTGAGCTCCCGTCTGTCCTCCCACGAATCCGTGGTCTCAATCGTAGTGTGGCGGAATGGGGAGGAACTGCGCCCGGCACGCGTCTCTGTGGGGTGGTGCGACCTGCGTGCGTGCAAGCTAGCGCATGCAGATTTCGCCGTGGCCGGGCTGGGGAATGCTATACGTGGCGACTGACAGTGCAGCTCTGTCCGGGTTCCTCATGCGTACGCATGGCATCAGAAAATCAGCCTAGGTTCGGAGGTATCCTGTGCCAGAGGGAAGCGCTGATGCACACACGGTTTTCTTGGTGACTGGTGCCGCGAGGCAGAGATGACTGCAGGGTGGCACAGGGAGGGGGAAGGGGCGGCTAGAGGGAGAGAGATCCTTGGAGATGCAGGCGAAGATTGGGAAGCCGCTGTAGTCTACCAATTCTGTATCCTTTGCTTACCGACTGATCCTCGTGCAGGACCTTCAAGAGGCGTGCTCCCCGCGCTGTGGCCGAGGTGAAGAAGTTCGCCCTCAAGGCCATGGGCACCTCGGATGTGCGGATAGATCAGAAGCTCAACAAGGCTCTCTGGAAGACGGGGATCAAGAACGTGCCGAACCGTGTGCGCGTCAGGATCGCCCGTAAGCGCAACGACGAGGAGGACGCGAAGGAGAAGCTTTACTCCATGTGCACCCTCGTCGAGGTGCATCAGCCCTTCCCAGCTACCCGGATGCCCGAAGCTAGCCTATTCAGGCACAGCAAAAGTCGAATCCAATTCTTGATTGCGCTTTGTGCCGCGGTTCATGTGGGGCAGCGGGTAGACTGCTCGTTTCGAAGAACCTCCTCTCACGCGGGCAACGCGCTACCGTGTCGGTGTTCTAACCCTTTATCCGTGTCGTCAGGTTGACACCTGGAAGGGCGTTGGCACTACCATCGTCCAGGAGTAAAGGGGGGATGTGGCAGTAAAAAGCGAAACCAAACTTCAGTGCTGCTGTGTGACTCGAGAGCTCTGAGCGCTAGCTTTTGTGCTCGTCCAACTCGATGCCTGGTTGCGGCGGGGTGTTGTTGAGAGCCAGCTTTCAGCAACGCTGCCAGTGCACACATTCTTCACTTCCGTCCATTGGTGGTGGGCTGTGCACCCATTTTGTCGACGAGGTCTTGAAACAAAACGCCAGAGTCAGCTTCCATCTCCTTCAACAGTTCCACACACATCCTGTTGGAACACACCCCGCTGACTGCACTTCTCCCTTTGAACGAAGGAAGGTTGCAATTCGAATCAAACAAAGTTAGCTGTAGTGCTGGGCAAGAATTTGCACCTCTTGCGCTTCTTGTACAAGCGCGCGGCAGTGCTGACGAATCGCTCAAGACGTTCCTTGTCGAGCCTCCCATCCTTCCGAGGCATCGGCTTCAGATTTGGGTATGGGCTGATAGGCAAGCATGGTAGTGTAGAGATGGTGCACGCACTGTGGCATCCCCATCTTCGTCCGCGGCTTCTTCTTCGCACTTGCGCAGTTTCCCCTCCAGCTCTGTGACTTTTGCTCGGAAATCGGCAGCTTGTTTCTGAAGATCGCGGTCGGTGGGCTCGCGAGCAATTGCCATATTCTCCTTTTCGAGCTCATCAAGAGACCCTGCCACATGGTCCAAGTTCTCCGTAACCTCTGCAATATCTGCCGTACCAGAACAAAACAGTTTTCAGCATGCAGTGTGTATACGCTCGCTCATTTCAAAGTTTGCTTTTTGGAGGGGATGGCGCCTGTGTCCAGTAAAAAAATTTCTTCCTCAGATGGCACGGGAAACTTGCGCTGGTCTGCCAGGAAAATTCTGACCTTGCCGAAAAGCTTGACCTGCGCCGACTTTTCCTCCTCCAAGGCCTGTAATTCACACGGAAGTATCAGAGCTTGTCAGATCCGGCAGACATTATCACTGGTCTTCGGCACCAGGAGGGCCTTCGTGACGACAGACTTCTTAACTCCACACTTCGGTGCCATTTCGTCGATTAGATTGTTTGCATTGAATGGGCGGTTCGCTGTATCGAGAAACTCAACGATCTTTGCCTTGACTGCGACAGATTGCACGCGTTCACTAGTCTCGTAATCATCCTGCACCAGAAACAGGCCAAGGGCGTAGAACGACACAGTGAAAGACACGATACTGGGCCGCAGATGGAGGGTTGCAGATGTACCGCGTTCTATTTCGTCGGCCATCGGCACTAGTCACCAGAATTTGGCCAAAAACTGTGCCGCACCGATTCAAGGGACCTAGCGACCGTGTTGTCTTTGAATTCAGAGGCTCGTCCGCGCTCAGACCCCCGTGCAGGATGCTTGACTCCTACTAGCAAGCGCGCCCAAATCGGAGGGGTAAAATTGCGCAAAAAATTGCGCTTGTTTTTTTTTGAACCTATTTCTGGCCGAAGACGCTTCTGTCCTTCAACACAAAACACCAGGTAAAGATGGCCACGCTGGGCCCGGCCGGGGTTCCTGTTCAGCCCCCCGGCTGCCTGCAGTGCACACTGCACACTGCCTCATGGTGATTGAATGCATGCCCCATTCTCGCCTTCGTCTTGAGACTTTTTGACTCCCCGCGATCGATCGATGATCAGATGTTCGCGGATATCCGTACTCTCTCCATGCTCTTCAGCTCCAGCTGGCCGGCCACCACCGTCACCGACGACGCCACCGCCGCCGGCAACACCGGCGCCGCCTGGAACTACGGCGCCTCGGACACCAACGACTTCGGCCGCAGCGCGTCCCCGACCGACCACGCCTGGCCGGGCAGCTTCGGTGTCACGGATGCGAGCGGCATCGCCCTCTGCCCGGGCACTGCCGGCACCGCGTGCTCTGGCTAAACTACTCGTTTGATTCGTTGCATCACAACGTTTTTATAAATTGTATTTCGAGATCTCGAGCACAGGCGTGCGGGGTCGGAGCTTTTGCCCCGTCTTCCATCGCCCACGTGCTCGCGTCCCGTTAGTGGTGTGGGCCTGGGACTTTTTGTTACGCGGCTTCCTTGCTGCGGTCTCCCGGCCCCTGCTCGCCCACTGTTTTTTGCTCTGCGATCTGCGACTGTTTGTCAATATATACGGATGCTTCTCCTGTATCTTTCTCTCTTGTCGGCTGTGAGCCCTTCTTGCATGGGATCATTCCGTTCCACGATCGCCATCCTCATGATCAGGACACCGGCAGGACACATGGAGATCGGGTGCTTGTATTCGAGACTTGCCTGTACACCGTGGACCGACTCTGCGGTCCACATGCCCATCCCCCCTCGCCCTCGCCCCGCCTCTTTGATTCGCTCCCTCGCCCGCTAGCGACAGGCGCTTACTTCTTCTTAGCAGACGCGCTTTGCTTGGTGACCTCCTTGATGACCCCGACCGCGACAGTCTGGCGCATGTCGCGGACCGCAAAGCGGCCGAGCGGAGGGTAATCAGTGAACGACTCCACGCACATGGGCTTGCTCGGAACCATCTTGACCATAGCAGCGTCGCCCGACTTGATGAGCTTGGGGTTGTCCTCGAGCTTCTTGCCCGAGCGGCGGTCGATCTTGGTCACAAGCTCGGCGAACTTGACGGCAATGTGCGCCGTGTGGCAGTCGAGCACAGGGGCGTACCCCGCGTGGATCTCGCCAGGGTGGTTGAGCACAATGACCTGCGCCGTGAAATCTTCGCACTGCAGCGGGGGGTCGTTCTTGGAGTCACCGCACACGAAGCCACGCTTGATGTCCTTGACAGACAGGCCCTTGACGTTGAAGCCGACGTTGTCTCCAGGACCGGCCTGCGGCATCTGCTCGTGGTGCATCTCGACGGATTTGACCTCAGTCGTGACCCCAGTCGGCGCAAACTGCACCACCATGCCTGGCTTGAGAATGCCAGTCTCCACGCGCCCGACGGGCACCGTTCCGATTCCGCCGATCTTGTACACATCCTGCGAGCCCCAGTCGTGTGAGCACACCAGCAAGCACGCCCCGCACCTAGCACCCTGCAACACCCCAGCACCCGGTTTGACCTGCAGCGGAAGACGTAGGGCCTTGTCGGTCGGGCGCTTGGGCGCCTCCATGGCGTCGAGCGCCTCGAGAAGGCACGGCCCAGTGTACCACTTGCCGAGAGGGTGGTCGCCCTCGACCTTGGCGAAGAGGTTGTCGCCTGTCCAGCCCGAGATCGGGATCTTGGGCACCTTCTCAGGGTTGTACCCGACCTTCTTGATGTAGCCGTCCATCTCCTTGGCGATTTCGTTGTAGCGGTCCTGCGACCAGTTCACCTGCTTGTCGTCCATCTGCGGCACCCCCCAGAGCGGCTCAGGACGCGCCATGTTTGGATTGGCAGCTTCGACAGAGACGGCTAAACCTTGTTGAGGCCGATGATCAGCTGCTTCACGCCAAGAGTATAGGCGAGAAGTGCGTGCTCGCGGGTCTGGCCGTTGGACGAGATGCCAGCCTCGAACTCTCCGGGCGGCGATGCCACCATAAGGATTCCCAGGTCGGCCTGCACACGCTCGCAGGGTCAGCGTCCTGTGCAGCGAGCATCGATGCCAGGATTTCTATCGGGGCTAGCACAGTGCAGAGTGCATATGTACAGCACTCAGGGGACTGCGGCAGCAGCAGGTAAATGGGCCGGGCGCTTAGGCAGGACTCGGCACCTGCGAGGTGCCGGTGATCATGTTCTTGATGAAGTCGCGGTGACCAGGCGCATCGATGATGGTGAAGAAGTACTTCTCAGTCTACACAACGCGCTCAATCACTGTCAGACAATGAGCGCATTCGTACGTGCTGGCACGCACCCTCACGAATTTTGTGCTGATGGGACCCTGCACTTGGTGCTGGTGCTCACCTCAAACTTCCACAGCGCAATGTCGATGGTGATACCGCGCTCGCGCTCCGCCTTGAGCTTATCAAGAACCCAAGCATACTTGAACGAGCCCTTGCCTGTGTGGCGAAAGCGCGGCGAGGTGCGCGGATCAGTGGATTTGCGGACAGGGCGCAACATGCTGACGGGGTGTGCAACGCCAGGCCACTGGTGCGGGTGAAAAGGGGGCACTAGGTAGCACCGAGGTCGGCAGACTCCTTCTCGAACTTCTCTATGGTACGCTTGTCGATGCCGCCGCACTTGTAGAGCAGGTGGCCAGTCGTGGTGGACTTGCCAGAGTCAACGTGCCCGATCACGACGATCGAAACGTGCGCCTTCTCCTTGGCACCACCGCGCAGGTGCATCGCCGCAGGAGTGAGGGCCGTTGCGCCTGCCCGACGCGAGTGCGCGAGGACGCGGCTGATCGGGGATGGCGCCGCGGTGCCGGTGGCCGCAGCGCAACCAAGGACAGCCAAGAGAGCGGCAATGAGGGCCAGTCGCATCGCCTGCCCAAGCAACCCCGCGTTGAGATGCGAACACGGCACACGTGGCGCAACCCCAAAGTGCAATTGGCCCCGCATTGCCGCGCGTTCTTCATTGTCCGTTGTCACAGCCCCCACTGCGAGCGCGAAGCCCGCAGCCCCCAAAATCCGCCTTCTGCGGGATCCCACATGCACTATGGTTCGGCGTGTGCATGCAGACGACATAAAAACACACATGTCGCAAGAAGTATCAAAAAGTCCGGGCAGGCACGTCTCCTGCTGGTCGGGGACGGCACCTGGCTGCTGGATCGCGGAGACATGCTTGCGACTCGCTCACAGAGGCCTCTCGTGGGGTCCTCCGACGTATCAGGCAACGTGACCTACCCAGGTTTCAACCGGGCCAAAACAGTTAACTTAGAAAACAAAGTCAACTTTGTTTTCTCAAAGGCAATTTTTGCCGCAGAGGAGACGAGGGCTTTCAGGGGATGGGGGCGGGGCACAGGATTGGCCTGGGTGTCAGCGTTGCGCTGGGACTGCTGCTCTGGCAAAGATTGAAGCGCAGCGCGCGCTATGCAGAGCTTTTTTCAGGCAGCTCAATTTTTGTGTACGTGGGGCGTAGCAGGCATGCAGATAGGAGGACGCGGCCGAATTCGGCGGTCGTCGTCGGATCGGGTGTTGTCGGCCTGTCGGTAGCCGTCCAGCTTGCTGTACGCGGATGCAAAGTCACCGTGGTCGACAGACAGTCGTCTTGCGGTGGCGAGTGCACCCCTAACAGCTGGGCATGGATCAACGCGAATTCCAAACAACCACTTGAGTACCAGCGCCTCAACATGCTGGGTATGCGAGCATGGAATTTTGCCTTGCCTGGCCATGTGTCTTGGACCGGCGCGCTCTTGATCTCAAGAGCTGCTCCCCAGGTGCCAAATGCACAGATCTCCCGTTTCTATCTCAGAACAGCGTGACTAGAGTAGCAGAGCATCTCAGTGGTGCGCCTGACGCAGGCGGACAAGAGCTATACGTGTGAAGAGGTGTCCGCGCTGGAGGCAGCACGCCTGGAGCCGATGCTTGCACCTGAGGCACTCGCTGCGGCCAAGGACGAAGGGCTCTCCTTCTTCCACTTTCCGCAGGAAGGGCACGTCGACCCCGTTGCCGCCTGCAGCTCCCTCGCCGCGCAGGTAGCGCCACCCTGCGAGAGGGCTGGGGCACGGAGTCGGCGGCCACTGCGCCGCCGCCTCAACCAGTGTCCCTTTGCAGTCAGCTGCATCGTGACTCAAGTGCGGGGTGCGGCAGGCCGGGGCACTTGGGGTAGAGATGGTGCACGGCGCGGAGGTGGTGGGGTTCCCGTACGACATGGAGGGCGACATCCGAGGCGTGCGGTTCGTCCCCGCTGGCGGCGGCGCGGCTGCTGAGCTCCGTGCCGACGTGGTCGTGCTGGCCAATGGGACCGGGGTGGAGGCGCTTGCGGCACGCGCGGGCGTCAGTGTCCCGCTCGTGTCGCGCCCTGGGGTGCTGGCGCGCTCCGCCCCCGTACCTGGCGCGGCGCGGCTTCGCAAGATCGTGGTGTCGCCCGACCTGCATATCTTGCAGCGGGGCGACGGCTGCCTCTCAGTGGGAGAGAGCAAGGAGACGGGGGGGGCGTCCAGCGCTGCCGACGCCGTCACGGCTTCGGCTGTGGGTGGTGGTGGCGGGCAGCCCGCGCCCGGCTCCGGGGCGCCCTCGCACGGGAGCGAGGACGGCGCGCGGATGATGCGGGCGCTGCGCGGGCTCTTTGGAAATGCGTTCGCGGCGCTGCCGGCGGAGGCGGTCACGCTCGGGTGGCGGCCAATGCCAGCGGACGGGCTGCCCATCGTCGGCTTTGCCAACGGCTGCTGCGCGACGCGACCCCCGTCGCTGTACGTCGTGGTCACGCACTCCGGCATCACGCTCGGTGCTAGCTCCCTCGTGTAGCGCGCGCCGCCGCACCAGACACGGCTGGCTGCGGGCCTGACACGGCCTCGATGGCAGGGCCGGCGCTCGGGGCGCTGGCAGCGCTGGAGATTGTTGAGGGGGTCGAGGCTGACGCGCTCGGCCCCTTCCGCCTCTCGCGCAAGTCTCTGCGGCAGAGCCACGGTCGACGCCCCCGGCCGGCCGGCCCCTTGCCGCGACCGCCGCCGGCATGCGCCGGTCGCAGCGCCAGACAAGCTCACGCGCGCTGAGGCGGCGGCAGGGCAGGCCCAGGCGACAGGCGGGAAGTAGCGGAGCGCGCAGCCGGCAGCGAGCGCGGCGCGCGGGGCGCTCAGGGGCGCGGCGCTACAGTGCCGGAGCAAGCGGAGGGGGCGTGGGTCCGCGGGGGGGCGCTGGGCGACGGGAGCCGCGGGCCGCTGGCCCAGTGCCTGGTTCGGGTTGGCAGCGTGCGGGTGCTGCTGCTGGTGTGCGCGCGGGTCTCGCGGGGCTGGCGGCGCGCGGCGCGCGCGGCCGTTGCGGAGCTCCCCGCCTACGACCTCGCCGCGTCGCGCGTCGACGATCGAGCCCTCCGCACGCTGCTCTGTGCGGCGCCCCCGCGCGCGCTGGAGCGCCTGGACGTGGCGTGGTGCCCCGAGCTCTCCGCGCGCGGCGTCGGCGCGGCGCTCCGGGCGCACCTCGACGCGGCCGGCGCGCGGGGGGGGTTGCGCGCGACGCTGCGCGAGCTGCGCGTCTCCGGGCTGCGAGCGTCGGGTGGACGGTTCCCTGAAGGCGTCGCTGAGCTCGCAGAACTCCGCCGCGTCGTCGCAGGTGCGCCGCGGCGGCTTCGCGCGCGGCAGCTGGCGCGCGCGGAGCCTGACTGCGGGCCGCGGCGGCAGACTCGGCGGGGCTCGTAGATGCGGGCGCTGCGCAGCTGCGGGCGCTGAGCGGTCTCGAAGAGCTGGACGTCTCTGCGAACCGCCTGCGGACAATTCCCCCCGCCCTCACCGCGCGTGCGTCGCTCCAGGTCGTTGACCTACGAGCAAACCCCGAGCTGTTTGACCCCGGGGCCGCGCTCCTGGGAGGCGCGTCGCGTGTCGCGCAGAACGCGCACGTGGTGCGGCAGTGGGAGCGGCGCGGTGTAGTAGTCCTGCTTGATGCGTCGGCGCGCGCTCCGGGCTGCCCGTGCTGTTTCTAGCTGGATGCCGTGATGACAGGAAAGAGATGTATTTATCGCAAAGCGCGGCTGGGCCGGCGCTGCTACCGAGCGCCCATCGAACCCCAGATACGACCCTTGTCCAGTGAGTGCAGTCAAGACATGTGCTTTGAAAATTCTCACGAAGGAGCACAGGCAATACAAGAGGCAGGTTCCGAACCGAACCCGAGGAGGCTGCATCGCAGCCTTTATCAATGAGACGTGTTTGTGCTGGTAAGCGCCTGGGTCACGCGGGCTCGATTTCCGCTGCGGGCCCGCGCCCATCACCATACCCGGGCGCAATAAACAAGCTATAAACATGAGAGGCACTAGCCTCTCCTTACGTTTTCACCACAAGAGTGCCGCGCGACTCGTTTGCAAAGCGCTCCGCGATGTTCCCTGGGCGAACTTACGGCCCCCGGTTGACGCCCGCGGGGGCAGGGATGCGCTTGAAGCCGCCTGCTTAGGGTCCGTTGCGGAATCTTGAAACCCAGCGGAATCTTGGGTGTGGTAAACTTCACGCATGCTTTACTCTAAACTCAGCATTGCGTGGTAAAAACGGGATCCAGCGTAATTTGGTAAAAGTAGTTTTCTCTGCCTGTGTGCAACACGCACGTCAGGACGGCACAGCTGCGGGCGCTGCCTCGACGGGATGGTGGGCCTGACCCAAACGGACCCCTTTCCAAGCGACAGGCAGGGAGGGGACTGTGACGATCCGGCTGCCGCTATCTCTGGGCTTCTAAAGCTGTCGGCTGCGGCGAGCCAGCAGCAGTCACCATATGCGGCTGTCACAGTAGCTCCTGACGCTCACGCAAGCGCTCTGGGGGCAACGTCGCTCCCCGCGATGAATAGCGGGATGATGGCCAGTGGGCGTGTGGACAGTGCATCACCAGGCGCTTTGCCGCCGCTCAGCACGGGGGTGGCAGGGGTTTCGTTCATGCAGCAGCATCTGCCGGGTGCACCGAGTGTGCCCGTGGCCCAAGAAGGCGCTTCGACGTCGTGGGGTGGTTTGGCAGCGCGGTCGATCGGCGGTGCTCTAGGGTTTCCTTGGGGTCCTAGTCTCTTTGGTGCGGTGCACGCGGGGCCAATCGGAAACACAACATCGCCCAGTTCGCAGGAGCCGCACATGCTGTCCAACTTGACAGTACCCGGCGCCATTCACAGTCGCATCGCCGGCGTCATTCAGTCGTGGAGTTCGGGGGGAAAGTCAAGTCCTGCAGCGCAAAAGCAGAGGCGGGCAGAGACCGCTCGCTTGGTTGCACAGCTCGACGTGCTGTGTCCCCTCCCACGTGGTGGATGCCCTGTCCCGCCGCTTTTGAACGCTGCGCGTGATCTTCTCTAGCGTCTTTGATGGAATGGGATCCCCGTCCAATCAATGTGTGCGCAGCCGATGTGCCACGTCTTGAGCGGGAAAGTGGTGAATTTTGCACAGGGAGACGACCTGGACACCGCACCCTCAAGTCCGGGCGTTCGCAGGAAGAGCTGTTCATGGTAAGCACAGCTGTCTCGAACCCTGCCCCTTCTGCTGACCAGTCAGGTCGCCGTATGGGTTGGCACTACACCCTTTCTGCACTGACTGCAGATGGCCACGTGTTGCAGGATGTGCGTGACCTTGTGCGCGACCTTGTTATGAGAGGCACAGCACCGCGCGAACCATCAGACAAGAGCAAGCAGGCTGCCGCGCTGGCTAGCATCAGGGTTCGAGACAGGGAAGCTCTTGATCTGAAAGACGGCTTTGGCTTGCTATGCGTCGACACACGCTCAAGTGAGGTTCTGTATGCTAGCAAGTACTTCTCAGAAAAGGCCAGCTGGCTCAAGGACTCGGGGCTCTGCGGTCTGCAACTCACCACGGTGCTTGCACACGCCGATTGCGGCCCTCTTCGCAAATTTCTCGCCGAAATTTCGGACCGCAGCGGCACCAAACAACGGCGCATGAAAGGTGACGCCGAGAGTGATTCGCACACGAACCCGAGCGTCGGGCGAAGTATCACGCTCCGATTTCTACAGAGCCCGCCGGGCGAGAGGTGAGGCGCCCCAATTCGCCTCACGACCCGTGTCAAGCGCAGCGTAGCCCGAAGGCTCTGAGTCGTCGTTGCTAATCGTGTGGCCTGCGGCGCGTGCCGGCAGAGGCCTTCGCGCGCCCCCCCCCCCCCCCCCCCCCTCACCGGACCCCCCCCCCCCCCCCCCCCCCGCCACCCCCCCCCCCCCCCCCCCCAAACACAAACCCAAAACAAAACAAGCAACACCACGGAAGCATAAACAAAACACCAAAAAACACGACACGAA
>Ga0115567_10004753_pt1 | contig 13215 bp, 10 predicted proteins | sample COGITO_mtgs_1204_2_FD_88679 | JGI IMG/M metagenome (GOLD analysis project Ga0115567, IMG submission 88679) | Pelagic marine microbial communities from North Sea - COGITO_mtgs_120412 | ecosystem: Environmental > Aquatic > Marine > Epipelagic | place: Germany:Helgoland, sampling site Kabeltonne...
CATGGAGGGCGCCACGGCAGAGCCGCCGCACACCAGCATCCGGAAACTGCTCATGTCCACCGCATCTTCACCGGTACTGCGCAGCAGATCGCCAAGAATGGTGGGAACCATGGCAGTGAATGTCGGCCGCTCCGTCCGGATCATCTCTTTCACTGCATCGGGTTGCAGGTGAGGCCCCGGCATAATGAAGTCGCTGCCGCTCAGCCAGCCGCTGTAAGGAAGCCCCCAGGAATTGGCATGAAACATGGGCGGCAACAACAGAATCCGGTCGCGCTCGTTGATACCAAAAGTGTCCGCAGCGCGGGAAGCCAGCGAATGCAGAAACGTGGTTTTATGGCTGTACACCACACCCTTGGGATTGCCGGTGGTGCCACTGGTATAGCACACCGCCGCCGCCTGCACTTCATCAATGTCCGGCCAGTCATAGTGATCGCCCTGAGCTGCCAGGGCCCGATCGTAGCGACTCACCGCGATGTCACCCAGCGGTGCGGTATCTGCGGCACCGCCGATAACCAGAATATGGCGAACCGTTTTCAGCAGGGGGATCGCTGGCGCGAATTGCTCCACCAGACTATGATCCAGCAGCAGTACAGTGTCTTCTGCATGGTTGATCACCCAGGCCACCTGCTCGGGCGACAGGCGAATATTGATGGTGTGCATAACGGCACCCATGGAGGGGATCGCCAGATACGCTTCCAGATGTTCGCGGTTGTTCCAGCTATAGGTACCCACCCGATCACCAGGGCGCACTCCCAGTTCCCGCAGTGCCGAGGCCAGCCTGACCGCCTGTTCAGCCACCTGCCGATAACTGTGACTGGATACTGCTTCGCCATCAAACACACCGACCCGACTATCGGGAAAGATGCTGTTGCCATGCTCCATGATCATGCGGACAGACATTGGCAGGTGCATCATGGTGCTCAACATATTCACGCCCAACTCCTTATTCATCGGTTTCAAGATTCACCCAGAGTCGTGCTCTACCAGCGACCCTGGGCGGCCGCAGCCGCCTCCTGCAGCAACGCAGGTACATCGTATTCCAGACCTCTGGCATAGGGTGTATCCACCTTGCCCTCCCGATAGAGGACATAGGCGCCTTCCACAATGGCAGCCAGACGCCAGAAAGCGAAACACATGTAGAAGTTGAGGTTTTCGATAGAGTGCCCGGTAGCCGAGCTCCAGCGCTGCGCCAGTACCTGTCGCGACACGACACCGTCCTGCCGGCTCACCGCCTGAACATGCTCAAAACCTGGCGGGTCGACCTCCCGGGGCCCCCAGAACATCAGCATCAGTGCGAGATCCACCAAGGGGTCGCCAATGGTAGCCAGCTCCCAATCGATCACTGCGGCCAGTCGTGGCTGGTCCCGCTGCACCAGCGTGTTATCCAGATGATAGTCACCGTGCACAATCCCCACTGGCCCGGCCGGGGGAATATTGTGTAACAACCATTCTCCCAGCTCGTCCAGCTGCACAAGACTGCGTACCGAAGTCTCTGCGCGTATGCCACGCCAGCGCGCGATCTGTCGCTCGAGAAAGTTTTCAGGATTGCCCATGTCCGCCAGGCCAATATCGCGCCAGGGCTGGGCCTGTATCACTGCGAGCTCGTCGATCAACTCTTCACCCAGGCGGCTCACCGTCGCGGAACCCGGCGCATACGCCTCGGGCAGAGCGTCGGTCAGGGCCACGCCATCGACATGGGACACCAATAAAAACGGTCGCCCCAGCACCTCGACATCATCACACCACCCCAGCACATCCGGAACCCTGGCGCGCCCTTGCAACGCGCCCAGTACTTTGGATTCCCGCTCGATACCGCGGTGGGCTACTGGCGAAATCGCATTTTCCGGGGGAGTGCGCAGCACCAGCCGCTGCTCTCCCGCTGCGAGCAACAGGGTCAGGTTGGCATTGCCGCCACTGAGTGCCTGCGCCACGCGACAATCTTCAATGCCGAGGTGGTCTGCTATCCATCGGGACAGTCGACCCTCCTGCTCCGCACTGAGCCCCGCCAGCGCAGTCAACCCGGCACCCCGAAGCTGCTCATCAGGCCGCCGTCTACAGGCACAAAAGCACCGGTCATGTAACGGGACTGGGCGACCCAGCCAATCACCTCAGCGATTTCCTCCGCTTCACCATAGCGCGCCATGGGCACAATCGCGCGCATCGCATCCAGTGACTTATCAGACAACGCGCCGGTCATCTCGGTCAGCACCAGACCGGGAATTACCAGATTTACCGTCACCTGCTTGGGCGCCAGCTCGATGGCCAGAGCCCGGGTGAGCCCGGCAAGACCGGCCTTGGACGCCGCGTAGGCGGAATCACCAGGGAAGCCCCTGAATCCGACCACCGCTCCCACATTGACGATTGAGCCCCCCGCCTGCAGATGGGGTTCGGCAGCGCGAATGGTATTCATCGCCCCTGTCAGGTTGGTATCAACCACCGATTGCCACTGCTCTCCGGTGAGACGACTGATACGCCCGCCCCGATGCAGGCCGGCATTGTTGACCACCGTATCCAGGCGCCCCCAGCGCGCTATAACTGACGCCACCACGGCCGTCATGCCCGCCTCGTCGGAGACGTCTGCCCGACAGGCCAGACAGCGCTCGCCCAACTCTCGGGCGACGTCGTCCAGCTCTGCTGAACGGGCGACGATAGCTACCCGCCCTCCCTGTGCCAGAGCGCGCTCCGCTATCGCTCTACCGATACCCCGGGATGCCCCCGTAACCAGCCACACTCGGTCGCTGGCAATTGTTGAAGTGTCCAGAATCCCCTCGCTAATATTTGCTTGTTTGCGTCCAACAAGATTAAACTAGCTGTGAGACAAGTCAAGTAGAAGCATCAAAGGAAGCCCTATTTGTGGTGTATGAATAACACAACGCGTCTCTGAACACACTGATAAGGCACCTTAAAATAACAGCTGGCAGATCCCTCCGATTCGATTCGGAATATCAGGAGTTACAATGAACCATCCCGTTGCTACTTTCATGGCGCTGTCCGCCGCCCTGGCCGTTTCGCCGGCCATGCACGCTGCGCCCGAACAGCTTTCCGAGCAAGGCGAGGGCCTGTACCAAGAGCATTGCGAAGCGTGTCACGGCAGAACACTGCAGGGCTCTGCCCATGGCAGCTCGCTGTCGGGGGACGCATTTCTGGACAAATGGGCCGATAGCGGCGCAGCACTGCTGGCCTATGTGGAGGCGCGCATGCCCCCCGGTGAAGCGCGCAACCTCAGCGCCGAGGAGCATGCCAGCGTAGTGGCCTATATCGACAGCAAAAATGCCTTCTCGTTGTCCGGCAAGCAAAAAGACACAGCCTCGGCGGGAGAGCAATGGGCAAACTGGTCAGCGGCCAGCAGCATTGATGAGGCGGCGCGCCAGGCCGGCGGCTACGCCAACCGAACCATCGAGAATTATCGACCCGTCACTGACGCCATGCTCAAAAACCCTCCCGCCGGTGACTGGTTGAGCTGGCGCAGAACACTGGACGGACAGGGTTACAGCCCGCTGAGTGAGATCAGTCGCGACAACGTAAACGAACTTAAACTCGCCTGGGTTCTGGCCATGCACGACGGCTCAAACCAGGGCACACCTCTGGTACACGACGGCATCATGTACCTGACGCATCCCGGCAATATCATTCAGGCTGTGGATGCCAGCAACGGCGACGTCATCTGGGAGTATCGCTATCAGTTTCCCGAGGGTGCAAGAACCCTGGGCGGCCCAACGCGCAATATCGCACTCTACGACGACAAACTGTTCCTTGCCACCTACGACGCCGCACTGGTAGCCATTGACGCTCGCAACGGCAAACAGCTGTGGCGAACCCAGAAAGCCAATTTCGAGCAGGCCTATACCCACACCAGCGGCCCCATCATCGGAGATGGCGTGGTACTGAGTGGCATCAATGGCTGTGAGCTCTACACCAGTGACGGCTGCTTTATTACCGGACACGATCCCGGGACAGGCGAGGAACTGTGGCGCACATCCACCATCGCACAGCCCGGCACCCCCGGCGGAGACACCTGGGGAGACAAGCCGGCTGAATTGCGCGCGGGCAGCGACACCTGGATTGCCGGCTCCTATGACCCCGAGCTGAAACTGTTTTTTATCGGCACCTCCCAGGCCAAGCCCTGGGTAGCCGCGAGCCGTGGCATGACCACCGAAGATGAGGCGCTTTACACCAACTCCACGTTGGCCATTAATCCACGCAATGGGAAAATTGTCTGGCATTACCAACACATTCCCGGCGAAACCATTGATATGGAAGCCGGCTTCGAACGAGTCCTGGTGGAGATTGGTGGCAAATCCGTTGTACTGACCATTGGCAAAGACGGGATTTTATGGAAGCTGGACCGGAGCACCGGCGAATTTCTTGCACTCACCGAAACCCTGCCACAGAACATCTTCTCCGAAGTGGACAAAAAAACCGGCCGCGTGACCTACCGCGAAGATATCCGCAAGGCCGGGATTAACGACCCCATCAAAGCCTGCCCGGGGATTTACGGCGGCCACAACTGGCAGGCTTCCGCGTACAGCCCAGACACCGGAGCACTCATCATCCCTCTGCATCAACTGTGTTCAGACCTGGTGGGCCGCGAAGTACCACTGGAACCTGGTGGCGGCGGTTACGGTGGCGATTCGCGCACCTACGCCATGCCACAGTCCGAGGGCAAGCTGGGCAAACTGGTAGCGATCGATGTTGCGACGATGCAAGAGCAATGGTCGCACCAGCAAACTGCCATGTTTCTCACTGGCGCCTTAACGACGGGCGGGGGGCTGACCTTCATCGGGGATCTGGACCGCTACTTCAGCGCCTTCGATGTCAACACGGGCAAGCAACTTTGGCAGACCCGACTGGCTGCACCACTGCACGGTTACCCCATCACTTTTACCGCTCAGGGCAAGCAGTACCTTGCCGTACAGACGGGTATCGGTGTATTCCGCGCCCTCACCGCCGTGGTGAGTCCGCAGATCTACCAGCCCACGAACGGCCAGGCCATCTACGTTTTTGAACTACCATAGAAGCAGCGATTGACCAACAGGCCCAGCTCAACCTGAGCACCGCTGAACACCATTATTTACCGGGAGGTTTCGCAGCATGGAAAATCTGATGGATCCCTCAGTACAGGCATGTCCCTACTCGCTGTACCGGCGCTTGCGCGCCACGGCACCTATTTACCGAATGCCGGAGACGGGCTACCTGCTGGTTACCAGCTTTGACCTGTGCAAGGAAATCATTCGCCAACCGGACCTGTTCATCAGCGGTGTGTCGCCCATGGCGCTGAAATCTGACGGGGTTTCACCCGAAGTGATGGCGGTGTACGAAAACCACGGCTGGGTGCCGACCGCCTCCTGCTCCACTTCGGATCCACCTCGCCACACCCAGGTTCGTGCGCTGCTTGCCCGCATGTTTACCGCCTCCAAGGTCCGCGCCATGGGACCGTACATCGACCAGACTGCCAACAGACTGATCGACGACTTCGAATCTGGCGGTGAATGCGAGTTTGTAAAAGCCTTCGCCCACCCTCTGCCTATGATCATTATTGCCGAGCAGATAGGGGTGTCGGCAGCCCAGCTCGATGTGTTCAAGGCCTGGTCAGACGCCATCGTCGAGCTGTTCGGCATGATGATCGACAAGGAGCGTGAAATAGAGTGCGCCCGGCTCGTAGTAGAAATGCAGCATTTCTTCAAACGGGAGATTGACCAGCGCCGAAAGCACCCCAGGGACGATATTCTGACCCTGTTGGCCAACAGCGAGTACGACGGCGGGGAAGCAATCCCGATGAACGAACTGCTGTCCATTGTCACCATTGATTTGCTCGCATCTGGCAACGAGACAACCACCGCAGCGATCGCTTCCGGCATGCTGAAGCTGATCGAACAGCCGGACATCCTCCTCGCGCTGCAAAATGAACCACACCTTGTGCCCAATTTTGTTGAGGAGGTACTTCGCCTGGAGTCTCCCGCCCAGGGCATGTTCCGCGAGGTCACCCAGGATACTACCGTCGGCGGCGTAACGTTGCGCAAGGGGGAAGTGCTCAGCCTCCGTTTCGGTGCGGCAAACCGGGATGAGTCTGTTTTTGACGACGCAGAGCGCATCGACCTGTACCGCAAAAAAGCCGGCAATCATCTCGCTTTCGGCATGGGACGGCATCACTGCATCGGAGCGCCCCTGGCTCGCCAGGAGCTGATCATCAGTTTTGAAATACTGGTGAAACGACTGAAGAATGTTCGACTGAAAAATGCCGGACAAGTACATAAATACACCCCGAGTTTTTTTGGCCGGAACCTGGAGGCGCTGGACATCAGATTTGAACCGGCACGGGAAACCTGAAAACTTCGTCAGGGCATGAGCACGCCGGAGGCCCGCAAAGCGGATACTGGCATGCAGACGCCCCTGAATCAGAAGTAGAGGCAGACAATATGACAGAACCACTTGGCGACCTTGAAATAACACAGCTGCGGACACTGCTGGAGGTAGAAGCGATACGGCAGTTGCGCATCGACTATTCACTGGCCATGGATTTGCGCGATCTCGACACGCTCATCACCCTGTTCACCGACGACGCCCTGTGCGAGTACGGGCCCTACGGCTCCTGGTCTGGCCGGCAGGTGATTCTCGAGAATTACCGCACAACATTCACCGGCGAGTTGGCCGCTCCCTTCACCTCCCAGCATCTCAACACCAATCACAATATTGAGTTGCTTTCCGAATCGCGGGCAACAGGACAGTGCTATTTACTCGACGTGGCCACCCACGTGGGACCCGGGCAGAACCCGATACTGTGGTTCGCATTGTATGATGAAGAATACCGAAAAGAGTCGGGGGACTGGAAATTTTCGCGTTCGAGCTTACAGTTTTTCTGGCCTCAACGGCATTTGACGCCGCCCTATTCAGACTGATCTTCCTGCCACCAATACACCGGCATCAGACGGGCCGGGTTAGCGCGCTTGCGTTGCCTGCTCCAATTGCCCCAACCCCATATAAAAAAACCGAACTGGAGACGCAGCGTCCCAGTCCGGCCAAGCGCGGCATACTGACGACAGCAGCAGCCACGGCCCTGGTAAAACTAGTTGTCCAGCCCGGACTTACCCGCCTCGCGAATTATAGGCGAGTACTCTGCAAAAGCCGGGCCTTGCGGTGTGGCACCGACCGTAATGCCGGCATCAGTGGTCAGGGTGTGGCCCGTGGTATAACCCGATTCATCGCTGGCCAGCCACAGAGCAGCATTGGCTACATCGGAGGCCAGACCCGGCCGCCCGCGCAGGGGTGAATCCGCAGCCAACTGAGCCTTCGCGCCTTCGATGTCGTTCGGATCACCGGTCAATACATTCGCCACCATTGGCGTTGCCATGCTGGCAGCGGCGATGGCGTTGACACGCACACCATCTCCGGCCAGCTCAGTGGCGACGTTCCGGGTCATGCCGATCACACCATGCTTGGCCGCAGTGTAAGCGTGAGGACCCAGCCCCCCCATCAATCCGGCAGTACTGGCCATCACAATGATCGAACCGCTGCGCCGTGGCTGCATGACACGCGCGGCATGCTTCATTGCATAGAATGTCCCATTGAGCAGAACATCAATACTGAAACGCCACTCCGCACCGGGAGTGGTTGCAATCGGGCCCACCGAGCCGACAATACCTGCGCTGTTGAACAAAATATCCAGCTGACCAAAACGGCTGACCGCCGCATCTACCGCCGCTTCGACCTGATCTTCCCGGGTCACATCGCAGGATTGATAGAACACCTCACTACCCAGCCGATCGACTACAGTGTCACCAAGCTCGCTCTGGATATCACATATGCAGACGCGGGCGCCCTCCTCCAGAAAACGCTCTACCGCAGCCAGGCCGAGACCGCTGGCGCCCCCTGTGACCAGCGCCGACTTTCCTTCTAGCCTCACTCGCTTAACTCCTGTTTCTGATTGTGCGTGCACAACCGTAAATGGTTACCAGTGACAGATCCTATCGTCCGGGGCGCGCTGTCCCACGGTCGTCGGATCAATATCACCAAAGCCCTGTGCCACAGTGGGCGTCATCTTGGTCCAGTCGGTCATGCCGACACGCTCAACGATCTTCCACTCCCCCCCGCGCTGCTCAAGCCGATCCAGATAACGTCCGCCAACAAAAAAGTCCATCTCGTTATCGTAGGGGTTCGGTGCGGCCAGCGGATCACCGCTGGGACGCATTCGGTGGTAGGCCGTGAAATAGGTTTCAGCCGAAGCCTTGTCAACACCGTGAAACTCAATAAGGGTTGGCCCCAACTGATGATGAGTGCGACTGTACGACCTCAACAAGCCGAGAGCGAAAGCCACAAAATCACCCGGCGCGTCGATTGACGACGGCACCGAGGGATCTGACGACAGACCCGAGAAGAAATGATTATGTATGGAACCTGGATGGAAAACGCTGCGGAGCAGCGCCTCATCCATCCTGTCGATCGCCCGCACATAACGCAGCATGACATCAGTTATCGACTGCCGGGATTTAAGCTCCTCCAGGAAAGCATCCATGTTTCTAATCTTCCTCTAGTCGCCGAAGTTATACATCACTTCCAGACCGTAAGTTCTGGGCGAACGCGTGGCTGCATAGGACCACAATCCAGCCACATCGTAACCGTGGGTGTAGCCGTCTTCGTCCGTGAGATTACGGCCGAACAAACTGAACTGGAGGTTATTGATGGAGTAGTTCAGCGACAGGTCAAACAGGTGCTGCGTATCGTTGCTCAGCTCTTCAACGTTGGTGAAGCTGGTCTCGTGCTCACCGAGGTATCGATAGGAGCCTCGTACCCACGCCTGCCCGCCTGCGACATCAAACTCGTAGGTGGCGTCCAGTGTCCCCGTCAGATCAGGTGCCCGGCGGAATTCCAGATCACTGAAGTCGGTTACGCTACCCTCACTGTCAACAAATACAAAATCGTCGTAACCGGAATCCAGGTAACCCAGGTTCGCCCGGACATTCAGGTTTTCGCTCAGGTAAGCCTGCAACTCCAGCTCAAGGCCCTGTATGGTCGCCGTGGACGGGTTCACCACCACTGTCTTCTGGCCGGTACCGCTCGCTGAGGGCAACTGCAGCTCCTCCTGCTTGTCCTCGTACTTCATGTAGAAAGCTGCGGCATTGAAGCGCAGACGATTGTCCATAAACTGCGATTTCAAGCCAACTTCGTAGTTCTCAAGTGTTTCCGGATCATAGGGCTGTCGCGCTTCCTCAACACTGGCAACCCGGCCATTGAATCCACCCGCGCGATAGCCAATCGAGTAGGTACCGTAAACCATGGTGTCGTCGTCAATGTGGTAGCGCATGCCGACCTTGGGTGTAAATTCATCCCATTTGGCGCTGGGGTGAGACGAGAACTGGTCGTTGACGGTGTACACAGCACCAAACTGCTTCGACAGTTTTTCATCCTCTGTGTAGCGCCCACCAAGAGTAAGCACCAACTGGTCGGTCAAACGGTAATCGCCTTCAAAGAATATCGCCTTGGACTCGGTTTCCTGTTGTGTGGTTTGCGGTATGTCAACGATAACGCCGGGAGTGGCAAAGCCAATCCAGCTGCGCATTCGGATCTCATACTCGGATTCCCAATAATAGGCCCCCAACACAAAACTCAAAGCCTCGCCGGCATCGTAGGTCAGCCGCAGTTCGTGACTCTGCTGCTCGTAGTCAGCGGGCCGCGTGGTGCCGTAAAGCAATTCTGGAGTACCATCCCAGTCCGAAATAATGGTTTCTTCCGACTCCCAACTGCCATAGATATAATCGAAGCGAAAATCGTCGTTGACTGACCATCCGGCCTGCAGGATGTGAGTGTCCGCATCAAAGGTGGCCCCCAGATCGTTCGGCTCAATGGCACTCACCGGCGTAACATTGGTCTCCAGAGCATTGGGCGGGGGTGGCGGGGCACCTCCGGCGGCGAGGTTCTCGCGGCGGTCGCCGGAAATCGGCTTGTCAGTGCTGGGAGAACAGTAGCCATAGCCCTGACAAAACACGTGCCGGCTCTGTCCGGTATTCAACAGAACCGGCATATCCTGGTCGGTTTCCTCAGTTTGGTAAGTGTATTCAAACTCCAGGTTATCGGTCGGCTCCCACAGGAAATTGGCGCCATAGGACTGGTAATCGACTGCGCCCTGATCGCCGCCCAGGAAATCGTTGTCATAATAGCCCTCCCGTTGATCGCGGGTGGCGGCACTGAATTTTGCCGCCAGGGTGTCTGTGATTCCGACATTGAGGATGCCGTCGAGATAATAGGTGTCGTAATTTTCCACACCCGCCCGGACCCGGCCACCCAACTCGCCTGTGGGACGGGTGCGTTCAATATTGATTGTGCCGCCGACTGTATTCCGTCCGAACAGCGTGCCTTGCGGCCCGCGCAGTATCTCTACTCTGGCCAGGTCGATGCCGCGCAGCAATGAACCGGCATTGGCGCCGATAAATACACCGTCCACGACCACACCCACCGCGGGGTCGAAGTTCTTTTCAACATCCGCCACGCCCACACCGCGAATATAAATCGCCGCTACACCACCGGGGCCCTGATTCGTATCATCAATGATGGTGTTGGGTGAGATGTTTGCCAGATCCTGCAGATCGCGCACGAACTGACGATCAAGGTCGGTCTGGCCCAGCGCGGATACCGCGAGCCCGACATCCTGCATACTCTCTTCACGCTTTCTCGCGGTGACCGTAATCTCTTCCAGCACGCCTTGTTGGGCAAACAGGGCCGGCGCAACGGGCAAAGCCATGAGTGCCGTCGCCACGCCAACGAACATTCTTTTCTTTTGGGGTTTCATCGTGATATCTCCAGAGCTTGGTGCTCAATTATTGTTAAAGCGGGTGAACATCTAATTATTGAATATCAAGTTTTAGCGGGCGCGACCAGAACCGCCCCCGGTATTGGGTTGAAGTAGTGAATCTGCACATCGCGTCTCAGGATTTTCCATTGGTTATCACGCCGCTGCAACAGATCCGTGTAGGTGGCGCCGACAATCTGGCACTCCACCTCGCCTGCCAGTCTGCCCATGCAGTCCACATCACAAACAGCCCGAGCGTCGTCGCGCCCCTGAAAGCTAATCACATGATTGGCACACAGGTGATGGCTTTCCTCCCAGGCGGGCCAGAGAACAGTTTCGAGTGCCTCGCGAACGCCAGCCAGACCTTCAAACACGCCAAACGGGGGGCCGATATCCCAGATACTGTCGTCCCACCAGATTGACAGAAAGAGATCCCTGTCACGCTTGTCAAAGCCGTGGCAGTAATTCGATGCGAGGTCCCGAATTGCGGCCGAGCTCTCTACCACATCCAGCCGCTGGGCCAGGTTTTCCGTATCCGACAGTTCCGCTGACACCCTGATTCCTCATCCGAACCCACGATTGAACTTGTGGGCATCCCGGACTTTTATTGTTTGCGTCTAGCAAGTGTAAAACAACTGGATTCGCCGTCAAGCCCCCCGCGACAAACAAACAAAAGATTTTTGGAGAGCACGGCTCGCGAGCTGAAAGTCGGCCAGCACGCACCCGCTCTCGCAAGCGCCAGACCCCAGAGCTGGCGCCCCTTTGCAGCCACTGACTGACCCCGTCACGCCGCTGGCCTGGATCTTCGCGACGCAGCCTGTGGCACCCCCGCGAAGTGACAAATGGCAAAAATAATTTGCTTGTTTGCGTCCAGCAAGATTATATTAATGCTATCAGCGGCCGTTATTGAGGCCCCAAAATCTACTGCTTCAATGCGCCAGGCAATATCTCGACCAGCCGCGGAAGAAAACGCAGTACTCTGATTACTAGGTAACCGAGAGGGTGACAGTGTGAGTTGGAACTTCGAAACAGACAGTGAATTTCAGGCCGAACTGGACTGGATAGCCAATTTTACCAAAGAGGAAATAGAGCCTCTGGATTTGGTATTCCGCGAACCGGGAGACCCCTGGGATCCCAATTCGCCAGCAGCCAAGGCGATGGCGCCCCTGCGTGAAATCGTCAAGCAAAAGCGCCTGTGGGCCTGCCATCTGGGGCCCGAGTTGGGCGGCGAGGGCTACGGCCAGGTCAAACTGGGCCTGATGAACGAAATACTGGGCCGCAGCCGCTTTGGCCCCAGTGTTTTCGGCTGTCAGGCACCCGACTCCGGCAATGCCGAGATCCTTGCACACTTCGGTACGGACGAGCAGAAACGCGAATTTTTGCAGCCGCTTCTCAATGGCGAGATTGCCTCGTGCTATTCCATGACAGAACCACACGCTGGCGCTGATCCGGCAGAATTTACCTGCACGGCCACACGCGAAGGCAATGAATGGGTGATCAATGGCGAGAAGTGGTTTGCCTCACACGCCAGGTTTTCGGAATTCCTGCTGGTGATGGTGGTTACCAATACCGACGTTCCCATTCACGAAGGGGCCTCAATTATTCTGGTGCCACAGGGCACGCCGGGGATGGAAATTCTTCGCAATACGGCGGTGGGGCCCTATGTAGAACAGGGCGACGGGGTTCACGCCTACATTCGATTCAGCAACTGCCGTGTGCCAGCAGACAATCTGCTGGGCGAAGAAGGACAGGGCTTCCTGGTTGCGCAAACACGCCTGGGCGGCGGCCGGGTCCACCACGCGATGCGCAGCGTCGGCGTGCTGAACAAGGCTATGGACATGATGTGTGAACGCGTCCTGAGTCGAACCACCAAAGGCGAGGCCCTGGCGCAGAAACAGCTCACCCAGGAAAAAATTGCCGACTCCTATACGCAGATCAAGCAGTATCGATTGCATGTGCTTTATACTGCCTGGTTGATCGACAAGCACAAAGAGTACAACCGGGAAGTGCGCAAGGAAATTGCGGCTATTAAAGCGGCCACCCCCAAAGTATTACACGACGTGATTTATCGGGCCATGCACCTGCACGGCAGCCTTGGCATGTCCGACGAAACACCGCTGATGACCATGTGGGCCAACATTCCGGAACTGGGTGTGGTAGACGGTCCGTCGGAAGTGCACAAAATCACTGTGGCTCGCACGGTACTGCGTGACTATGAGCCCGCACCGGGCGTGTTCCCCACTTACCACACCACTACCCAGCGCGAGAAGGCGCTGAAAAAATACGGTAGTTACCTGGAAAAATAAGCGCTGGCGAGGCTGTCCTGGGCCAGCCTCGCTCACATCGTCCTGAAGCATAGAGCAGCTACGCTTGCGGCGCTGCTCAATCCCTGATCTTTCCCACCCCCGCGCACCGCACACCAAAAAAAACCCCCG
>Ga0115567_10004754_pt1 | contig 13215 bp, 14 predicted proteins | sample COGITO_mtgs_1204_2_FD_88679 | JGI IMG/M metagenome (GOLD analysis project Ga0115567, IMG submission 88679) | Pelagic marine microbial communities from North Sea - COGITO_mtgs_120412 | ecosystem: Environmental > Aquatic > Marine > Epipelagic | place: Germany:Helgoland, sampling site Kabeltonne...
AGAAAGGAGTTGCTAAAAAAAGTAAAATAAGTACGATACTTTTCATTATTTTATTCTTAGTTAATCAAAAGAGTATTTTTCACCTACTACCTACTACCTACTACCTACTACCTACTGCCTACTGCCTAGTCAACGGTTTATAAGCAGTTACTTTAATTTCTATCACTAAATGTGGATGCGGTAATTGATGCACAGCTACTGTTGTTCTGGCCGGTCCAGTCTCTTTATTAAAAAACTCTGCATATACTTTATTGTACCCACCAAAATCGTTCATGTTTACCAAGAAGCTTGAGACATCAACAACGTCTTTCATCGTAGCGCCTTCGGTTGCCAGGGTATCTTTAATATTGTTGAGAACAGCTCTGGTTTGAGCTTCTATATCGATTTTCATCGTTCCCATTTCGTCCACTATTTCTACACCAGCGAGGCTGTTGTCTGCTTTTCGGGAACTGGTACCACTTACAAAAAGAAAATCTCCTGCTCGTTTTATATGAGGATACGCTCCTCGTGGCGTTGCTTTGCCTTCTACTATGTTGCTTTTCATATTTTTATTATTTTGTGCTAAAACTTTGCTTAAACGTACAAGGATCACTGCGCTCATACTTTGCAGGTTATCGACACCGCAGCCTCTTTTTTTCTATTCTCTACTTTCTATTTTTTTTCTAGCCAAACGCTACTTCGTCGTCATGCAAAATATCCTTGGTCACCTTGGTAACGATGTCTAGTTTTTCCTTTAACGACATTGTTTCAGGAAGTTTTCCGTCGTCTATTAAGTTCAGGATTGCTTTGTCCTGCGTTCGTCCTTTTTTTAGCGCTTCACTATACGTGATGTCTTCATTAAAGGTCACTAATGAATATTTACTATAATATTTATCAGGGAATTCGGCTTCAAAAGCGGTTTCCAATTTTCTTTTTTTCTGAAATAATTCACTGGCCGTATGTTCTTTCATTTCATGGAAATTATCCACGGCTAAATCGGCAATCGCATCGGTATCTTTTTTTCGTGCGGCTTCATATGCTTCAAAGACTTTTTTCCAATCCACAGTTTCTGAATTTTTGTCAAAGGCATCAAGTACGGTATCAAAAACCACCACATCTTCAAAAGAAGCATTCATCCCTTGCCCATAAAAAGGAACAATAGCATGAGCGGCATCCCCCAGTAACGCTGTTTTTCCGTAGCTACTCCAGGGAGAACATTTAATGGTTCCTAAAGGTCCTGTAGGGTTTTCGAAAAATTCTTCAACGAGGTTTGGCATTAATACTACCGCATCGGGATATTCTTTTTCAAAATATTCGGTGACCATTTCTGGTGTGGTCAAGTTGTCAAAACAGTAGTCGCTATTTGAATACGGTAAGAATAACGTGACGGTAAAACTTCCGTCGAGATTGGGTAGCGCGATAAGCATATCTTCGCCGCGTGGCCAGATATGGAGTGCTCCTTTATCGGTACGGTACCCGCCATCTTTAGCAGCGGGAATGGTAATTTCTTTATAGCCGTGTGTTAACCATTCTTGCGAAAAACTGAATAGAAACTTTTTGTGATTAAACATACTTTTTCGAACAGAAGAGCCTGCGCCATCGGTCCCTAAAATGACATCGCCAGTATACGTAACTTCTTCGTTTGTGTTATAATCTTTGAATGTCGCGGAGGCATTTTCCAGATCGACCGATTTGCATCCTTTGTTGAATATGATTTCAACATTCGGCATTTTTTCGGCTTCGTCCAGCAACAGCATATTGAGACCGGGGCGTGAAATAGAGTTGATATATTCATCTTTTCTTCCGCTGTATTTACTTAAAAAGGTGTTGCCTTCTTTATCATGGATCATACGGCCATACATCGGGATGCATAATTTTGCTGCTGCTTTTTCTACACCTGCTAATCGTAATCCTTTTAAGCCTCGGTCACTTAATGCTAAGTTGATAGAGCGTCCAGCATTCTGTTGTTGTTTGCGTAGGTCGGGCCGTTTTTCTATGAGTTGTATTGTATAGCCACGCTGTGCCATACGTAAAGCTAATAGACTTCCGCAGAGACCAGCCCCTATGATTACAATAGTGTTGTTTTTTGGGTTCATTTAGCTTAATACTTTTTTTAATCGTTGTACAAATTCAAATACATCTTCAAAGCTGTTATATAATGGGGCAGGAGCAATCCTGATCACATCAGGTTCACGCCAATCGCTAATCACACCAGATTTTGTTAACTGTGTATGTAATTCTTTATTGGCATTTTTAACCTGAATGCTCAATTGGCAACCCCGTTCTTCTTTTTTTCTGGGCGTGATAATAGTGATCCGGGCCTCCTTTAGATCATCGATTAAAAATTCGAGGTAGCCCGTTAGTTTTTCAGACTTGGCTCTTAGGTTTTTAAAACCGGCTACTTCAAACACGTCCAGACTAGCTCTAATGGCTGCCATAGACAATATCGGCGGATTGCTCAATTGCCATCCTTCGGCGCCTGGTAAAGGATCAAAATCATGACGCATATTAAAGCGTGTGTCTTTGTTGTGTCCCCACCAACCTGCAAATCGGTTGAGGTTTTCGTTATTGGCATGACGTTCATGCACAAAACAGCCGCCTAAACTACCGGGGCCACTATTTAGGTATTTGTAGGTACACCAAACGGCAAAATCCGCTCCCGTAGCATGTAATTCTGGTTGAATATTCCCTGCACCGTGCGCTAGATCAAACCCAACCATACAGCCGTGTTCATGTCCTAAGGCTGTTATTTTTTTTAACGGAAAATGTTGCCCTGTGTAATAGTTGGTACTACCTATCATTACTAAGGCAATCGCATCGCCTTGGGCTTCCATTATTTCTTCAAGATCTTCAAATCGACATAATGTCTCTCCTTTTCTAGGTTTCCAAAGGATCAATCCATCCTTAGGATCAATGCCATGAAACTTTAGTTGGCTCTCTACTGCGTATTTATCACTAGGGAACGCATCGCTTTCAACAACAATCTTATATCGCTGTTTTGTGGGTTTGTAGAAGGAAACCATCATCAAATGCAGATTGGTAGTAAGTGTATTCATAATGACCACCTCACTGGTTTTGGCTCCTACAATTTTCGCCATATTTTCCGCCAACAGTTCATGATAGGGGAGCCAGGGATGCTCAGCATCTGTATGGCCTTCTACACCGTGCTTTGCCCAATCATTAAGTTCTTTTTCAAGATACTGTGAAGTTCTTTTTGGCTGTAACCCTAAAGAGTTTCCGCATAAATAAATAAGTTTGTTGCCTTGATTATCTGTTGGAAAAAGAAACTCCGTTCTATATTTTGCTAATGGATCGTCTTTGTCGCATTGTTTTGCGTATGTCCGGCTATTCTCCATTTACTTTACTGATATATCTGTGAAGTATAATTTAAAATTCTTTGTACTATCTTGGTGCATTGTGGCTATTTGAAGTCCGTTAAAATCTTTGTAATCTTCCCAAGTAGTAGCCATTGAAGGGACGCTATCGTTTCCTTTTCTATAGACCCATTCCTTAATCATAAAATCGTCGCCGTAGTAAAAGTCGTATGCGTCACCTGGAGTATAACCGCCTTCGCTTCCATAGGTAAGTGTTAGTTTATTAAGTGTTTCTTTCGAAATTGGGGCAGTAACATTTTTCTCTTCTGAAGTCGTCGTTCCTTCATCCCAAACTAGATTGTACGGAGCCAACAACCAATATTTGTCATTAATAAAACTTGCATCCGCACCTCGGGTTCTATCATTTAAAGAGTCTCTGTTAAATGCTACGATCCCATTTGGAGTGACCATGTTAACCTCATTTGATTTTGGGTTCCAGGTCCATGAGCGCTCATAGTGATTGTCCTCTCTGTCTACATTAAAGGTGAAATTGAGTTCTGAAACATCTTTCCAGTTGTCCAGTCCATTTTTCTGGGCGATTTTTTCTGCCGTAGTGAGTTCTTCATTCTTATCTTGTTGGGAAGTAATTTCACTTTCAGAAGTATCTTCAGTTGTTTTTTTATCGTTTTTACATGCAATTAAAGAAGCAGCAATAAATAGTGTTGTAAGAAATTTGTTCATTCTGATTTGGTTTTCAGTAAAAATAAGAAAACCGAGCATCACTCCATAATTTTTGTATCTTTAAATAGACCCTTAAAAAAGACTCTATGGAAATAATTGACAATACCAGTAAAAATAGATTTGAAACTGAAGTTGAAAACAAAACGGCCTTTATCGAGTACAAAATAAAAGACGATAAAATTTATCTTACTCATACGAAAGTCCCGAAAGAATTGGAAGGCCAAGGAATAGCATCTTCGTTGGTCAAAGAGGTTTTTAGTCTCTTAGAACATAAAAACCTGAAAATGGTTCCTGCGTGTTCCTTTATAGCATCATATGTGAAGAAACATCCAGAATATGAAAAATTATTAGCTTAATTGACCTTAATATAAAAAGCGCTTTCATTATTTATATGAAAGCGTTTTTTTTGATAAAATTATAGTTAATCTATCGCATCTTCTGCATCGTCTACTACATCTTCGATAGCGTCACCTGCATCTTTTTTCTCTCTACAGCTTGTAAATCCAGTACTTAGAATTCCTGCCGCGAATAATAATAAAAATACTTTTCTCATGTTTTTTTGGTTTAATTTGTTATTTATAAATGTATTGAAACTTTTTCAATACCAAATACTAGGGTTTACGACCCGTGGCCAATCGGTATAAAATACCAATAACTGCTAATACTAACAGAATGTGGATTAGGCTTCCTACAGATTCAGCGAATCCAAAATAGCCTACTAACCATCCAATTAGTAGTATAACAACAATGAGCCAAATTAAATCTCTCATAAAGTTGGTTTTAATTGTTTAATGTCTTAAAGTTAAATATTAAATATTCCATACATACACGGTTTAACCTGTGTTTAACTAATTTTATTAAAAGGATGCCAATTAGTAATTAGATGGATTATCAATAATTTTTGCCGCCCTTTCTTTTAATGCATTAAGTTCATAAGTGGTCTTTTTTTCTAAGAGAGATAGCATCATATTCATTCGATGATTGTCTTTAAAGAATTCTTTTTTATCGTCTAAAAAATTCCAGTAAAGGCTATTGAAGGGACAAGCATCATCTTCTGTTTTGTTAGAAACCTTATAATGACAGTCTTTACAATAGTTGCTCATTTTATTAATGTAGTTGCCACTTGAAACATAGGGCTTTGTTGCTACGAGCCCGCCATCTGCAAATTGTGACATGCCTCTCGTATTGGTTATTTCTACCCACTCTATCGCATCAATATAAATACCCAAATACCAGGCGTCAACTTCATTGGGATGACATTGTGTGAGTAAAGCAAAATTACCCGTAATCATGAGCCGCTGTATGTGATGTGCGTAGGCATGATCCAAGCTTTGCTTTATAGCACGATACAGACAGTTCATTTTTGTTTTGGCTGTCCAGTAAAATCCGGGTAAGTTGTTTTGATTGTCCAGTTTATTGCTATGGCTATAAGCAGGCATCTCTTTCCAGTAAATGCCGCGCATATATTCTCGCCATCCTAAAATTTGACGTACAAAGCCTTCTACTTGAGAAATATGAATTTCATCTTTATGCGCTCGCCAATATCCTATAACACTTTCAATTACTTCCTTTGGATCCAGCATTTTGCTGTTCATCGCAAAACTTAATCGGCTATGGTAGAGGTATGTTTGATCTGTGTGCATGGCATCTTGATAATCCCCAAAATGAACCAATAGATTTTTACAGAAGTAATTTAAAACCGAAAGACAATCCTCTCGGGAAGTAGGCCAATTAAATTTGTTTTTATCGATTGTTCCTATGGTCTTGATACCCGCTTTTTCGATACGTTCTAATGTGGTTGAGACCTCTTTCCTGAAGCCCCTTTCATGCGGAATTTCAGTATCTTCTTTCCATTTTTTTCGGTTGGTTTTGTCAAAATTCCAGTTGCCACCTTCGGGATCTTTTTTCGTAGTCATCATGATGCCATATTTCTTTCGCATATCACGGTAGAAATATTCCATGGTCATTTCTTTTTTTCCTTTGTAAAAATGGGTCAGGTCTTCACGGGTGGTTAAAAAATGCTCCGTGTCATAAGCTTCAAATGCTATGTCTATCCGCTCGCAAAATTCTTTTAATTGACGGTCCAACCGGAATTCGTCAGGGAGTTGGTATTCAAATTTTTCAATGTTCTGTTCTTTAATAAGAGATGCTAGATTTTCGGGAAGTGTTTGTTTGTTGTTTTTAGCATCCAGCTGATAATAAATTACCTCGTGATCTCGCTCCTTAAGCCATTCAGAAAAATTTTGCATGCTTTCAAAAAATGCCACAACTTTTTGAACATGGTGGACCACATAATCTGTTTCCTGCCGCATTTCGGCCATAAAATAGATGATGTCTTCTTCGGGATCGTTGTACCAAGAGTGTTTATGGTTGAGCTGGTCGCCCAGAATGAGTCTAAGTGTTTTCATTATAGTTCTTAATTTTTAAGCCATAAACCGATGAATTCCTGATTGGGATCATAGTCATTAGCTTGCTTTTCGATATTAAATTTTCTATCTCTGGGGTCGTTCCCAACACCCGCGTTGTACATCCAATTGCCCCAATTGCTGTGCACATCATAATCGATTAATAAGCTCTCGAAGTAGGAGGCACCTATACGCCAATCCTGCTCCATTTCTTTTGCCCAAAAGCTCGCTACATTTTGTCTTCCACGGTTGCTCATCCAGCCAGTGAGCGCAATTTCTATCATGTTGGCATTTACAAAATCATATTTGGTTTTTCCATGTATCCAATCTTCCTTTTTATCGGCTTCAGCTTTCCACTGATATTCTTTTTCTAAAATGCCCCCTATTTTAAAGATTGCGTCGCCATGCTTAAGAGAAATATATTTGAAGAAATCTCTCCAGATCAGTTCAAAAATCATCCAATAAGTGTCTTGATTTTTAGTTACTTCTTGCTCAAACTTTTTAACCTCCCAATAAATACTTCTAGCCGAAATACTTCCGTTTGCTAGCCATGCCGAAAACTTAGAACTATACTCGGTACCTACAAGGCCATTGCGGGTATGTTTGTATTCTTTTAAATTTTGGGTCTTCCAGATATAATTCTCCATACGTTCCCAGCCCGCATGTTCGCCACTCTTAAAAGGAAACGCCGATCGAGGATCACGCTCAAAGGACTGTAATCCTAAATCTGTGAATGTTGGGATTTTTGTCTGGATCGTCAATAAACTTGATTTGCGCAGTGGAGCAGGGGCTTTCAACGGTTGAAGTATTTGGCACTGTTTTTCGCATTTCTTTCTGAAATCTGTAAATACCTTCGGGATTACACTAAAATCATCAAAAGGGATCTCTGTAGGGTGGAAGAGAAATTGGTCATAGCACTCTTGCCATTTTACGGAAGCATCTGTGTTTTTTTTGAGTGTTTCTGAAACCAGACGTTCTTCAGCTGTCCATTCTTTTTGAAGAAAAACACGACTAATTTTATGTTCTTTAAGTAGCTTCGGAATCACAGTCTCTGGGGTTTCCTGATAGATTAAGAGTGTGATGTTTAGTTTTTCTAGATTTTTCTGAAGGTTCTCAACAGTTTCTAATAAGAATTGAGCCCTAAATTTCCCCGTTTTATTAAAACCGAAAGCTGTTTGTTTGTAATGTCTAGGATCAAAACAATAAACAGCAATGACATTCGCTCCACTTTTAACAGCTTCGGTTAGTGAGGTATTGTCAATCGTTCTCAAGTCATTTCTAAACCAAAGGAGGTGATTCATGTATGTTTGTTTTTTCTACAGCGTTCACTGCAGTAGATGATGTTTTCCCAATTCTTTTCCCATTTTTTACGCCATGAAAAGTTCAGTTTACAAACAGGACATTGTTTTTTTGGAAGATTGGGTTTTTTATGCGGCATAGGTAAAGTTATCATTTGTTTCACTAAAACTTGTTAAGGTTAAACAAAAATCATAGTTCTTTTAGTTTTCTATATTTACCGTGAATAATACTCTTCATCAAATGGACACTATAATGAATAATGATAAAGCATTTAATACCAATCGTGAAACCTGGGATAAAAAGGTCGCAGTTCACGCTGCTAGCGAATTTTATAATATGGAGGTGTTTAAAAACGGCACTTCCTCTTTAAAGAAGTTTGAATTGGAAGCTTTAAAAGATGTCAAGGGAAAATCTCTTTTGCATTTGCAATGTCATTTTGGGCAGGATACCTTGAGTTGGAGTAGGATGGGAGCCATCTGTACTGGGGTTGATATTTCTGAAGAAGCCATTAAACTAGCACGCTCCTTGAATACAGAACTCAATCAAAACGCTTCTTTTGTTTGCTGCAACGTATTGGATACCTCAAAACATATTTCTGAAACTTTTGATGTTGTTTTTAGTAGTTATGGTACCATAGGGTGGTTGCCAGACTTAAAACCATGGGCCCAAATGATTGCGGAACGGTTAAAGCCCGGTGGAATATTTTATCTGGTAGAATTTCATCCTATTGCCTGGATGTTTGATTACACGGGACATCCGCCAGTAATGAAGTACGGATATCAACAAAAAGGTGAAATTTATGAAGAATATGAGGGCACGTATGCAGACACTAGCTCAAAAATAGTTAGCAAGGAATATGGTTGGAACCACAGTCTTGGCGAGGTAGTCACGAGCTTGGCTGCAGCAGGTTTGCATATTGAGTTTTTAAGGGAACATGAGGAGTCACCTTATGATATTTTTCCAGGACTGAAGGAAAATAACATAGGGTTGTTTGAAATGCCAAACGGACTCTATCCATTGCTATTTGAGGTGAAAGCAAGGAAATAAAAAAATCCCTCTAAGAATTAAAGTTCTTAGAGGGATTTTAAATAGAACACTTATTTGTTAGTGATCCATTGCTTCTTCTTTTAACAACTCAGGATATTTCTTTTGAAAACGTTTTAACCTTGGAACCGAAACATTTTGAATGTACGGATTACTAGGATTATTTTTCTCATAATTTTGATGATAGGCCTCGGCTATCCAGAATTTCTCAAATGGAAGCACTTGCGCTGCCACTTTACCTTCACCCAACTCTTTTTCTAATTCGGTTATCTTGTTTTCTATAATTTGTTTTTGCTCATCGTTTTGATAAAAAACAATCGAACGATAAGAGCTACCGTGGTCTGGTCCTTGTCCATTTACTTGGGTTATGTTTTGCGATCCAAAGTAAACATCTACAAGTGTCTTAAAACTTACTATTGAGGGGTCGTAAATAATCTCTACTGCCTCTGCGTGGTCTGCGTGGTCTCTGTATTCTGGGTTTGGACTTTTACCGCCACTATAGCCTGATATTGATTCTTCAACTCCCTTTACACTTTCATAAATGGCTTCGACACACCAAAAACAGCCACTTGCAAAATAAGCTTTTGCCATACCGTCTTGCGTTTCTACTTGTATAGGCGTTATTTCTTTTTGAGCGATCGCTTCGGCTTCTTTATTGTTTTTGTTGGCAGAATTACATGCACTGGTTATCCCAAAGAGGGCAATCACAGCGGTAACAATCATATATTTTTTCATTTCAATGTTATTTATGTTTTTTTTATAAGACGGAATTAAGAACAATTCCTTTCAATCTAATGTAATAAAAAAAGCCTCCACATATGTGAAGGCTTTGTTATAGTTTGTAAGAAACTCTTATTTTACTTTAGCAAAAAGTTTTTCCATTTTTTCTTTTTCTTCTGTTGCCAATTCTGGGTCTACCAGGATACGACCACTGTGCTCATCTGTGATTATCTTCTTACGAGATGCAATCTCCATTTGTACTTGTGGTGGTATGGTAAAGAACGAACCTCCAGAAGCACCGCGTTCTACGGGAACAACCGCCAGTCCATTTTTAACATTGGTACGAATTCTTTTATATGCTTTAACCAGACGTTCTTCAATCTTCTTTTCGAATTTTTCAGACTCTTTGATCAATGCTTTTTCTTCCTTCTCCGTTTCTGCAAGGATTTCATTTAACTCTCCTTGCTTGTGCTTTAAGTGATCTTTACGTGCATCGAGTCTCCCTTCGGTTTCTTCGATCACCGCATTTTTTTGTTCGATTTGCGCTTTGTGCTCTTTGATGTGCTTTTCAGATAACTGAATTTCTAATTCCTGAAACTCAACTTCTTTGCTCAAAGAATTATACTCGCGGTTATTACGCACATTGTCCTGTTGTGCGGTATATTTTTTAATCAATGATTTTGATTCTTCGATACCGTTTTTCTTCTCTTTGATATCGTTTTCAATTACCTCAAGATCACTTTTAAGTTTTTCCATACGAGTATTCATGCCTGCAACTTCATCTTCAAGATCTTCCACTTCTAACGGAAGTTCTCCACGTACATTGCGGATTTCATCCACACGGGAGTCGATAAGTTGTAAATCGTACAACGCTCTTAATTTCTCTTCTACAGTAATTTCAGTCTTTGTTGCCATATTTTAAAAATAGCTAATTGGATTTGTATTTGTTTGTGATAAAAGGATTGCAAAATTAGTGATTTTTTTTGTAAGCGCATTGACTAAAAGGTCTTTTGTGTATTGTTCGCTTTCATAATGACCAATGTCGGCCAAAAGTATCGTGTTTTCGGCTTTATAAAAGTCATGATACTTTAAATCTGCTGTCACAAAAGCATCTGCTCCAGCGACTTTTGCAGCGTCGATAGCATAACTGCCACTACCTCCCAAGACCGCAACTTTTTTTACAGGCGTACCTTTTAATTCAGAATGTCTAACACAGCCTGTTTTCATGGTTTTTTTAAGAAATTCTAAAAATTGCTTTTCTGAAAGCGCTTCCTTGAACTCTCCCACCATACCCATACCAATGTGTTGGTTGACATTTTCTAGCGTAGTTATCTCATACGCTACTTCTTCATAGGGATGTGCCCTCATGAGCGCGCTTAGAACGTCTGATTGCAAATTCCTCGCAAACGTGATCCCTATTTGAATTTCGTCCTCATAGTGTGTTTCCCCTTTTTTACCTTTTACTGGGTTTGAGTCTTCATTTCCCTTAAAACTACCTTGTCCTGCCGTGGTAAAGCTACAATTTGAATAATTGCCGATGTTTCCGGCTCCAGCATTAAACAGCGCGTTCCTCACCGCTTCAGCATTTTCTTTGGGAACATAAGTGACCAGCTTTTTTATAGTGTTTTTTTGAGGAATAAGGAGCTGTCGGTTTTCTAGATTCAGTTTTTGACAAATCATGGCATTTACCCCGTTCCAGTTATTATCTAACGCGGTATGGATCGCAAAAATAGCGATATCGTTTTTTATGGCTTTTTGTACCACACGCTCCACATACGTTTTCCCCGTAATTTTTTTAAGTCCGCTGAAAATAATAGGGTGGAAGCTCACGATTAAATTACATTTTTTTTGAATAGCCTCGTCCACGACGGCTTCTAGCGTATCTAGCGTGACTAAAATTCCTGAGACTTCAGCATTTTTATCTCCTACCAGCAACCCTGTGTTATCAAAATCTTCTGCATAGGCTAATGGGGCTATTTCTTCTAATACGGTTATAACATCTTTAACTTTCATTCTCTCTTAATTTAGTGTAAATATAATAGTTTCTCACTTTGAGATTCCCACCTGCGAGGGAATTTGTATTTTCGTTGCATGAAATTTGTTCGTAAACTACTTTTTCCTTTTGCTGTATTGTACGGTATCATCACCGCATTCAGGAATTATTTTTATAACATCGGCTGGTTTCAGAGCAAAAAATATGACCTGCCCGTCATCTGTGTGGGTAATCTTTCGGTGGGCGGTACAGGAAAGTCACCAATGATCGAATATCTTATAAGCTTTTTAAAGGAAGAATATAAGGTAGCCGTATTGAGTAGAGGCTATAAAAGAAAAACTGAAGGATTCTTAGAGGTTCAAGAGAGTCATACTGCATCCCAAGTGGGTGACGAGCCGCTACAGATAAAACAAAAATTTCCTAAAACTACTGTCGCGGTTTGTGCCGATCGACAGACCGGAATTGAAAAGCTAAAGAAAACTTCAGAAATTATTTTACTGGACGATGCTTTTCAGCATAGAAAAGTAGCGGCGTCCTTAAATATCCTGCTTACTCCATTTAATGATCTTTATATTTACGACTATATGTTACCCACGGGCAATCTTAGAGAGCCTAGGGCAGGAGCGCTACGGGCAGATATCATTATAGTGACAAAGTGCCCAGAAAAAGTTGCGTATGCAAAGCTGCAGGAAATTCAGTTTAAATTGGAGTTAAAGCCACACCAGAAAATATATTTTTCTAAAATTGGCTATGATTCTTCTATTTACGGTGTTTCGGAAAGATTACCCATCGATTATCTGCTTCAGAAAAAATTTACGTTGGTTACTGGCATTGCCAATCCGACGCCATTGGTCGATTTTCTGAAACAAAAAGGATATGATTTTGAACATCATAAATTTCCAGACCATCATGATTTCTCCGCTTCAGAAATTGAGAAATTGAAAAAGAAAGATCTTATTATCACTACTGAAAAGGATTATATGCGCTTGCAACCGAAACTGAAAAAGTTTGCTTTGTACTACCTACCGATAAAAACAATCCTTTTAAATGAGCAATCTAAGTACTTTAAAGAAAGAATTTTAAGTGAGGTGAAATCTCAATTGCGCAATTAACCTACAGTAACTTGCCTGTTAGTGATCGTGCGATGGATTTTTTCAAAGAATTCTTCGGTTTTAAAGGGTTTTGGGATGATTTCGTTAAAGCCAGCTCGATAGAATTCGTCAAGATTTTCATCAATCGTAACAGCTGTCAATGCTATAATGGGCAATTCTTTATTGAATTCCCTGATCTTTTGAGTAGCTTCGATACCGCTAATTCCTGGCATATGAATGTCCATTAAAACAATATCAAAATTATTTTCTTTTACTAGCGTAACAGCATCCATACCATTATCTGCTACCATACAGGTTAGTTTATTTTTCTCTAAAATTTTCTTCGTGATCATTTGGTTGATCTTGTTGTCTTCAACGACGAGTACCTTTTTGTTTTCAAGATAGCCGTAATCTACTACATACGCAATTTCTTTAGGAGTTTGGTCAGTTCCATATTCTTCTGCGATTCCAAAGTTGATGGTAAATGAAAATTTTGATCCTTTGCCCAATTGACTTTCTAGATGAATTTTACTGTCTAATAGTTCTAAAAGGTTCTTCACAATAGAAAGCCCTAGTCCGGTACCTCCAAATTTTCTGTTGATTTGCAAAGATGCCTGGGAGAAAGTTTC
>Ga0115567_10004755_pt1 | contig 13213 bp, 18 predicted proteins | sample COGITO_mtgs_1204_2_FD_88679 | JGI IMG/M metagenome (GOLD analysis project Ga0115567, IMG submission 88679) | Pelagic marine microbial communities from North Sea - COGITO_mtgs_120412 | ecosystem: Environmental > Aquatic > Marine > Epipelagic | place: Germany:Helgoland, sampling site Kabeltonne...
CCCCCCCCCGTACTAAGTGGACACGCCGCGTCCTTCACCCCGTACTAAGTGGACACGCCGAGTCCTTCACCCCGTACTAATCGGACACGCCGCGTCCCTCACACGCACACGCACACGCCGCAGCGCGCAAGGGGCATCCGCGCGAGAGCTGCATCGGCGGGGTTGAGCCACCGGAGCTGCACTTGGTGCCAACAGCGCAGGAGCCTCGCAGCAGCAGGGGCTGCACGCAGGCGGGGCGCGGACGGGGCGGGCGCGCGCGCCTGCGACGCCTGGAAGTAGCTGGCGCACACGGCGTCGTAGTCGAACTTCTGCTCCCGGACCTGAGACGGGCCCGCCGCGGGTCACGTGCCCAGCGTAGCGCGCGGGGAGCCGAGGCGCGTTCCTCCCCCGGCACGCACGGTCCGGGCCCGCCTTGGGACGCCGACCTGTTGGAAGATCTTGCCCGAGCAGAAGCCGTCGCCCCAGCAGGCGTAGCCCGCCCAGACCCACGGCGAGCGGAACGGGCGCGGGGGTTCCTCGCCCCGCGCCTCCAGCTCCTCCTGCCGCGCCGCGCGGTGGTGGGTGAGCATGTTCTGCAAGGTCGGCCCCGGCGGCAGGCGGGTCCTGATTTCTACTCCCCCTTCGAAAACTCTTCTTTTTCTTTGTCCTCATGTCTGATCTCCTAGACGGCCGCCACCATTGCCGCGGGGAGGGCACGGTGCGCATACGTTGGCCTCTTCGAGCAGCTTTACGCGCTCGTACCACGCGTCAGTTTGCATTTCCTTTGGCAGTGCCTGTGCGGATGCAGCCCGGCAGCGGCCGTCAGCCGCCGGGGTGTACGGTACAGCTGTCAGGTAGCAAGGCGGGAGCGCAGGGATGGTGTAGGAGTCGGTGCTGCGAAGTGGTGGCTTGCCTGGCAACATGCAAGCTCAGTGAGGTCGCGAAGCCACAGCATCGTCTCCCTCAGCGCCTGCGCCGAGGGCAACAGACCTCAGCCGCCACGGCAGCTGTGCAGCGATTTGCCTCCGTGTCGCAGGTCGCCAGGGGAGGGCGACCTGCGACACGTCATGCCCTTCGTTGATCACGAGGTCGTAAAAGTGCGTCCAGAAGACGAGGCGCGACTCGTCTTGCACCTGCATGAAAAAACGTCCTCACTCCTCACAGGGCGTCTAACCAGTCGAGGTCCGGATGTGCCGACGCCGGGGCGTGTTGCGCGGGCACGCAGTCGGTGCTCGCTGGCGGCCCCCGCGGCAGACCTTCCAGTATGTGCTTACGACGCATGACGCGCCTGAGACGAGCATTCCAAGCGGGACGCCCGCGTGCTGGCCGCCGAAGAATGTGGCCACGCCAATTGCGACGCCCGGTGACGCGCCGCGGATCTGGTAGTTAGTAGCCATGGTGACGATGCGGCATTTGGGCAGCGACCACGCCGCCACGTCTGCGGGGCCGAGAAACTGGCCTTTGCACAGCTCGAGCTGGAACTCAAAGCTCTGGTCGACGTTTGTGAGGCAGCTATTTGCAAAGTGCAAAACGTTTGTGTCACGCATGGAGATGAGCTTCGTGCCGGTCTTGTAGTCAGTCTCCTGCTCCATCTTGGTGAGGGTCACGTCGTGATTCTGGATCACGCGCGTGCGCGTGAACGTGGATCGCAGGCTCTTCACTTCGACGTCCAGCACATCGACGCCTTCTTCGCCGACTGTTTCGTCCACCTGTCATCCTCCTCGTTCTCGTGAGTTGTTCTCGATGTAATGCTTGCGCGAGACGGGAGCTCTACACGCTAGAGAATGTTGGTCTGTCCGTGGCTTCGCGTATTTCTGGAGGCAAGCTACTGGAAACCGAAAGATGAGGGCCACACGCGGTCCCCGGGAAACTGATACGCACCGTATGATCATCGTCCTGCTTTGGCTGACCCACAACGGTCGCGTTCAGGATCGGTGCGAAGCGCGTCTCAATGTCAGTTGAGCGACACCACGACATCAGGTGGATGCTCGGCGAGTACCTGCGAGACGCAGGACACGTTTGCTCTCAGCGATTAGACACTCCGTAGAATGCAGAATGAAGTTAGTCCTTAAATATGGGTGCGGCGGGTTCGCATTGCCGCGCAAAGGTGCGCACTGGCGGGCAGATGGCGCGAGCTGAAGGTGCGGAGGCGCTGGGGATGGAGCGGGCGCACATCACGCCGAGGGAGAAGCGGTCTAGCAGGATCTGGCCATTGAACTTGTAGATGCTCTGCTCGCCGTCGCATCCGAGGGGGAGCGCGTGCAGCGGCACGCCGCAGAGGCAGCCGTGTGGCACGAAGATGAGACGGTTCGTTTCGCGTGGAACGGCCATCAGGACCTGCGCGTCGCGGGCTCAATGACATCGAAAAAGCTGCACAGGGACACGCTGCTGTCGGTACGCTGTGGATGCAACTACCCCGGAACTCCGGCGCGCGGGATGGGCGCACGGTTGCCAGGGCACCGTTTCGATTCGGAGCGCGCGCGCGATCTGCGCAAGCTGCTCGCCCTCGTCGTCGCCTCGTCCGGGGAACTCCATCGCCGCAACCGCCTGCTTGATGACGCGCGTCTGCTTCTCCGTGAACTCGATCGTGCGCGGCGACCGCTCGCGAAAGACCACAACGAACGCAAACGCGCAGTCGTCGCCGACGAACCACTCGATGATGGCCGTGTCGCTCCCAGGCACGGGGTCCTCCTGCTTCTCGCCCCCGCACAGGTGTGACTTCTCCGCGCGGCGCTCGCGAGCCGCGGCGCGCCTCGGCGCGGCGGCGGCATCGGGCTGCCTCGCTATTGTGGTCCAAGTATGGGTTTGGGCAGTGCATCTGTGCTAACATCAATGCCCGGGATTTCCAAGTGAGGGGCGGGGGAAATCCTGCCAGACGCACGGCTCCGTATCCGAGATCGGCGCGTGGATCATAAAGAGCTCGGATTTGCCTGCATTCGTGCCGGGCGTAGCCGCAGAGTTGTGTTGTGCGCGCTTACCCATTTCATGGAGGAGAGCAATCATCTGCGCGTCAGACACAGAATCCATTACGTTGTAGAGCCGGGCCAGTCAGGCAAAGTGCAAATGAGCGGAAACTGTTAGGAATCGCACAGACAGGAATTTCACGCGGTACACTTTCTGCATGGGGCGCTTGCCTTCGCCGCGTCGCGGAATGCGTTTGTGAACTCTCGTTTTCGTGGGTTGCGATTCGCGAAGCGCTTGCGATGCTGGTCGAGTTGCGCGAGCAGTTTCTGCACCTGCTCAGCGCAGTCTGCGCACGGCCACGCCACAGGGCTGCTCAAGAGCTGACAATGGTACGGAGCTCCGTCCGCGTGCTCAACGCCCGCGTGCAGCAATGATTTCGGAACGTTCTACGGGGGCTTTGCGGAGACCTGGAGACATGCCCATAAGCACCTCATGTCTGCAGGGCTCCGCGAGAAGCACAGCGGTGATCGCGTGGCCCCGCGAGCGCTCGGCGTACGATAGGGCCTGCAGTGGGTGCGGGTTTTGGCAATGGGCATTCGTCCACTGACATGCTCGTCAGGCATTGTGTGCCAGCAAGTGTGCAGCCTCCCACTTCTGCGGGATAGAAGTGTGCGGAGCGTACCTGCGCGTATCGCCCGAGGCGAATGCAGCTTTTCACGCAGCCCGAAAACGCCGAGGACAAACCGTCCACAACGTCTCGCCACCTGTACGACGCAGAACATCATCAGTTGGAACGGCTGTCCGCAGGAGGAAGAAGTACAGCAGTGCTGCGGCGCTGTATGAAGGATGCGTCAATCGGGTCACCCACATGCTGTGGTTATTTACATCCGAAGAGAGGAACACCATCGCAAGCATCTCGGCCGCTGAGAGAGCCTGATTGAGCGACGCAGCAACATAAATATTGGTCATTTTGTACGGTCGGCGGCAGAGCCAAGAGTGTCAGAGCGTGCACAGGCGCCGTGCCGGGCTCGATTATGATGAAGTACGATGATCAAAAATTGCGCTCCTCGATTTCAATCAGTTGAGAGGGCCCTGTACCTCGAGGAATCCTTCGTACGCCGCGAGCAGCTCACGGCGGTTGCCCCGGTATCTGGATAGGGCCGGACATCTATCGGTGCCAGAGATGCAGGTATAATCTAGAGAAGGGTTTTGCGCACTGAGAGAGTGCAGCGTGACGGGGACCGCACTGGCAGAGGATTCCGTTTTCGGAGAAGTCAGAATGTTTGGCATCCTCGAGCTGCATTCGAAAAAACGTCATTGAATTGTGGGAGGAATGGTCCGATTGGACTCAAACACAGGCAAAGCTGCAGGTAGTCAATTTCCAAATAAGAGGCAGCCTGAACCCTGGGGTTCCCGAACCACTCGCCTGGATTGCGGATACGAGACTCTTGATGCGCACAAACTCGATTGGATAGTCCTGTACCACACCGAGCTTTGAGCATAACCCACAGCGACCCGCACCAGAATCTGGTGAAGACACGGCACGCAAGAGAGGGGGTAGAGCCGTTGGTAAACACCTGGACTCGATACACGTCCAACGTTCGCTCATAGTGTTGCAGAGCAATAAGCGTGTTATCGTGGATTTTCTTCGCCTCGCGAATAGGATCTAGCACTTCGTTCTCGCGCCAGTACGCATCAGCGATAGTGCAGTTCATCTCTGCATAAACTGACTCGTCCGAATCGGCCTCCATGAGGTGATCCATCGCAAGCTTCATGTGCTGTTGCGCTTCCGGACACCGCCCAGCCTTGACGTATAGCCGCGCGATTTCGTGATGCATTGTTACAAAGCGTTTTGGCTCTTTTTCAAATGTGTAGATCTGACAGAGTGACCAGAGTGGGGTCTATCAGTAATGTATCATCGAAGGAGCATGAAATGGATCAGCTGGAACAGAGTTCAGCGAGCCCTATTCGATCCAAAAGGTCGGGTGCAACTTGACCAACCTAAGCAGGTCTGAAGGTGGTCAATGCAACAACATGAATTAGGAATAGCACCTGGAGAGCGCTTTTGAAATTGCGCACTGCTGCCAGCATATTATCGACCTAGATTCATCCACCAGCTAAACAGGTTGTGCGAACGCCAGCGCTCGTGAAAGACATAACATGTCACAGGAAGATAAAATGCAAAGAACCTCAAGAGCAAGAACTTGTTTCTTCGCGGGTCTGTGTGGATGTACCTCTTCACCACGCTTTTCATTCTTGTAGGCCTCCGCGAGGCCAGAGTGAGCCGCGGCCCACTGGGAGGGATACGCGTTCTTGTCGAGCAACTTGCTAGCCTCTTTTAGCCTGACAGCGAATTCAAATATGCGTCAATTTTGAAGTTTGAATGCAATTTCTATCACAGCAGGAAGGCACTTTCTGTCCTTGATAGCAAGTTCTTGTCCTGCAGATACTGCACTGCGCAGCATTGCACATGGCGATTTTTTGCGGGATTTGGTCCAACCACTCCACCGCTTGATCACGATCAATCAACTTGTTTGGAAAAACCTGGAAGTAAACAAGTCAGATTTGGAAAATCCTGGAAGTAAACAAGTCAGATTCGGTCGCTTGAGTAGACAACGCCCTAAGCTGAGTGCCCACTGGCAAGATATTAGGGGGCGCTCTGCTGGATCGGGCTGCAACGGACCGGGAGACGTCGACGTTCTAGGAACGCGAATCCTAGACAGAGTGCGAGCGCTGCCCTTCCTGGCATCGCGCCAAAATCCGCAAAAAGCACAAGCTGGCGCCAGCCTATGATAGCAAGGTCCACAAAAAGCGTGCGATTGATTGCTTTGCTGTGAGAGTAGCACGCAGAGCAACGTCGGAGAATTGTTTCAAGATTCCGCAGAAGTACAACCTGCACACACGCCTCATCAACGAGCCCGACCTTGAGTACAATTTGAATGCAGCCAGCCAATAAATCACCCTCATTACAAACCTATCAAAGGCTAGCTGGGCTCTCGGGTTTTAGAGACACACATTCTCCGAATCATCCCCATCCTGTGTTTGGCCGCTATCACTTTCGGCCTGCGAGGTCGTGGAAGGATTGCGCTGCACCGCTCCGGACGGTGTGCGGTCCGTGTCCTCTTTTCCGTCCGATTCAGAACCTGCCCCCATTTGAAAGCTCAACCACACAAAGCGCACAATTCTTTCCGCCAGCGGCGGTGAGCTACACGCGGGCCCGTCCGTGGCTGTCTGCCTCACCAGGCTGAAGCGCACTGAGACCTGCGTCACTTGGAAGTCGCTTCACGGAGCTCGAGAACTGGCGGGCCATGCCGCGAGCCCCCAGGAGATTGCGCGAGCTTCCGCGAAAGGTGCCCTGCCGAGACATCTGGATGGCTTTGATGCTGGGTTTAGGCAGCTTAAAGCTGTTTCCATAGCGCGAGCCGTCGCCTTGCGCAGATGCAAGAGAAGAAGAAGAGGATGTACGCGAAAGTGAGCCCTTCTCATCCTTTTCTGATTTCATATCCTGCGGCGAATCACGCATGCCATACTAGGAATCAATTTCACAGCAGAGCATCCAGTGTAACACTAAAAACATGCTTGATTTCGCTTGCAACTATGCAAGAATCGAACTGGACTGGGTTGGGTTGGGTGGCTTGCCTCGATACGTGCAAGCCAGAAATTGAGGATGCCCTGCAATCAGGCCCAGAGCCATGAGTGCCATACGGTCGTGGCAGCACGTCCTCAGCAATTTTTTGTTTTGCAGAAGCAGCCGGTGCAATCGGGAGGTTTTGGGGGGTGGCAGCGAGCATCAAAGTCAGTTTGACTGGCCACAGGAGTTCTGGTCCCTGGTGCTCGCCTTGTATTGGCGCGGGTCAATCTTGCGGTCCCACTTGACGAGAATCTCACCGAGGCGGTCGATCTCACAGAGAAACAAATGTTTCACAAACGCCTGCAGTCCCACCTCGAACCTTTCACTGCTCGCTATGTGAGAGCCGCGACCCCAATTGTTGCTGATGATGCACCCCAGGGTTGCAAATCCTGCCAGGTCAGCCAAGACAAGTGGCAGGAGAAGCTTCGATACCTTATGAGTTGGTACATGCGGCTTACCCTCCTCGCACTTACTCGCCCAGACCTGAACGCACGCGACAGCGAGAGCTACTCAACATCATTTTGATCTGACAGGTGAAAATCAGCATTGGGAGTCACTCCACTCCTCGAAATGTCCTCTTTTCTTTTCATGCACAATGAGCCCGTCCTGGCATTTCGCACCAGAAGTCCTTCGTGGTTTTCATCTGTCCGCAGCGCGAGCTGTGCCGCCACTCGAGCCCCCTGCGACGAGTCCGCCGGTCACCGGTGACAACACCGAGCAGTCTCTGAGCCAATCTTCGTGATTTTTGGAACATTCGTGTTTTTTTAAACGATTGGCAGAGCAGCTCGGTGTTTGTAGACTTAACAGACAAGTGCGCCCTGGGGTGCGACGAGCACGGGGTAGACCTCCATATCGCCGATTGCAATGAGCGACTCAATTTTGAGCTCGTGTCCTTCGATCAGCGCCCTGCCCGAGGAGAAGGAGCGTCATGCAGCGTCCGCAACTTGATCGAAATGTGTTTCAGGAAACAAGAGGCAAAATCAACATAGAAGGCTAGAAAGTCGGCAAAGTGACTAAATTCCAGGGTTTCTCTACAAGATCTTTCGTTGATTGAGGATCTCTCCTGTTCTCTGCTATACACTTCGTTGCGTCTTCAAGCGCAGAAATGGCATCTCCAATCTGAAGTCGAGCCTGCCGACGCGCGAGAGTAGAGCAAGAAAATTCAGCGGAGCGGAACAGCTCGACATGCGACGGCAGCAGTGTACAAGCGGATATGCGCACCAAGATCGGTTGCACTTTAGACCAAAAAGGGATGAAAGAGAAGGGAAGGGTGCCTTTGCACGCGCGCACAGAAACCAGCAGGTTGCCGGCCCTGCGAGATTCACGCCTCGTGTAAATGCCTCTATCGCCTTTCGATGGTTGCCCTCCTTCAGCGCGAGGTGCCCCGAGTGCTTTTCTCTTGAGATTGCCAGGTCCTGCGCACAAGAATTCAGCCACTGATGATCCAAATCGGCGCACCCAAAACTGCAACTTGCAAATCCACAAGAGCAGGAGATTGGGCACTAGTAATATCGCGTCATGCTACAGTGAAACTGCAGTGTAACCTGGAGTGCCTTCAAAAGCTTCTTGTCACCCTCTGCGAATACAAGCCCCTGCTTTCAAACGGGGCCGGTCAGAATCAGAGCTAGCGTCATGGCATAAGGCCCGCTTTGGATCATTCCTGGTTGTAGGAGTGCTCTGCAGCCGCGTGGTCGCCCATACCCTCAAGCGCCGCGCCAGTGCGCAGATACACGAGCGGGTGACGGGGACACAGAGCCTATGCCGAGGAGAAGGGTCAGGAGCTGAGTACGCCGCTAATTTTTCAGGTCAGGTGAGCGAGGGGCCGCTGTGAGGAGGTACGCATGACCTGGGCTTTCTGCGCAAGAGCGAGTGCTGGCTCGTGCATCCCTGTCATGCTCGACACGCCGCTCTGCACACAGCCCCGATGCAATTAGAGACACCAGACAAACGCGGGTGTCTTCAGGAGCGCTGCAAGGCTTGCCTGATTTAGTAATCTTTCAACTTCTGCGCGCTGCTCCTCCGGCAAGCCTTCCAGAGAAAGGGCCAAGTTCTCCTCCTCCTCGTCCTCCTCCTCCTCCTTTACGTCCTCCTCAACAAGCTACACGATTCCATCAAGGTCCATGCAGTGTGCCTCAGGTCAAGGTGGATTGTAGACACAGCGGGGGCATGGTGTACAGAAGCAAACTACCCATGAAATTGGTCGCTAGAGGGATATTGTCACCTTCGAGTCCTGCCGGGAGCTGATCAAGGATATGAGCCGCGAAGATTCACCCTGCTCCGCCCAGGATCCGAAATCAGGGGGGGGGGGGGGGTGTGCGCCTCGATTGCAACAGTCGAAGGAAGGGCGATTGCGTCCTTACTTGAAAGGGGACGTGACTGGCGCCTGCTTGGCCGCTGGCACTCTGTGGGCGGCAGCTGGCATCGGGGCGAGTGGGCTGGGAGAGGAACCCGTCGCAGTGCAGCAAGCGGCGACGGGCTTGAAGAGCCTTGCGACTGCCGCACGCTGCAGAGTGAGAGCCCGACGCCAAGATACAGCGAGTAGCCTCGGGACTGTTTTGCCCGTGTCACACTAGTGCGCCGGGTCAGGAATCGTTTCGGGCGGACGTTCAGAGCAGGGGGGACACCGAACGGCGAGATGATGGTGACCCAGAGCCGCTAACCTTATTGAGCAGATCGAAAGCAGACGCCGCTGCGACCCTGAGTAGACACCATGTGCAGATATTCAAGGAATCGATCGACATGTTCAAGCAAAGAAGGCGCCCAGCTGCGCGACTCAGGATCCGGTTTGAGTCTGCATGCTGGTCGGCACGCGCTGAAGCTGCCTCCTCTGCGATCTCTCCCTCCTCCCTGCATCCCAACGCCAAACAAGGAGATCCAATCGGGAAGCTTACCCAACAGCACCTACGCTTAGATGTCTCCGCAAAGGACTGACGGAAGAGCGACGGCGTATGCCCCGCCCCCTAGCCATCGCAGCGCGTCAATATTGCTTCAGAAGGAGGGCAGCACAACTCCTGCGAACGAACCAAGACGAATCTAATTGGCCGTCAATGGGGCTTACTCTGGACTGCTGTTGAGCTGCAGCTCCGGTGAGCTCTCTACAGCCCGACCGCCCTTCTTGAGCTTATCTGTGCACGCAGAGGCGGTCAGGCCAGGCCATGCAAGGAAGAGTCTCGAGCCAGATTTGATGGGTGTTCTCATGGGGCTGCAAGGTAAGTGGGGGGCGTACGCGCTGCCGAAAAGGCAGAGAACTTGCGGACCGCCTTCCGCATCGCAGCGGCGCCCGCGGGGCGGGTCGGTGATACCTTCAGAAACGACCGCAGCCGTTACGCCTCTACGCTCGCGCTGGAGGGAGGGAGGGAGGGAGGGAGTATACAGTAGGGACACGGGTATGGGCAACAGTAGGGGGGAGGGGGGGGGGCACACGCGCGGGCCGCGCAGGCAAAGAGAAGCTGCCAAAGAGAAGCTTCGTACCTGCTCCGGTGACTGCTCGGGCGACGGCTCCCCGACGAGCACCGAGGACGACCTTGCCTCGGGGGCCAGCCCGAGCTCGCTCTGGGCCACGCCGCCCGGCCGTCAAACACCGCCCGGGGATTGCGGTGAACGAATGACCGTGGGGCCGGGACGCAAGGCTCAAGGAAGCATCACGTGGAGATCCGTCAGCAAGGAGCGGTCAGCAAGTAACACTTCGGTGCGTGCTCGGTCCCTATCGGTGCGGCATTCCTCGAGTTGTTTCCTCCTTGTGCGAGGGATAGGAACACACCTCATTGTGCGCGGCCTTGAGGATATCGGCCGCAGAAACTTTTCCGCGATCGTTGGGGCGAATCGCCTGTGGGCGCCGCGTTAGGGCTACAATGCCGCACGGGACTTGAGCGCTCGCACAGGTATGATCGCAAAAGGTTTTTTAGCTGCAGTGTCAGTCCGAGGCCACGAGAGCGTGCGTGCCTGCGCAAGTGTGCGCAGCGCACCCCAATGGTGCTTGTGAAGCTGCTGCTGAAGCTCTCCGGCCCCCACGGCAGGTGACGCCTGCGACCGCAGCGTGTTACACGGAGAATGCTTGGCCCGGGTGCATGTTGGTCCCTTCAGGCTGCTGTGTGACGGCCAGCTGGAGGAGCATGCTAGCATCACCTCGTGGTTGCAGACCTGTATTACGAAGCCCGCGTCAGGGTGCAGCACGCACGGGCGGCACGCGTCCAACGCAACTAGAGGAAAGATGGGTGGCGCTGGCGGGACTGATTGACCCCATATCACTCGATACAGACCTGCTTACACCCTAGTATATCACAAACGCTTCGGGACATTTACCTCGCTCTCGTCGAAGTGTGTTGTCATCCCCCGCCCAGAGCCGTGTTCGGATCCAGCCTTGGCCTGCCCGCAGTTCTCAGCTCATCACCTCAGATGATAGAGCGGGCGATACTGGCCAGGGCCCAACGTGCACGCTCGCAAGCGTCCACCCCACACGCGCAGCCCCGACACATAGCGAGGTTTTGGGTCGGATCGGCGCCTCCAGTTTCTGTGCCAAGACTGCCACAAGCGGTGATGCGCCTGAAGAAGACCCGATCTCCTGCGGCATGGTGCTTGCACCGTTAGCTGCCTGCGCTTGACTCTGGCAAGGAGCTTTCAGGCCCGTGTACCTTGCCAGAACCGCGCTTGAGAATCCCGTGCTCTTGACGCGGAGCTGGTGATGTCTCTCGGGAGCCGCGAGATGCAATCCGATCGAGATGCAATCCGATTCCCCGGCCGTGCGGCCCCGGCGAACCCTCCCGCGAGCGGTTCCTGTACGATCCACGCCGGCTTCCATGCCCCCCTCCTGCACCAGGAGAGCCCTCCCAGGAGTGTGGAGTTGAAGTTTGAATGTTGGCAGCATGCGAAGGACGGCGGCCGTGCGGCCCCGGCGAACCCTCCCGCGAGCGATGTTCCCTTGGCACCGGAGACCCCTCTCGCGAACGATGCTCGGGCGCACGATGGTGAGAAGGGCGACGAGCCGGCTCGGCATTCGACAAAGCGCGGTGTGTCGGCTCGGGGATTGATGATGCGGCACGAGGTGTTGATACCGGCAGCGGGGATTCCTCCACGGAATGCACAGCAGGAGACGGCAGTGCCGGCTCCAGGTGCCGAGGGGTGCTCGCGCTCACGGAGTCGGTGGCGAACGACATGGTCAGGCGATCCGACTAAGCCTACAGGATGTCGTGAGCGCCCGTTGTGGACGGACCTACCGGCACTTCGCCACCTGCAGCAGCAAGGGGAAGCCGTGGACGCCAGCCTCACCGGTCAGATCAAAATCGTTGAGAGAATGAGTTTCTGAGGCGGGCCTGATGGTCCCGAGGCGGGTCTGGCACTCCCCGGTGATTCACCCCTGAAACAGACCGCGCGCTCCGTACGACTCTGTTCATTCAATCCAACACAACGAGGGTCATCCACGAAATCCTCGTCGTCCTGACGGGTGGGGGTGGCCATGGGGCAGTGCTTCTCCGCCAAGAGCGCCGAGTCGCAGGCGCCGGGCGGGATCGGTGCGATGGGCCCCCCGCGCATGGGACCAGACGCCGTCGAGAACCAGCTCTTCCAGAGCGAGGAAGGCGCCGGGCCTCTATTCCCCTCACGCGTCACACCAGAGAAGCTGGCCACCCAGCGCAGTCAAGTTGGCCAGTCAGAAGCGTTGCCAGACGGATCCATCACGGATGAGCGGGTCGAACCTCCCCAGTTGGCGAACGGGCGCACGCCTTCCAAGAAGACGGTCATGCGACGTAGTCTGCCGCCAGTGGGCGTGAAGATTGTGCTCGACGAAGACTTTCGCAGGATTCAAGCAGAGGACCAGCGCATGGCATTCGAAAATGCGATCACACACGACTTTGCTGAGACACTGGGCACTGCGCCGGAGCGATTCCGCATCATGCGCATCGAGGCCGGCTCGGTGGTCATGTTCATCAACGTGATCGCGTCCCTTGACGACGAGGACGCACGGTCCCCGATGCAGCTCGCAGCGGAGCTGGTGATGATGGCGAAGCGCGAGAACTCGGCACTGCGCCAGCGGAAAACGTTGCGCAATGTACGGGAAGCGGACATCGTTGAGGAGCCGTTCGCGTTTACTCGGCAGGACACTCGGGCAGGCGGCGTTGCCACCATGGGATCGGGCAACATGGCGGAACAAGCGCAGGCATTTTTCGCCCAGACTGGCGCGAGCCCCGCACCAATGCCCACTGGACGGGCCGCAGCGCAAGCACGGGTGGCGGCGCCTCTCGCTTCGCCACCCAGGCCAGCTGCTGTCGCTTCGCCACCCATGCCAGCTGCTGTCCTCAAGGCCAAGAATACGGCCGAGCTGCCGGGAGGGACGATCCCGATCGAGGGTGGGACGTACGCAGGAGAGCTCGACGAAGGACGGCGCAATGGCCGCGGCAGACAGGCAGCGCCCTCGTGCCCCCTGCTCCCCTGCGCCTCATAACAGAAGCGTCGCTGAGTTTCAGCGTCCCGATGCGTTGAACGCGCCCGTGCCGCATGCCCCTTGCCTTACTGTTGTGTCCTACCGCGCGGGTGCAGCAATACTCCAACGGCGACCTGTACGTGGGCTGCTTTAAAGATGACCGGTGAATGCCCCGGCACGGGGGCGGGGGGGGGGGGGGGGGGACCGGCCCCCAAGGCACAGCCCAAGGCAACAAATTGCATTTTGCCCCTTGCGCCCCTCCTTTGCCCCCCCGGGAATCACTA
>Ga0115567_10004758_pt1 | contig 13211 bp, 9 predicted proteins | sample COGITO_mtgs_1204_2_FD_88679 | JGI IMG/M metagenome (GOLD analysis project Ga0115567, IMG submission 88679) | Pelagic marine microbial communities from North Sea - COGITO_mtgs_120412 | ecosystem: Environmental > Aquatic > Marine > Epipelagic | place: Germany:Helgoland, sampling site Kabeltonne...
ACTCTCAATGGCGAGATCCTTACCCTGGCGATGTTGCCAGCACATAAGGGGCACACCGGCAGCCTATACCTGCTCCCATCTGACGCAGAGCCTGCCCGCTCGCTGTCCTTGACCGTTAGCACCCCTGCGCCGCCGATACCGGCCGTTCCGGTACTGGTCGGTAACTACAGTGCTCTGCAATCCGTGCTACAGCAGCGCGACATATTATTCTGGCAATTGCCAGCCTGGGCTGCCTACGCCAGTGCGTTTCTGGTGTTGGTGATGTGGCTGGCCTGGTCTGCGCAATTTGATAGCCGGCTGCACCGAACACTGTTCCAGGCGCAACTGACCGCCTGCGTCTATCTGTGCTGCCAGCTGGGCAATTCCGTACTCTGGCTGCTGGCCGGTTACCTGTCCATGGCGGTTTGGGCCTTACTGTTGGTGGCAGTGCTGCTACACAACAGACGTCTCAGCGGTGTGCTGCCTTCGCCAGCGGCGCGTCAGTCCGTTGTGTTCGCGGCGGTGCTGCTGCTGTTGCTGATATTGGTTGATGCGGGGCTCGGGCTGTTTTTCGCTGACGCTGGGCTCGGACTGTATCTCGCTGACGCTGAGCTCAGGCTGTTTCTCGCTGACGCTACGCTCGAGCTGTTCGAACTGAGCCTGGCAGTGCAGCCTGGCATGTATCTGCCACTGCCTGCCGTAGGTCAGGTGGTGATGATTCTTGCAGTACTGTATTTACTGGTGTCGCAGCATGTGAACAATCAGGTTGAGTTGACTCAATTAAACGTCTCACTGGATCAGCGCGTACAGCGGGCCACCGGCGAGCTGGAACGGCGCTACGCGGAAATGAAAGCGGATGCTCTGGATGCTGCCGGCCTGCATGAGCGCAAGGTCATCTTTCAGTCATTGCACGAAGACCTCAGCGACAAATTGCTGCACCTGATTTATACCGCCGCCGACGCGGATGCGGAAGAGCTGGCGCGAGCGGCCCTGAAAGATCTGCGGGACACCCGGAATCTGCAAAGCGAGTCGCAGCAGAACCTAGGTGAATTGATGGCAGATGTGCGCAATGAAATCGACACCCGATGCGAGCAGGCAGGTGTCAATCCAGGCTGGCACCTGTCCGACTCATTATATACAACAACGCTGACCGCCCTGCAGGCATCCTGTGTTACCCGTACGCTACGAGAAGCACTCAGCAATGTATTAAAACACGCCAGCGCAGCGTCGGTGCAGATTGGCGCGGAGCTGACAGCGGGACAACTACATTACAGTGTCAGTGACGACGGTCACGGCATCCGCCCATCGCCCATGGCCGGGCGTGGTCTTGCCAACATGCAGAACCGCGTGCGTGACCTGGGCGGCTCAATGCAGGTGACATCCTCCAGCGCTGCCGGCACCACCCTCAGCTTCAGCTTACCGGTGGAACAGCCATGAGCGAGGAGACAGCCATGAGCGGAACAACAGCCATGAGCGGGAAGAAAGCCATGAGCCCACTTACTAAAGTCATCAGCGGCCTGTTTGCCGCCCTGATCCTGATCAGCGTGACTCTGGTCTGGCTGCTGACCGCAAACCCCAACTACGTCTTCATCACCGACGCCGACGTTATGGATCCCGCCTCGTATGACTACCCGGATGCCAATGCTCAATGGCGCCCCACGTCACTGCCCCGCTCCTGGTCCCGGGACCCACAGCACGACAATGCGTTGGAATATGCATGGTATCGCATTCCATTGCCCGAGGCGGTTCGTGAAAATGGATGGACACAGATTCTGATGCTGCGCCACATCATGAATGTCGAAATCTGGTTGGACCAGCATTACCTGGGTAGCGGCGGACCGGCCTCACCAGACAATCTGCAGCGCAACTGGAACCGCCCGGTGATGTGGCATATTCCTGAAGCGTGGCTAACCGGTGAAAATCAGATGCTGTACTTCCGTCTGCATTCTGTGTCAGATTTTGGCGTCATGAGCCCCTTTTTTATGGGACAGACCGAGGCATTGCAGCAGCGCTATCGTATCCATCATTTTCTACAGATAGAACTGGTCAAGATCGGTTTAATGGCAATGTTCTTTATAGCCGCCCTGAGTCTGTTTGCGTGGCTGGAAACACAAAACCCGCGCTGGATGCTGACCCTGCTGATGAGTTTAAGCTGGTCGCTGCCCTTGTCCTACATCGTCGCGCCCAGTGTGACTTTCGGGGAGATGAATTTTCTACGCCTGACACACTGGGGCACGGTCACCGGCGCCGTTTGTCTGCTGGCGTTTGTCTATGCATACTACCTCAGCACTCCACTACGACGGTTGCGTTGGCTGGCCCTATTGCCGGTGTTGCACGGCGCCGTATTGATCGCTACACCTAAATTGCAGATTGTTGCTGTGGGCAGTGCCGGGCAACTGCTCCTGCAACTACTGTTTGTGGTCTTGCTGGTGAAACTGTTTCGTCACGGCACAGCACCCAGACGGCAGTTGCTGGCAGTCAGCGCCGGCCTGCTCATCATGCTGTTGGCAGCGCTGCATGACATAACGCTGGTACTAAGCACAGCGACCACCCGATGGCGCTGGGACATGCTGTGGGCCTATATCACCCAACCCGTCATGCTGCTGATTCTGACCTGGCTGGGACTGGCTGCATTCAAGAAAGGTACATCGGCTCTCAGGAATTTAAACAGACTCCTCCAGACTCGCCTGTCCGCAGCGGAGAACAATATCAAACAGGTTTATGCCGACCAGGAAATACTGGAACGTGAAGTTCGTGTCGCCGCCGAACGCGAGGCAATCTATCGTGACCTGCATGACGATCTCGGCGCCAAGCTGTTATCGCTGGTACTCAAGTCAGAGCGTGGCCCGATCCGCGATCTGGCACGCAGTGCGCTGCAGGACCTGCGCGACATTGTCAGTCGCGTCGCCAACAATGACTCCGTGCTCGCGGCGGCACTGGCCGACAGCATGGCCGAGCATGAGGGCCGGGCCTCCGGTCTGGGCATAGCGTTCGATTGGGATATCGATGTGGCAACAGAGGACCTGATCTGCCATAGCAGCCTGATTCTGAAAATGCGTCTGTTGCTGCGTGAGTTGATCAGCAATACCCTATGGCAGGAGGACGTGCAACGCATCGAATTTGTCGCCCGACTGGATCAACAACAGTTGACACTGCGACTGAGTCATGACGCGCCCACAACAATTGCCTTGTCGCCTTTGCTGCGCAAACGTCTGGCGGCACTGAATGCAACGCTGCAGCCGGCATTGCCAGCGCCAGCAGCGCAGCAGGATCTTCCGCATTGCCTGAGCGTTTCATTACCGGTGGTTACAGAACCGGCAGCGGCATCAGCCTAAAAGACATCAACACCGACGATGCCCATGCGTGAGGCCTGCATCGCAGCTTCTGCCCGACTGGAAATATTCAGTTTGCTGTAGATGGTTTTAACATAACCGGCGGCGGTGTGTTTGGAGATATCAAGCATGTCCGCCACTTTCGGAGACGAATAACCCTTGGCAATCAGGCCCAGTACTTCGCGCTCGCGTGCGGTCAACGGCGGGCCTTCCGGGGTTTCCCGTGGCGCAAAAAAAGCCAACAGATGACGGGCCATGGAGGGTGACAATGGCGGCTGGCCATCGGCAATCTTCTGCAGCATGGTGGTCAGTTCCTGGCGGCCCTGATCTTTCAGCAGATAGCCTGAGGCGCCTGCGCCGAGCGCAGCAAACAAATGCGCGTCATCATCAAAAACACTGGTCACAATCGACATCACTTGCGGGTGATTGCGGTTCAGCGCATCAATCAGATCAATGCCCGATCCGTCGGGTAAACCGATATCCACCAGTGCAATGTCGGGCACCTGTTCAGCTATTTCCCGACGCGCATCCGCCAGCGTTGGCGCAGCCACCACGCTGATGCCGGGGAAGGCATCCTGCAGCGCCGCTCGCAGCCATTCTCTGGCATCCGGCAGATCCTCGACTATCACGCCATATTTCAAAGTTACGCTCCCGGCAGACGCCCACGACCGCTAATATCGTTAATCTTAGCATTTGCGGTAAAAGAAGGCTTTTCGCCCATTAAATGTTTAGCGGGCCACCATCTTGGGTAAAAACCTGTCTGACGGCTATCACTGAGGGCGGGGATTGACAAGTGCCTGCAAAAGTGGGAAGAAAAAACGGCCGACACCCTGAGGTGTCGGCCGTCATAACAGCGTTTACAGGCTGGAAAAAGGGAGCTTTACAGTCCGTCCAGCGCCTGGCTCAGTGTTGCCGATGGGCACATGGCCGGCGACACCAGCGCAGCATTGGGCTGGTAATAACCACCGATCTCAACCGGCGAACCCTGCACACCGTTCAGTTCGGCGACAATGTCGGCTTCCTTTTCGTTGAGGAATGTTGCCAGTTTGCCAAAACGCTCCGCCAGATCACTGTCCTTGCTCTGCGCCGCCAGCGCTTCTGCCCAGTACATGCCCAGGTAGAAATGGCTGCCACGGTTGTCGATCTGACCAATGGCGCGGGCCGGTGACTTATCGTTGTCGAGGAACTTGGCGGTCGCCTGATCCAGTGCATCGGCCAGGATCTGTGCGCGCTGGTTATCCGTGCGTTGCGCCAGGTGCTCCAGTGATGCCGCCAACGCCAGGAATTCGCCCAGCGAGTCCCAGCGCAGATAGTTCTCTTCCACGAACTGTTGCACGTGTTTGGGCGCAGAACCGCCAGCACCGGTTTCAAACAGGCCGCCACCGTTCATCAGCGGTACGATGGACAGCATTTTGGCCGAGGTGCCCAGCTCCAGAATGGGGAACAGATCGGTCAGATAGTCACGCAGCACGTTGCCGGTAACCGAAATCGTATCTTCACCATTTTTCATGCGCTTCAATGCATGCCGGGTTGCCTCCTCGGGCGCCATGATCTGGAGATCCAGACCGTCAGTGTCGTGCTCTTTCAGGTAGGCGTTAACCTTCTTGATCAGCTCATTGTCGTGTGCGCGGTTGTTGTCCAGCCAGAACACGGCCGGCATGCCGCTGAGACGCGAACGGGACACAGCCAGTTTGACCCAGTCACGGATGGGCGCGTCCTTGACCTGACACATACGCCAGATGTCGCCTTTCTCGACTTCGTGCGAGAACACGGTGTCGCCGGCCTTGTTCAGCACCACTACTGTGCCGGACGCCGGAATTTCAAAGGTCTTGTCGTGTGACCCGTATTCTTCCGCCTTCTGTGCCATCAGGCCAACGTTGGGACAGGTGCCCATGGTGGCAGGATCGAAGGCACCGTGGTCACGGCAGAAACTGATGGTTTCCTGATAGACACCGGCATAGCAGCGGTCCGGGATCATCGCCAGGGTATCCTGACGCTCGCCCTTGCGGTCCCACATTTTACCGGAATCACGAATCATGGCGGGCATTGACGCATCAATGATGACGTCACTGGGCACGTGCAGGTTGGTAATGCCTTTGTCGGAGTTGACCATAGCCAGTTCCGGCTGACTGTTGTACACCGCCTGGATGTCGGCTTCGATGGCGGCACGCTGGTCTTCCGGCAGGGTGGCGATTTTCGCGACCACGTCACCAAAGCCGTTGGTGGTATCAACGCCGAGTTTTCTCAGGGTATCGGCATGCTTTTCAAACACCGGCTGGAAAAACACATTAACGGCATGACCGAACATGATGGGGTCGGACACTTTCATCATGGTGGCTTTCAGGTGCAGGGACAGCAAAACGCCCTGCTCTTTGGCAGCCGCCGTTTCTTTGGCAAAAAACGCCTGCAGATCGGCCGCGCTCATGCGGGCCGCATCAATGATCTCGCCATCCAGCACCTTGACTGATTCGCGCAGCACCTGCTCGCCTGCCACGGTACGGAAAATGATTTTCAGGTCGTCGGCATGCGCAAACGTCATCGACTGCTCGCTGCCGTAGAAATCACCCTGGCTCATGTGGGCAACACGGGTTTTGGAATCAGACGACCACTTGCCCATGCGGTGCGGGTGTTTTTTGGCGTAGTTCTTGACCGATGCCGGTGCGCGGCGATCGGAATTGCCTTCACGCAGCACTGGGTTCACCGCAGAGCCCTTGACCTTGCCGTAACGCGCCTGAATGTCTTTTTCTTCGTCAGTCTTGGGCTCAAACGGGTAATCGGGCAGTTTGTAGCCCTGCGCCTGCAGCTCCTTGATGGCAGCTACCAGTTGTGGAATTGAAGCACTGATATTGGGCAATTTGATGATATTGGCTTCCGGCGTCTTGGCCAGCTCGCCCAGCTCCTGCAGGGCATCACCGATGCGCTGATCTTCGTTCAGGTATTCCGGGAAGGTGGCAATAATACGACCCGCCAGGGAGATATCACGGGTTTCCACGGCAACGCCGGCGGCCTTGGTGAAGGAGCGAATGATCGGCAGCAGTGAATAGGTTGCCAGGCGCGGTGCTTCATCCGTTTCAGTGTAGATAATCTTGGCGGTATCAATCGACATAGCTGTTCCTGTTCTTGGTGTCTTGGCGGGAATTTCTGGAAACCACGGATTATAACACTGAAACCGGGCCTAAGTGTGGCAGTCTGTTACCAGTTGCGTGACATTCGCAGAGGCCGGATGCGTACTAACGGACCCACATCCAGACCGCTGCCAGGATCATGAACAGGTTCTCGGTCAGTGACACAAAGCCCAGCGGTACATTGCTGTTACCGCCGACGCAGGCGCATTTAAGCTCCCGTTTGTCGATGTAGACCGCCTTGAATACGGACACGGCGCCTATACCACCAATCAGCAGCGCCACCGGAGACACCAGCCAGGCGCTCAGTCCGGCCAGCATGCCGACACCGACATAGAACTCGGCAAAGGGGTAAACATAGGCGTAACGCACCACGCGCATGGCCAGCAGGTCGTAAACGATAAACTGATTGGAGAATGCCGTCAGGTCGCGCAGCTTCTGTATCGCCAGCACACACATGGTGATGGCCACAAACCATTCAAGAACGGGAATAAGCTGCGGCGCACCACGAATGTTCCAGATCAGCGCCAGCGACATGGCAAAGGCGGACACGAAGATGGCCAGCACCGGGACGTAGGTGACGCCCTCTTTTTTCTCGGGCGCCATGCCAAAGTGCTTGCGCAAGGCCTCATAACCACCAATGCGCTGACCATCAATGAATGTCTGAGGCGTGGTGTCGACCTGATGCTCGGCCTTGAACGCGTCCGTCTCTTCGCGGGAGGTCAGATGCCGGTCATCGACCTGATAACCCTTGCGTTTGAGCAGGTCCAGCGACTTGAGCCCGAACGGGCACAGGTGTTTGTCCATCACCATTCGGTGCAGGGTTGCGGTGTGCTCCTTGTTGTCAGCCATATGCCCTCCTTCCTCGTTGCTGAACCAGCAGCTGAATTGTCTGCCGAGCTGTCTGATGCACCGCTCGTTGACAGACTTCTGCCTGATCACGACCCAAAAACCGTAACATATCGGCCGCAGGCGCTCAAAAACCGTGATTAAAAGCGGTGTTTAAAGCCAGCGCCGGACCTGTGCCTGATAGGCCTCAAATTCGGCTCCAAACTTTTCCAGCAATACCCGTTCTTCCGGTTCAATCTGATAACGACTGATAAAACGCACAAACAGCGCCAGGCCCAGATAGGCGGTGATGTCAGCCAGGTACAGCGCCACCCCGAGCAGTACGATTGCCATCCCCAGATACATGGGGTTGCGGGTACGCTGGTAAATACCACCGGTGACCAGACGCGAGGTCTGCTCCGGGTGCAGTGGATGAACGGTGGTGTGGGCGCGGCGGAAGGCGTTCGCCCCCAGACTGGCCACCGCAATCCCAACCAGTGCCAGCGCGATCGCCAGCGGCAAGGCCCAGACTGCTGTCAGCCAGCTTAACGGATAAAAACCCTGCATGTACCACATCAGCACAACACACAACAGTGCGACCAGGGGTGGCGGTATTTTTAACTCCAGCGATTTCATGGTCATCCTTCTGTTGATTTGACGAGGGTGGTTTGCCTGTGGACGGTGCCATTGTGACATTTTGTCTCACAATCAGGCTGCCCGCTACCGCTCGCGACAGACGGCGGTTATAGTAAGACCTGAATAACAAAGCCGGAACCGCAGGCCCGGGACTCACCACAGGATAATACACCACATGTTTGCCAACCGATTGTATGCCGTTGTCATGGCGCTGACCATGATGCTGACGGCAGGTTCTGCCCAGGCCCAGCCACCACGCCAGCCCGTTGAAGGCAATCCGGTACGCACACCCTACTCCACCGATGTGCAACCCGAATGGTTGACGCAGGTGATGCCGGCAGCCGATTCATTCTCCGACAAACAGGGAGAGCCGCCCGTCTACGAAGCGTTTCAGGCAACCGACAACGGTGGTCGGGAACTGGTTGGTTATGTTTTTCTGACCGCGGATGTGCCACCGGAAGAGCGTGGCTTCAGCGCTCCGATCCCGATGCTGGTGGGTGTGAACCTGAACAATGAACTCACCGGCATGAAGATCCTCAGCTATGTTGAATCCTATTCCAGTACACTGGGCGACTTCCTTGCCGACCCGGTGTTTCAGGGCCAGTTTGCCGGTAAATCGATTGCCGATGACTTCCGCCTCAATAGCGATATCGATGGCATTACCGGCGCCACCGTGAGCACCTTTGCCATTACCCGCGGCATTCGCGAAGCCGCGCGCCGCGTTGCCGGTGCCTATAACGGCTTTACCCCGGGCTCAGCACTGGAGCGAGCCCGGCACGCAAAAATTCTGGAAGAAATGCAGCAGTCCAGCTGGGATGATCTGGTTGAGCAGGGCGTCATCAAGCAGATCAGCATGACCCTGCCGGCAGGTGAAATCCTGACGCTGACCTTCATCTATATGGGCCACCCGGCGCTGGGTGAATATTTAATTGGTAACACCGCCTACGCGCGCGCCGAGCGTGATGCCAGCGCCCGACTGGGCGGCAACCAGATGATCCTGATGGCTGTGGGCGGTGATGGTTTTCAGCAATTCCGGCAGGACCGCTTGCAGTTGCAGCAGGGCGATCTGCCCATGCGACGCCTGACCGCCAATCTGCTGGTAACTGCCGGCAATGCTGATGCAGGCCTGATCGCCGACCGCGCTGAATTTGCCGGTGCCATTGTGCTGGATGATCGTTACGACCTGTCACAGCCCATCAATATCTTTTATCAGCCACTGGGCAGCCTGGAGCCTTACGAGCTGCAATATGAAATCCTGGGCCTGGGGCAGCGCCTGGCCAGTGGCGAGGCGATACTCAGTGAGGCGGAAATTGAGCGTATCATCCGCCAGGAAAACAGTGCCCTGCATCAGTTTCTCAATGACCCGCCGTGGGGTGTGACGCCCTGGAACGAGGTCGCCATGCTGCTGCTGATCTTTGCCCTGGTGCTTATTGCCTTTTTCCGCAAGGACGCACGTTGGCGCTGGGCGGCACTGACACTGGTGATGGTCTACCTGGGCTTCATGAAGGCTGGCTTTCTGTCGGTAGCGCATATTACCGGCGTCATGCTGCAGGGGCCGGGTTTTCTGCTCAGCAACCTGCCGCTGCTGATGATCGTGGTGTTCACCGTGGTTACCACACTGATCTGGGGTCGCCTGTTCTGTTCATCGCTGTGTCCGTTTGGCGCCGTGCAGGACTTCATTACCCGTTTTTCACCGCGGCGCTGGCGCGTAAAAGTGCCGCAGAAATGGCACGATGCCGGCATTTACCTTAAATACGGCTTCCTGGCCGTCATTATCGGCGCTGCGCTGTTCGCCAATAACGTCGGCATATTCCAGTATTTTGAGCCCTTTGGCACCCTGTTTTTCCTGAGCGGATCAGTACTGCTGTTTGCCATTCTGGCGGCGATTCTGGCCGCCTGCGTGGTTGTGCCCCGCTTCTATTGCCGATACGCCTGCCCGCTGGGTGCAGCACTGGGCGTGGTGTCGTTTGTCAGCCCACGTCGTATCAAGCGTGTGCCGCAGTGCACTGTGTGTACCGTCTGCGAACACGCCTGTCCGACGGGCGCAATCCGTCGCGAGAAGATCGACTTCAAGGAATGTGTGCGTTGCGATATCTGCGAACGCAAACTGATCGACAAGGCCGGTTCATGCCGTCACGACATGAGCAAAATCATTGTGCGCCACAAGGAACTGAAAGCAGCGCCGTAAGCGCTGCCTTCAATCCAACACTCAGTCCAGCACAATGGGCAGGCGCTCGGTATAACGGGCGTCATTGATGCGCGCTGGCGCCAACTCACCGGCCAGCAGGCGCTCGACGTCATCGGTAATCAAGGCGATGGCGTCAATGCGCACTTCAGGGTCCAACGCCGCCACCATGACACCGCCCCACAGGCTGAGCATCCGCGTGTCGATAATCCGCTCGTCATTGTCCTTGGCCCACTCGGCTGCAATCATTACGCCCAGGTTGTCACGCATCTCCGCCACCTGCTCGCTCTGCTGCGGACTCAGATCGCTGAGCACTACCGGCGTCATGTCGTTCCAGCCCGTTGCCATCATTTCCCAGCCTTCGTAGAAACGCACAACCCAGGTCAGGTACTCAACATCGGACTGCTGTGCCTGATTGTCCAGATCCTGCTGATAGGCCTGCAGGAAAATTGACTGCTCTGGCACTGTCTCCGGCCATTCACTGAGCACGCGCGAACTGGCACAGCCAGCCAGCATCAGCAAACACAGCACGATCAGGGGTATACGACAGCGAGGTAAACGCACAAACACTCTCCAACAGACGGTTGATTCAATTGACGACTATCGCCATTATAAGCAAATCGAGCGCGCATGCGAGACGCCGCGCCAAACCCGACAGGATCCAGCCCGCGCCATGACCCGATCAACCACCAAGTCTGCAACAACAAAAACCTCAGTTGCCACGGCGGCGAAGAATACCGTTAAGCGCGCAGCGAAGCCCAAACCCTCCGGGCCCACTCAGACTGACAGCCAGCAGGACGATGCGGATCTGCATCTGCGCCTGGACAATCAGCTGTGTTTTCCGCTGTACGCCGCCTCGCGCCTGATCACCCGGCTGTACCAGCCTTTTCTGGACCCGCTGGGCCTGACCTACCCGCAATACATTGTGCTCATGATCCTGTGGGAAGACGCTCCCTGCACGGTCTCTCATATCGGCAAGCGCGCCTTGCTGGCGACCAACACAGTGACGCCCCTGCTGAAGCGCCTGGAAGTCATGGGTTATATCGAACGTACCCGAAATCCGGATGACGAGCGCGTGGTGACGCTGTCCCTGACCCGCAAAGGCAAGCGTCTGAAACAGCAATGCGCCTGCATTCCACGGAAAATGTTTGAACGTGCCGGCTACCCTCTGGAAGAAGGCATCAAACTGAAACAGCAACTGGATGACCTGATCAGACACCTGCAGTGAAGGCGGCAGCGACCGCAAGCCAGACACGCTTCACCGCAACGCATTGCGATTTTATATCGCGCGCGATATTATCGCCTGCAACTATCGTCTGTGATAATTATCCACAACATTATTGAGCGATCACGCAGCACCATAACTCACCATGAGGGAAACCAGCATGAAAAAAACATTTTCCGGACGCACACGACTGGCTATCGGCGTTGCCGCCATTGCCGTGACCACGGGCCTGGGTGTCAGCCAGTTGATGGCGCAATCAAGCCAGCCCATAGAAGTCACTGCCGACACCTTTGACTGCCTGACCGAGATGACAGCGGTGCGTGGTTTTTTTGTCGACAACCTGCTGGGCGATCTGGACGCCACCGTTGCTGCGGCCAATGCTGCTGAGGGCGCGCCCTACCCGGTTGGTTCCGTGGTGCAACTGGTGCCGACTGAAGTCATGCTCAAGCAACCCGAAGGCACCAGCCCGGCGACCAATGACTGGGAGTTTTTTGAACTCAACGTCAGCCCGGAAGGTTCGGAGATTGCTGTCCGTGGTTTTACCGATGTGGTTAACCGCTTTGGCGGCAACTGCCTTGATTGTCACATCAAGGCAGAGCCACAGTGGGACATGGTCTGCGAAACTGGCCACGGTTGCGATCCGTTGCCGCTGAGCCGCGAAATGCTGACCGGCATCCAGCAGGCAGACCCGCGCTGCCGCGCTCCTGAAGTCTGAGCGCTGGCATCAGCAACCGTGAACGCTGGCACTACTCTCGCAGTGTCAGCGTCTGCAGGGCCGGGTCTGCCAGAATGTCTTCTTCATAAAATGGCAGATCCAGCCACTGGCTCTGTGAGTACAGCCTGGTCTGATCAGCATAGTGCTCAGAGCGCGGATCTTCGGACTGTGAATAACTCAGAATGGCACGCGCATCGACACGGCCCGCTTCATCCCAGCTGATCACCTGCATGTAGCTGTTGCCGTGCAGAATGGGCGTGTAGGCGTTCGCTTCCGGATTAAACCGAGCGGTGATCACGCTCCACATGCCGGTACCACCATCACCGCCAGGTATCGGTATCTGTTCATCATTTCGGGTTTCATACTGCAGTGAGCCCAGCGTCGCATCCAGAGCAATGCCTTTGCTCTGGAAGAACGTTTGTGAGTGCGCCAGCGCCTGCAACAGTCCACTGCGCACCTCAGGACGGGATACCGCCAGCTGACGCGGTGTATTGACCGGGTCAGCTGCATCAAACGGCACCACGTAACGATCATCGATTCGCGCCGCCTGACGCCAGAACTCGCGCCAGACATGGGCGCCCCGGCTGTCAATGTCGTCGCGACGGTCCCAGTTGGCCAGTGCCTCGCACGCGGGTGTCACGTCAACACCGACCTCGTCCAGCATGACCGGTTCACTGTTGTCAGCGCACAGCGCCAGCACGTCATCCAGAAACTGTTCGGCACCAAAATGGCGGTGGCTGAACAACATGTCCTGAATATCCTGCGGCCCCATTTTGTCGCCATCAGCCAGTGCCTGCTCGATAAACGTCAGCCCGGCGCGTGTCCGCAGACTGGCTGTGCTGCGTTCAGATCCGATAATGGGCGAATAACCTTCCAGCGGCTCGCGCGGTGTCGACAGCCAGTAGCTGTCATTGGCATTGTGTACATAATCGTCACGCCGGATACGCGGCATATTGTCGGCCGGCATAGCGCCAGGTATCTCTGATTCATCGGCCTGATACCACTCGCACGCGGGGCTGCTGCCGTTGAGCAATACCACGCGCGAAGGAACATTGTCGGCACCAACACGGCAGGTTTCAATCAGCTCACTGTCAACATTGGGGACCACGCTGATGTCGGCATAAAACGCGGTACCATCAGAGTCAGCTGCAATGGTATTGGTCCACGAGACGCCCTGCAGACTCAGCGC
>Ga0115567_10004759_pt1 | contig 13210 bp, 14 predicted proteins | sample COGITO_mtgs_1204_2_FD_88679 | JGI IMG/M metagenome (GOLD analysis project Ga0115567, IMG submission 88679) | Pelagic marine microbial communities from North Sea - COGITO_mtgs_120412 | ecosystem: Environmental > Aquatic > Marine > Epipelagic | place: Germany:Helgoland, sampling site Kabeltonne...
ACTACAAAAGAACAAGCTGACGAAAAACTTCACGACGATTTGGTAAATAATCTCCAAGAATTATTGGAGAAAAATTACGATGCTCAAAAAGGATATAAAAAAGCTTTGGAAGATGCAAAAGATGGGCAATTAAAAACTTTTTTAATGCATCAAGCAGCGAAAAGAGGACAGTTTGTTAATGAATTGGATAAAGAAATCCGTTCGCTTAACGAAACACCTAAAACCGAAGGTAGTACAACCGGGACATTACACCGCACTTGGATCGATATAAAGACTGCTGTTACAGGTAACGATGACGAAGCTGTCTTAGAAGAAGTTATTCGCGGTGAAAAAGCGAGTGTCGACGAATATGAAGACAAATTGAAAAATTACAGTTTTCCTCCAAACGTTAACTCTGTAATCAACAATCAACTTTCCTCAATCAATTCAACATTGAATAAAGTGAAAACTTTGGAAGACTTAGCAGATAGCTGGGATTAATTCCTGATTATTTGTTTTGTAGAACCCTGAAATCCTCCTAATTTCAGGGTTTTTTATTATTTTTATTTTAAAGGTTTTGTATAAAAACTATCAGATTTTTAATTTCTTGTATTTTTTTTTGTATCTGAAAGGTCATAGCGTATCTTTATGCCCCGAAATCTAATTTTATGAAACGATTGCTTTACCTACTTTTTATTGTTATGATAATTTCCTGTTCTACGGAAGACAAACAATTGAATGTTGTTAGAGATCTGGCTATCCAAGATTTAAAAACACAATTGCAACTGCCGGAAGCAACAAAGTTCAACAACGAAGAAATTCAAGTTGACAAATCCGCTTCAGATATCCAAGCAATCGAATCGCAATATATAGTTAGTTTCACCATAAACTCTCAAGATGATTCTGGTAATGCTATCACCAAAACTCACAAATTAATATATGTGAAAATTGGCGAAGGTGGTCTTTCTCCAGATGATTTTGAACTTGTCTCATTCGATTAAATTTTAAAGCCAACATTTATTTTTATGAAAAATCTCTTATTAGCATTCTTATCAGTTGCAGTTTTTTCGTGTAATAGCACAAAGGAAGCAGCAGCGCAAATGACACGCGTAGATTACGCCAACAGTATTACAGCAAATGATATTAAAACCAAACTTTACATTATTGCAGGCGATGAAATGGAAGGCCGAATGACGGGAAGTGATGGACAGAAAAAAGCTTCCGCTTACATAAAGGACTTTTACAAAAATCAAGGGATTTCTGCTCCAGCTGGCATAACCAATTATTCACAACCAATTCCAGAAAGTTATTTTGGAAGAATGAAAGAGCCAAAACCTTCTGAAAACATTGTTGCTTTTATAAAAGGTTCAGAAAAACCTGATGAGATAATCGTGCTTTCTGCACATTACGATCACGTTGGTACAGATAAAGATGGTAATGTATTTAACGGTGCAGATGATGATGGTAGCGGTACAGTAGCTCTTATGGAAATGGCTAAGGCATTCCAAAAAGCAGTGAAAGATGGTAATGGGCCAAAAAGATCTATTTTATTCCTTCACGTAACAGGAGAAGAAATTGGTCTTTATGGCTCAAGATATTACACAGATAATCCTATTTTCCCTTTAGCAAACACTGTTGTTGATCTAAATACAGATATGATTGGAAGAATCGATCCAGACAAAGCAGATAACCCAAACTACATTTATCTTATTGGTAGCGAAATGTTGAGTAAAGAGCTTAAACAAGTTTCTGAAGACGTAAATAAGCAGTACGCTAATTTAGAATTGGACTATAAATACGATGATCCCAACGACAAGAATCGTTTTTATTACAGAAGCGACCATTATAACTTCGCCAAAAATAATGTGCCGATTATCTTTTATTTTAACGGTGTTCACGAGGATTACCATAAAATGACCGATACACCAGACAAGATTGAATACGATTTAATGACTAAAAGAACTAAACTGATTTTTCAAACAGCTTGGGAAATCGCCAATCGTGAAAACAGAATCGTTGTTGACAAGGTTGATGACAAAGGTTAAATTCTAAAAAATAAACTTACAATCACAAGCCCGTTAACTATTTAACGGGTTTTTTTAATGGTAAAATTGAGAGTTTTCTCCACAAAAAAGCCTTTCATTTCTGAAAGGCTTTGCTTTTGGGTGGAAGACGGGACTCGAACCCGCGACACTCGGTACCACAAACCGATACTCTAACCAACTGAGCTACAACCACCATATTAAAAAACGCTGTTAAGCGGATGCAAATATAAAGTATTTAGAACTTTTGCACAATATATAATTTTACGAATTTTTCTAAATAAGATCAAATACAGAATCTACGGCAACAAATCTTTCCGTAGTAAATCCTTCGCCAAAATCTGTGCCTATAAGTCTTCCAAGATTTTGAGCGCGATATAGAATACTTTCCTTAAAATTTGACGTAGCGATTGGTGTAAGTGGCTCTTTTGAATCTGCATCGTGAAACTGGCTCTTGAATGCCGAAACCGCATTTAGCTTCGTATCCATAAAACCAGTCACATCAACCACAAAATCTGGTGTAAGATCTTTCCATTGTATGTAATGATACACATGTTTTGGTCGCCAAGGTTTTTGGTGATTTGCTTCAAATATTGTTTCGATTTTACGTAATCCACTTAAAAAACAAGCTTCGCTAACAAGTTTACTTCCTTTACCGTGATCAATATGCCTATCATCTATTGCATTACAAAAAATAATTTCGGGCTGGTATTTTCTAATGATTTTTATAACCTCAAGTTTTGAAGCGATATTATTGATGAAAAAACCATCTGCAAATCCTAGATTTTTCCGAAATGAAACGCCTAGAATTTTCGCTGCTTCTTCAGCTTCGTTATCTCGTATCTCCGCCGTACCACGTGTCCCAAGCTCACCTCGTGTAAGATCCAAAATTCCAACTTTTTTTCCGTTAGCTATTTCCTTTGCAATAGTAGCGCCACAACTCAGTTCTACATCATCGGGATGTGCGCCTATTGCCAATATATCCAATTTCATTATGCTGTTTCTTTTTTGGTGATTTTCGCTAATGCTTGCTCAAAATCTGCAATTAAATCTTCTTTCTCTTCTATCCCTACCGAAAAACGCATCAGATTATCTTTGATATTCTGTTTCTGTCTTTCTTCCGCAGATAAAAGCGAATGAGACGTTTTGGCTGGAGAAAGTATGGTAGATTCTACACCTGCAAGACTCATGGATTGTTTTACCAGTTTTAGCGATTTCATAAAAGCATTGGCATCTAGTTCGTCGATGAGCTCGAACGAAAGCATACCAGTATAACCTTTCATTTGTTTTTTAGCAAGCTCGTAATCGGGATGATCTTTCAATCCAGGATAATAGACTTTTGCTACCATTTCATTTTTCTGAAGCCATTTCGCCATTTTTTTTGCATTTCGGTTTTGGGCTTTTACGCGAAGCGCCATCGTTTTCATGCTTCTTTCCAAAAGCCAAACGGTATAATCGCTAAGGCTTCCACCAAGATTCTTGGCAATGTTCCAAATGCGATCAATATGTTCTTTGGAAGCAGCGACAGCACCTGCACAAATATCGCTATGGCCGCCCATATATTTTGTAGCGCTATGCAAGATCACATCAATTCCAAAATCTGCCGGAGTTTGGTTGATTGGTGATGCAAAGGTATTATCGATCATTGTAACAATACCTTTTGGTTTTGCCACACGTGCAATCATTTCAAGGTCTGTTATCAACATCAATGGATTTGATGGTGTTTCAATATAAATAAGCTTTGTGTTTTCTTTTATTTCAGAAGAAAAATCAACTTCAGAAAAACCCTTGGCAAATGAATATTCGATCCCGAATCTTTCGAACTCTTCTACCACAAAATTATAGGTGCCTCCATATAATGTTTGTTGCAGCACAACGTGATCGCCAGCTCTTAAAAAAGCTAACATCGCAGTACTTACAGCCGCCATACCACTACCAAAAATAAGCGCTGACTCACTATTTTCAAGCATCGCGATCTTTTTGCAAAGTGCTTCTTGATTGGGTGTATTAAAATATCTTGGATATCGTTTTACGTCTACATCTTCATATTGATAAGAACTTGACATGAACAAAGGCGATATTGCGCCCTTAAACTGCTTGTCCTCTACTTCGCCAACGTGCGTGCAAATGGTATTTTGACCGTATTTTGATTTATTCATAAACGTAATTTTATTGGAACGTCTAAGATATAAATTGTTTTTTGCCTACACGAAAAATTTGAACCAAAAAAATTTCTATAGAAAAATGAGTTTTCTATCTTTATACTATGAAATTATTGCTGATAAATATAAAGGAACTGGTACAAGTTCGCGAAGATTCTCCAATCAAACTTTGTGGTAGCGCAATGAAAGAACTACCAACTTTAAAAAACGCTTGGTTGTTAATAAAGCATGGAAACATAAGCGATTATGGCACTATGGATAGTATTGGCGATTTTTCGGGTTTCAAGACCGTAGATTGCAAAGATAAAATTGTACTTCCGGCTTGGTGTGATTCGCACTCGCACCTAGTTTATGCAGGAAACCGTGAACAAGAATTTGTTGATAGAATCAATGGATTTACCTATCAAGAAATCGCTGAAAAAGGCGGGGGAATTTTAAACAGTGCCAAAAAAATTCAAGCTACTAGCGAAGAAAGTCTATTTCGCCAATCTGCACAAAGGCTTGAGAATGTAATGAAAATGGGAACTGGAGCAATAGAAATAAAAAGTGGCTATGGGCTTACCACAGATGCAGAGCTAAAAATTTTGCGCGTTGCAAAAAAATTGGCAATTAAATATCCAATAACCATAAAGACTACATTTTTAGGTGCACACGCAGTTCCTTTAGAGTTCAAACAAAATAAAAAGGGGTATGTAGAATTGCTTTGTAATGAAATGATGCCTAAAATCGCGAAGGAAAATCTAGCGGAATTTGTAGATGTTTTTTGTGAAGAAGGTTATTTCACAACAGAAGAAACCGATCATATTCTTGGAGAAGCCGTAAAATATAATTTAACACCTAAGATTCACGTAAACCAATTTAATGCAATTGGCGGTGTAGCGGTCGCTGTAAAACACAAAGCCTTGAGCGTAGATCATTTGGAGGTTTTAACAGATGAGGATATTGCTGAATTAAAGAATAGCAATACAATGCCTGTTGCATTGCCAAGTTGTTCTTTCTTTTTAGGAATTCCATATACACCTGCAAGAAAAATTATCGATTCTGGTTTGCCGTTGGCACTTGCAACAGACTATAATCCAGGTTCTACACCTAGCGGAAATATGAATTTTGTAGTTTCTACAGCTTGTATAAAAATGAAGCTCACACCAGAAGAAGCAATAAATGCCGCCACAATTAATGGTGCTTATGCAATGAATTTGAGCGAATCGCACGGAAGTATCACAAAAGGAAAAGTCGCCAATCTGATTATAACTGAAAAAATTCCTTCCTATAGTTATCTACCCTATTCTTTTGGTGAAAATTGTATCGATCAGGTTATCATAAATGGCAAGCAGATTTTATGAAATTTGTAAAAATATATTCTGAAGAAACTATTGCCGGCACAATCAAAAAACGGGAAGGTGAAACAAAATTGGGCGAAGAGATCCTTTTTCTGAAAGCAAATCAAGATTTAGAAAAAAGTTCTGCCTTATATGTCATATTAGGAATACCAGAAGATATTGGTGTTAGAGCCAATTATGGAAACTCGGGAACTTCTGAAGCATTTCAAGAAGGAATAAAATCATTTTTAAATATTCAGAAAAATGAATTTTTTAATCCCGATAAAATCTTGCTACTCGGCGAAATAGATTGTAACAAACAAATGGAACAAGCTGAAGCATTGGATAAAAAAGATACTCACTTTGCAGAAAAACTGGGCGAACTTGTTATACAAATCGACCATAAGGTTTCGGCGGTTATAGAAGCCATCGTTGGTGCAGGTAAAATTCCTATCATTATTGGTGGTGGACATAATAACAGTTTCGGAAATATAAAAGGTACGGCAACAGCACTAAAAAAACCTATAAACTGCATCAACTTCGATGCACACAGCGACTTTAGAGCTTTAGAACATCGCCATAGCGGCAATGGATTTTCGTATGCTTTCGAAGAAGGATTTTTAGGGAAGTATTTTATTTTCGGACTTCAAAGAAATTATACTTCAGAAGGCAATTTCAAAACCCTTCAAAAAAATTCAGACCGAATTAAATATGCTCTTTTTGAAGATATTTGTTTTTCAGAAGAAAATACTTTTAAAAAAGAAATTCAAAATGCAGAAGCTTTTAGCTGCGATAGTGAATTCGGTTTGGAAATTGATATGGATGCCATAGAAAATATGGGTAGCAGCGCAATGTCGCCTTCTGGATTTACGGTTAATCAAACGAGACATTTTATTCGGTATTTTTCAAAAAATAAAAATTGCCGCTATATTCATATTTGTGAAGGTTCTCCTAAAGCGGGAATTTTTGAGAATCAAGTTGGCAAAGCGATTTCCTATTTTATTAGCGATATTGTTTCAAAATAATCTCGATCTAATTATTATATTCAACAAAACTGAATGGTAGAAATAATTTCTTATAAAAAAGAATACGCGAATCACTTTTATGATTTTAATATCGCATGGCTCGAAAAATATTTTTATGTCGAACCATTTGATCGCGAGGTTTTAAGCAATCCTGAAAAGTACATTATAGAACCTGGCGGACACATCTTTTTTGCAGTTGAAGATGGTGCCATTTTAGGCACCGTAGCACTTTTAAAGCGGGGCAAAGGTAAATTTGAACTTACTAAGATGGCTGTTCCGCCAAAAAATCAAGGTAAAAAAATAGGACAGCTTTTATTGAAACATTGCCTCGAATTTGCAAAAGAAAATCATTTTGAGGGGCTTTACCTCTATTCTAACCGAAAATTGGAAAACGCGATATTCATATATCGCAAATTTGGCTTTGTAGAAATCGAGGTAGAAAAAGATTCCCCATATGTTCGTAGTGATATAAAAATGGTTTACCCTTTATCATAAAATATTCTAAAACAATAACATTGACATTTATAAAGGTCGTAATTTGAAACACAATTTAATAAAACTAAAAATATCACAAATGAAACGTATTATAATATTATTTGCTATTGGTGCCGCAATGATTGGTTGCAATGAAAACAAAAAAGAGAATGAAAATCTTCAAGCTCAAGATACAATTATTGAAGAAAACGTGGACGGATCAGACAATAGTGAAGAGGAAAGTGTCTTTAACGTTGCGCCTGTAGAACACGCTACAATGGTAATTAACTGGAATAAAGAAGTTATCTATGTTGATCCTATTGGTGGTGGTAGTGCTTTTAAAGGGTATACCAAACCAACAATGATTTTAGTTACAGATATTCACGAAGACCATTTAAATATAGAAACTTTAACGCAAGTTACTACAGATAGCACACAGATCATTGTACCACAAGCGGTTGCAGATAAATTACCAAAAGATATAAAAGGTGTGGTTACAGTTTTGAGTAATGGAAGTATTGTTAATAAGATGGGGTTCGCTATTGAAGCAATACCAATGTACAATCTTAGAAAAGAAGCTCTTAAATTTCACACAAAAGGTCGCGGAAATGGGTATGTATTGGAGAAAGATGGAAAACGTGTCTATATTTCTGGCGATACAGAGGATATTCCCGAAATGCGCAATCTTAAGAATATCGATATCGCATTTGTATGTATGAATTTACCGTATACAATGCCAGTAGATGCTGCTGCAAGTGCTGTTTTAGAATTTCAGCCAAAAACGGTTTATCCCTATCATTATCGTGGTACAGAAGGCTTAAGCGATATTGATAAATTTAAATCTCTGGTTGAAGCTGGAAATAAGGATATTAAGGTTACCCAATTAGATTGGTATCCCAACCAGAAATAAAAAAAATTCTACCTTAAAAAACCAAGATAAATTGAAGCATAAAGTTTTAAGAACCAATTCTGAAAACTGCGATTTTAATTGGCTTATAAAACATCTAGACAAGGAACTGACAATAAGCGATGGCGACGATCACGCATTTTACGATCAGTTTAATAAGTTGGATAAAATCAAGCATGTAGTAATTTCAAGCATTGCCGAAAAACCAGTTGGTTGTGGCGCTTTAAAGAAATTTGACGAGGATACTGTTGAAATAAAACGAATGTTCACACTTAATGAATTTAGAGGCATAGGCTCGGCTTCTACAATTCTAAATGAGCTTGAAACTTGGGCTTCCGAGTTAAACTTTAAAAAATGTATTCTAGAAACTGGAATTAACCAACCCGAAGCAATTTCACTCTATAAAAAATGCGGTTATATTCTAACCGATAATTATGGGCAATATAAAGGTGTAGAAACCAGTCTATGTTTCTTTAAAATCTTGGATTAAAAAGAGCCACTTAAATGAAATTAAGTGGCTCTTGATGTTAATGAGAATTAATTTATAAGCTAATCTAAATTAAAGTACGCTTGTACCTCTTCATAATTTTCAATATTTACACCAGCTTTTTCAATATTATCGAGTGTATTTTTACCCGAAGTTGCTGATGTTGATTCGATAATAATAATTTTTAGTTTATCAAAAGTTCCTGCAGGTATAGAATAACTTGAATTATCTGACGCCAATGCGAACCGAAAATCCATTTTACCGGTCTGCATAAAAGTTCTTACAAAAAATGTAGTTCCACTAGGATTTACAATATTGGGTATTTGATAATGAGCACCAAATGCCTCCAAGTACGCCAATATTACATCTTCTGTCAAGACATCATTTGTCAATTCAGGAATTGTTTGATTTACCGAGGTACCAGATTTAGTTGAGAAATCATAAGTTAAAGTCTGAACGTTTGCATTACCATCCTGTCCATTTGTTCCGTCTTGGCCGTTGGTTCCATCAGTTCCATTTATTCCTGCAGGTCCTTGTGGACCTTCAGTGCCATCTTCAGTTGAACAGGCTGTAGCGACAACCATCAATAAGAGCAGAAAATACCTTAGAAATTTACTTGTAGTTTTCATATTTGTGAGTTTAGTTATTAATATTTGATAAAATTAAAAAAACTCTTTATTTAAGAAACAGATAAACAACTGATATACAAAGGTTAAAAACCCCTTTTTCTGTAGTTTCAAAAAAACTTTTGCAATTAAATAATAAAGAAGGTTTCGAAAAAGAGAAAGCCGTAAAAATGATAGAAAACTATCATTCTCACGGCTATTTTAATTATTGTTTTTCCTTAAACAGTAAACTATTGCTTTTGACAAGCAACACCCCAAATATTTATAATTTTAGAAATGCTATTGATCTTAACGGTCTGTCCATCAACAATTTTAAATTGGGAAGCATCACCGTATTGAACATCAAAAAGGGATGGAACATCAAATTTTGGGTTATCGAACTTTAAAGTCTTCCAATTCCCATCTGATGTATAATTACCTTTTTCTGAAATCTTTATCGTATCTCCGCCATCTTCTGGCTGCGGAATACTTGTAAAATCGAATTTAAACGTATCATTCTCATAAAGCTGAAGGTCTATAGAAGCTACGCCATTGCCCAAACTTTTATAGGCAACTATGGCTTCCTTCCCTAACTTCACGTTTTCTGAAGCTGACTTTATTTGCGAAGTTTCCATCGCTTTTTTCTTCGTTCCGCAGGAAGCAGACAAAACAGTAATTGCAACCAACATTATTATATTGAAGTTTCTCATTATCGTACCAATTTTTTGTATTTGATTCGTTTTGGCATCAAGTCGCCGCCCAAACGTTTCTTTTTGTTCTCTTCATAATCGCTAAAACTACCTTCAAAATAATACACTTGGCTATTCCCTTCAAAAGCGAGAATGTGAGTACAGATTCTATCTAAGAACCAACGGTCGTGACTAATTACTACTGCACAACCTGCAAAGTTTTCGAGACCTTCTTCCAAAGCACGCAGCGTATTAACATCAAGGTCATTTGTTGGCTCATCTAGAAGCAGGACGTTACCTTCTTCCCGCAAGGTCATTGCAAGGTGCAAACGGTTGCGTTCGCCTCCTGAAAGTGTGTGTACCTTTTTGTTCTGCTCGCTTCCGCTAAAGTTAAATCTGCTTAAATAAGCTCTCGAGTTTACCTGTTTACCGCCCATCATAATCAATTCTTGCCCATCGCTAAAGTTTTCCCAGATACTTTTATCGATATCTATATTGCTGTGTGCTTGATCTACATAGGCGATTTGTGCGGTCTCTCCTACTTCAAAAGTACCTTTATCTGGATTTTCCTCGCCCATTATCATTTTAAATATCGTGGTTTTACCAGCTCCGTTTGGACCAATTATTCCCACGATTCCCGCTTGCGGAAGTTTGAAATTAAGATCTTCATATAACAAACGATCCCCAAAAGCTTTACTTACACCTTGCGCATCTATTACGTTGGTACCCAAACGAGGTCCGTTTGGTATGTAAAGTTCTAACTTATCGTCCAGTTGCTTTTGGTCTTGGCTCAAAAGTTTATCATAGTTCTGCAAACGCGCTTTTTGTTTAGATTGTCTTCCTTTTGGAGACATACGTACCCATTCGAGTTCTCGCTCCAAGGTTTTTTGGCGTTTGCCGGCTTGTTTCGTTTCTTGCGCCAATCGTTTAGATTTTTGATCCAGCCAAGAAGAGTAATTACCTTTCCAAGGAATTCCTTCGCCTCTATCGAGTTCAAGAATCCAACCAGCTACATTATCAAGAAAATACCTATCGTGAGTTACGGCGATTACGGTTCCTTTATATTGTGATAAATGATGCTCTAACCAATGTACACTTTCGGCGTCCAAGTGGTTTGTAGGTTCATCAAGCAATAAAACATCTGGTTCTTGGAGCAGCAAACGGCAAAGTGCAACACGACGACGCTCACCACCAGAAAGATTTTCGATTGGCGTATCTGCTTCTGGAGTTCTTAGTGCGTCCATTGCAATTTCTAGCTTTGTATCTATTTCCCAAGCGTTCGTAGCATCGATCTGGTCTTGCAATTTGGCCTGTTTTGCCATAAGCTCTTCCATTTTTTCTGCATTTTCATAAACTTCTGGCAGCCCGAACATATCGTTTATCTTATTGTATTCGTCCAAAACATCCATAACATCCTGAACGCCTTCTCTAACGATTTCGATAACCGTTTTAGTATCGTCTAATTTTGGTTCTTGTTCCAAATAGCCAACAGTATAATTTGGTGCGAAAACCACATCACCCTGAAAATTCTTATCGAGACCCGCAATTATTTTCAGCAAGGTTGATTTACCGCTTCCGTTTAGACCGAGGATACCGATTTTGGCGCCGTAGAAAAAACTAAGGTAAATATTCTTTAAAACTGGAGTCTGCGCGCTCTGATAGGTTTTGGTTACGCCTGTCATTGAAAAAATGACCTTTTTGTCGTCTGCCATAGTGTATTGTTTATTTCTATTTTATATTATTTATACTTCTTCAAAAAGGGAAAAAAATTTTTGTTATTTCTGAATATCAATTTTCATAAAGATCGAGAAATCTTAAAACAATTAGCATTTGGCCGGTATGATAGGCTGTATGTTCAATTATCAAAAGGATTTCTCGTAGCAAGGTTTGAGTTTCGCCATGCTTTACTACTTCGGAAAGATCTATTTCCTCATTTATTATATAGTTGCTGAAGGTTTCACGATCATTAAAATAATCTTCTTTCAGTTTTATCCAATCGTTTATATTAGAAGGTGATTGAGTTTTAGGCCAATAATCTTTAGGCCAATCAGATTGCGAATAATTTTCTGCCGTGCAAAAATCAATGATATCCACTTGGGCATAGACTATATGGTAAAAAAGCTCATAAAAAGAATATGGTAAACCGGAAGGTCTTATTCCAACCTTTTCAAAAGTGATTTCATCAAGCATCTTATCGATTGGATAAAATGCTTCTCCACCTTTTATATGTTTTACCAGTTGATGCTTTAAAACTTCTACCCCCATTTCGTTATACCCGTCCTTTTAAGGCATTGAAAACCCAAGCGATGGCAAAAAAACCAACTCCTACAGATGCAAAACCCCAACCGGCAACATCGTCATACCTAAAAGCGCCTAAAGCTATAAGCCCCAAACCAACCAAGATCATTATAAAAGTTGCCCAAGCAAGCACCGTATTTTTATTCATACCCATAATCTTTTTTTTTAAATCTTCTTATGCAGATGTGTTTCTAGATTAAAACGCAACCGGGTACAAATATCGCTAAATATTAAAACTTTTAAGCATCAATTTTTTTTCAGTCCTTAATTATTTGCATATCAACAAAGTCATTCGGTTTATAAAATAACATTAAAGATTTTTTTAGTAGCAAACGAATTCTCTTGTCGGCATTTTGTATTTTTAGCGCAAATACCAAAACTATCATGGATTTAAACTTCAATAAAAACGAAGATCACAATAAACTTTTGGTTTCTGACCTTAAAACAAGATTTGCCAAGGTAAAATTAGGTGGTGGTCAAAAACGTATCGATAAACATCACGAGAAAGGCAAGATGACGGCTCGCGAACGTGTCGAATATCTGCTCGATCCAAAAAAACCAAAAATAGAGATCGGAGCCTTTGCTGGCGAAGGCATGTATGAGGAACATGGCGGTTGCCCAAGTGGTGGCGTTGTTGTAAAAATTGGTTATATAAAAGGAAAGCAATGTATTGTGGTGGCAAATGATGCCACTGTAAAAGCTGGAGCTTGGTTTCCTATTACCGGAAAGAAAAATCTTAGAGCCCAAGAAATCTCAATTGAAAATAGACTTCCAATTATATATCTGGTTGACAGCGCTGGTGTTTATTTGCCAATGCAAGACGAGATATTTCCAGATAAGGAGCATTTTGGCCGCATATTTAGAAACAACGCTGTAATGAGCAGTATGGGTATTACACAGATATCGGCGATTATGGGAAGTTGTGTCGCTGGAGGTGCTTATTTACCTATTATGAGCGATGAAGCGATGATCGTTGACAAAACAGGAAGTATTTTTCTAGCTGGAAGCTATTTGGTAAAGGCGGCGATTGGTGAAAGTATTGATAACGAAACATTAGGAGGCGCTACAACACATTGTGAAATTAGCGGTGTTACAGATTATAAAGCGAAAGACGACAAAGACGCACTTGATAAAATCAAAAATATTGTATCTAAAATAGGAGATTTCGATAAAGCAGGTTTTAATCGTGAGAAATCTGCGAAGCCAACAGAAGATCCAAATGA
>Ga0115567_10004760_pt1 | contig 13207 bp, 17 predicted proteins | sample COGITO_mtgs_1204_2_FD_88679 | JGI IMG/M metagenome (GOLD analysis project Ga0115567, IMG submission 88679) | Pelagic marine microbial communities from North Sea - COGITO_mtgs_120412 | ecosystem: Environmental > Aquatic > Marine > Epipelagic | place: Germany:Helgoland, sampling site Kabeltonne...
CCCGGTGCACCCAGCGCCCGCCGCCCTCCCCGGCCACCCCCTCGCGCGCCGCGGGATCCTCCATCCGCGCCGTGTGCCCACGGCAGAGGCGCGGTGCCCGCCCGCCCGCCGCGCCCGCGCCCGCGCGGCTCGCGTTGACGGTCACGCGGAACGGGCTGCCGCCGATCTGCTGGCCGTGGAACTCGCGCGGCACGCCGGAGCCGGGGTCGGCGGGGCCTGAGTGCCGCGCGAAGAGCAGCGTGACGTTCATGTCGTACGCGCCGGCATCGTGCGGCACGAAGCGCGCGCGGTAGCGCCCGCGCCCGAGCTCGCGGACGTCGCCCATCACGATCGCGGGCCCGACGAGCCTGACGCGGAAGAAGTTGCCCTCGAGGGAAGCGGCGCCGCTCCCGTCATCGGCCACGTCGATGTCGAACGTGCACTCCCTGCCCGCCTCACAGGAGGACGTGCCTTGCCCGTGCGCCCGTATGCTGTCCCGCACCCAAGTGAACCCCTTCACCACCGTGAAGATGGAAACGTCGTGCACTCCTGACTCGCCACCGCGATGGTCTATGAGTATCACTTCCACACGGTGGCTTCCAACGACAAGACCGGGCACGGAAACTCGCACGGGCGTCTCTGCGTTCTCATATGCTACATTTTCGTTGATCAACAGCCGGGCCTTCCATCCGTCCGGCATCTCGGTAGCGTCGTACCTGGCCCGCCAGGAAAACGTCAGGAAGAGGGAGACCCGGGCTGGAAACACATAGCTCGGCGGGGCGGGGCGGTGTACCAGATCAAGACGCTCTCGTCGCTGAGAACCCTTGTCCCCGGGAGCGGCGAGAGGATGCGGATCCCGGGCCAGAGCCTTCCGGCGGGATCACCTCCCGAGTCGACGCCGCCTGCGGCTTTCTCTGGCAAACACAAGGGAAGGAGGAGCATGATCGACGCCAGCAGGCCATATCTTGCATGTCCCACCATGAGGGGCGGATGCGTCCCGGCCGTCCCTCTCGGGCGCCGCCCCCCCTCACTCGCCGCCCCCCATAACCTGTGCGTGCAGATCCGACCCTTCCCCGCGAATCGCACTTGAGTCGGAGGCGCAACGCCGCCATCATGCGCGGCCGATTCGACCAGACCCGGCTTTCTGGGCTGTGGATGTGGCTTGCAGTTTTGATCGGCGCAGCTGTCATCGGGGATGCATCCGCGTTCTTGTCGAGCGCACCACTTCTCCCGAGGCGCACCCCCGTTGCACGCTTACAGCTGCGCGATGTGCGCGCCAGAGTGGGGCTCCGAGCGGCGTCGCTTCTTTCCTTGGCGATGGACGCTGGAAGGGAGGGGGACACTCCGCGCATGTCCGAGGCAGACTTCGCTGGGCTGCTGCGGCGGGTCTCCGAGGCTAAGGACCACGTGTCGGAAATCCCGTGCGTTATCCTGGACTCAATCCTCCCGCGGCAATGCCTGAGCTTCGAGACCGTGGATCCCATCTTCCGCAAGATGATTGAGTCGATCCAGGAGAAAGCAGGCCCCGGGGGTGAGTTCGGCTGCTTCGGGATGCTCGGTGTGGACGTTCAGCGGCAAGCGATGCTGCGCTGCGGTACTGAGGTCGTAATTTCCGAGCTGAACATGACGGATCACTGCGTCAAAATCAAGGTGCAAGGGTCAAGACGCTTCTGGCTCGTCGGTGATCCGTGGAATGACGATCAGGGTGGCTTCTACGTGACGCGTGTGGAGTATGTCGATGGAGAAGATGACGACAGCAGGGAGGTGCTCGACAGCGAGGAGCAGAGCCGCGAAACAGCCGCCGCGCTGGCGGAGCAGGTGGCAGAGGCCGACGCAGAGGTGAACGTGGCGATGGCACAGGAGCTGGAGCCGCTGGTCGAGACGTGGAAGCGCCTGGTCGTCGACGGCAAGCGCGAGCGCCAGCCAGACCAGATCAAGACCGTCCTGCAGGACCTCGGGCCGATGCCGCCCGCGGAGGAGCCGCGCAACCGCGCGCTCTGGGTCGCGGCGCTCATCAACCCCCTGCCCGCGCTCGGAGTGTCGCTCGAGATCCGCCCCGCGGTGCTCTCGGCGCCCACCACCGCCGCAGCGCTTGAGGCTGTCATGCACGGCATCAAGACGTCGATCGCCCACCTCGACGGGTCTGAGCCGATGTGGTGAGGCGCCAAGCGCGCCCTCCCCCAGGACCCCCTCCTTCTACTACCTGGCGTGCTGCTTTGCAGAGTACCTGCTCGGTGTCCACATGTGCATTTATGTCCTCTCTGTTCTGCATCGCGGCACACTTTATTAAATGTGTCTCCGGAGCGCGCCTGCACTAGGCACCACCCTTGCCCGCTCGATCGCCCCCAATTCCTCCGCTCTCCCAAGCGCCAGTACACCTAGAAAATGAATCGCCCAACCGCTAGAACCGCACTCGGGTCATCTGGCCGATGTTGCCTGAGGAGGTCTCGTACATAGACATGTCCACCTGCACGTCTACCAGCGGCTTGCCGATCGCAGTAGTACACTCCTCCGGCTCGGGCAGCACGTCCAATTTCGCCGGCAGCCAGTCGGACATACAGCGAGACTCTGTCTGATAGCGCGGAGCGACCCCACCCATCGTAGGGGGACAGATGCGGTCGTGAAAGCACGATTCCGTCTTGTTGAACTGCGTACCCCTCATCTTCGGGTTCGGGTCCACCGATGTAACCTTGTCGAAGATCCGCTGCTCGCTCCAGTTCCTATGCGCGGCAAAAAAAAACATCAATCAGCCTTGCATGATTCGCTCTGCCCTCGCAAGGCCCAATGAGCCAGAGAGGGGGGCGGAAATCGTACCCGATCAGCACGCGCTGGTTGCAGTTCGAGTTTGAAAACTCCGCACGAAGGCTATTGCAGTTGATATTCGCAGGACGCACATGGACCTGCACCGGAGTTTGCCTCAGCAAGAGTGCTTGCTGTACGCGACTTCATGTGCGCGACCACCCACAAGTCCCGGGCAAGGGGCATACGTTCGTCGGAAGGCTTCGTCGGTCCACACAAGCAGTCAGCGCCGACTTAGTCAGCTCCCCAGTCCCACTGAGTCCGGCCATCTTTCGTTGCTCGCAAGTCTCGCCCGTGAGCGCTCCTGTGTCGGAGGAGGGCCTCCTTCACACTCGTAGTCCACAGAGAAACGGTTTCCATTAAATCCATCCTACACAAAACTTTGTTCTTCCTAAAGGGTTTGTTTGACCTGAGCTTCCCAGCCAGGGCGTGTCGCGATAGGTTGGGGTGGCATGGCAGGGACGAAAGGGTGATGAGTGCATAGGTAGGCAGGCAGGATGGATGATGAGAGGATCCGGGTTCCAAGACGATCTTTAGGACTGCGTTCCTTTCAGAATGGCCTCAGCATTCGAACGTCGACAAGCCTGCTCTGCGAGGATACGGGTATGGATCGCGTGTTGCCGCAGTGCCACTTGGGCCATGCTCTGATGAGATGCGGGAAATGCCTGACTCACAATATAGGTCATATAAGACTTGATCAAGAAATTTGGTCGTCATGCATGCATGCTTTTACAACTGTATGGTGCGCAGGCGGAGATGTCTGGCGCGGCGCAATTGCGCTTGCCAAGTACCTCGAGGAGGACCTACACGATGCAGTTTTTGGGAAACGGATCCTTGAGCTAGGGGCAGGAACCGGTCTTTTAGGACTCTCTCTTGCGCTCGCTGGGGCCCACGAGGTAAATGAAACCGAGGTCGCAGAGCCTGGTTGGCTCGCTTGCTTTCGAAGTCATCTTACGTGGAAGATCTCACGGGCCGCGACGGGTGGCAGGTGTGCATAACGGATAAGGAAAACACGGTCCCACTGGTGCAGCAAAACATTGATGAAAATGCGGAACTCCTGGCAAGCCGCGGCGCATGTGCTCGCGCAGAGGTTCTCAACTGGTTCGCCCCGGCGCTTGGCGAGGGCGTGTTGGCTGCAGGTCCGTACGACCTCGTCGTTGTGTCCGACGTCTTTTACGAGGTAAACGCACGTATCATACCGTAGCCAGGGAGTGGGTGTGCTTCTTGGCGCTGATCCTTTCGGGGCGAGCGCAGGAGGAGATCGTGGAGCCTTTCGTCTCTACGCTGCGCCGCGTCATCCTGCGATGCTCCGCCGGCGATGAGCGACGATGCTCCGACCCCTGCGAAGACATTGCGCTTGGCCCTACCTATCCCGGGATCGTTCTCTGCGCGTCGCACCGCACAGAACGCATCGAAGACCTATTCCACTCGTCTGGCCCCCTAAACCCAGCGCCTCCGGCGGTCCTCTTCGATGCCTGCGCGCGCAAAGCCCACGCATCGAGACAGGCTCGAACGTGGCATGCTCCCTTTGTTGGGACATGGCACCTTTCAAGCCTGCGGTCTCCTGGGAGCAGGGTCGCTGGCGAATGGTTTGAAGTTGCCGAGGTCACCGAGGAGTGCAGCTTTGCTCGCATGCTCCGAAGAGACCTCATTTCTATCTTTCGCATCTCGGTGCGCCCTGGCGTCTCAGCAGAAGCGCTCGCTACAGGGCTCAGTGACTCCCTCGGCGAGCCTGCTAGCTGTTATCAAAACATGGAATCTTCTCGAGAGAATGTGGGGGACAGCGCGTCAGGCGGCATGCCAGCACTACCGGAGAGACAACAAGATGCAGCGATACTAGAAACGCATGGAACAAGGGTAGAGAGCCCGTGCGCAGCGAATAGTCCTGATTTGCAAGGGGGCGATGATGCGGTCCGTCGGGACGGCGAAGGAGCCGGTTTAGCTTTGGATCTTGATGAACTCGACTAAAGGTGCAGCTGCACGCCAAGCAAGACCCTGGTTTCAGCCTTTCGCAAACTCGTAGCACGCTGAATTTGCAAGGTGTTACACTCGCCCTGGATCCTCAACACGAGCTCTCTGCACATTCAGTGGGCGAACTGCATCACTGCTCCGAGCTTCACCGACCAGCGCGCGATGGCTGCAAAATCCCTCATACGAACCACTGTGACGGAACGATGCTCCAACAATTGAATCCGTCTGTTCATAACATTGGGCTAAATACACACACCCTTCACACTCCCACCCGCAACCAGCTAGAACTCCCCGCTCTACCATTTCCTACTGGAAAACCTCAATGTAGTCCGCCGGCAGGCTGCTCATGGCTGGCTGATACGGATTCCCCGCGAACCCCCACTGCTGAGGCTCGTATCCCGGTGGCCCGTAAATGTACACAACCCCGTTGTTGGCAGAGTACTGCGCGCAAGAAGGGTATTAGCATCGAGGGGGCGCGCATGGCAATATGCTGCTCAGGCCAGCCAAGGAGGCAGAAGACCGGGAGGTGGTCGGGGCGGCCGGGGCTGTGCGCTCACCGCGTTCACTTCTGACTGCCCATCCGTAACAGAGAAACCAGGAGTCCCCACCCCAGTCTCATTCAGCGCCTGAAACCGCTGCTTGAACAGCCCCATTGCGGTCTCCCCGGTAAGTTGACTGAACTCAAGAAAATCTGCGAAAGGGCGTCCGGCCATGGCGGAGGCGCTTTTGGGGGGAATCTCCCCCCCTCGGAGGCGGGGTAATCGGGTTATCGTATCAGCCGCACTTGTCTGTGCTGTGATTGTTGGGGTTGTGCTTCTGGTTGGCTTCCCCGCGCGACCTGGGTCGCTGCTTGGGCAGGCCATTAGGAAGATCCTCCCTGGTCGCCTTCAGCGTCTCGCATATGACTCGCCAACCGACACACCGCCAGTCACGTGGTACTTTCCGGCGGGGAGCACCGAGAACACGCTTGGTTACACGTGGAACGAGGCTCAGGTACACATACTGCACAATCTCAATCCCTGTCCCGCAGCTAGATTTGCCATGGGTTCTTGAACCGTGGCGCATCTCGAGGAAGGGCTTCGCTGAAACCGCATCAAGCGTGGCTGCACTAATATGTGTCTTCTTCGGCATGGCAGTATCAGGATGCGGGCGGCACGTACCAGCCTGGGGTTGTGATGGAGAACGGGATTGCGATGACGACCGCGGACACGATCGGATTCAACACTGGCCCTACGACATATTCCCAACCCTTTGGGGCTGGCGGGCCCTACGACATGGGCGGTGGAGAGTTTCCTGGCCAGGTTTATTATCAGTCGGAGGACCAATTCGTTTCTGCGAAGAAGGGGCAAGCATCGGCGCTCAAGCAGCGCCAAGCGCAGACGACCATGCTCCTGTCGAAGTCAGCTGAAGCAGAAATCCGGGAAATGACTGCGGCACTGAAGCAGTCGGCGCGAGGAGACGCAAAAACAAGCCTCGCTACGCGGAAGTCAAAGCTGGCTCAGATCACCAAGAAAGCTGCACAGGCACAGGCACAGGCACAGTACCAGGCGCTGCTGAAGGACCTGGATCTCTCAAATGAGCTGGCCGGTGCGTCGAACGGAGGCAAAGAAGAGTCAGTGAACCACGCGGAGCAGGTGATTCAGGCGCAGGACGCCGCAAGGGCAAAGAAGCAGAGCTTGAACGCGCTGGGCAGCATGGAGAGTAAGGCGGCACTTGCTGGGGCGGCGGCACAAATAGCCCAGCCCGCGCAGGCGCTTGGGTCAGTGGAGCCTTTCGAATACGCGCTTGACGCGGACACTTCGATGCCCGTGCAAACGAAGACGGATAACATTATCGGGACTGGGGTGGTGAATTCAGCACTGTCGAATGCGCAGACCAACTCTTTCAGCATGCGCAGCGACGTCATCATGCAGAGCCCTGCAGTCGTGGCACCGCAGCCAGCGGCGCCTTCCATGATGGCGCCTTCCATGATGGCTCCTCCGCTGTACCAGCAGCACGTGGCCGTATCGCATATCATGCATGGAGAAGCGACGTGGCAGTACACTGGGGATAATGGCGCCGACAAGTGGGGGGATAGTCCAGCATGGAGGGTTTGCAAAACTGGGAAGAATCAGAGTCCCATCAACCTTGAACTGAACCTCAAGCGTGACGACAATCTGAAACCGCTCCGGTGGATCGGCTCAACCAATCCATTCGAAGCGACGCTGGTTCCGCCGCTCTACAACAACGTCTTGACGGTAGAGGGCCTTCACGGAAAGATGACTGTGAGCGGGGAGGACATGCACCTCAAGAGCGCTGTGATCCATACCCCAAGTGAGCATCGCTTTCAAGGGCGACAGATGCACGGAGAGATCCAATTTGAACACACGGCAGAAGTCGATGGGGAGGATGTCACCATGATTGTTTCAGCGTTCCTTACTGTCAGCGACCACACCGCTCCGTCGCTGCGTACACTCTTCGACGCCGTTGCAGGGTACGAGGGGGTGTACAAGGCAGACAACACGGGGCACCTGGGGTACTATCCGCCGATGTACGGGCAGAGCGTGAAGCCATGGTTTTGGACCAATGTTGCAAAGCTTGCTGAGGATGTCCTTGGCACGGGGAGCAACTATGCGAACTACTTGACCTACTACGGATCTCTAACGCGCCCACCGTGCACCGAGGGGGTAACATGGGTACTGCTAAAGACCCCGCTGCCGATTGCGGCGTCGGACCACGCTATTCTATTGGAGGAGCAGGGCGCGATGAACTTCCGCCCGACTCAGGAGCTGTACGATCGCGAGGTGTACGACACAGCGACGGGACGTTCGGGAGGATTCCAGTCCCCTGGTTTCTTCTAGGTGGGGTTAGGTGATTGTGAGAGCTATGTGCGATAGAGGCGACTGCTTGTGCCTCGGGGCCCCCGAGTAAAGGCGCGGTGACACCGGTTGCCTCTGGATTTAATGCTGTGGTCGAAATTCAAATCCCAGTGGCACCACCAAAGTTTTTCATCGCAGCGCACATCTTCTCGGTGTGGCGCCCGTGAACTTTTTCAAGCGCCGCACGGTGGCGCTCGTGGGCAGCCGCGATATTGGCGCGGTGGAGGGAGAGCGCGACAGAGTGCACTCTCGCGAGCACGGCCTGAGGCGCGCTGTCGTTGCCGATATTGGCGCTGTGACGAGAGAGCGCGTCAGAGTGCGATCCCGCGAGCACAGACTGAGAAGCCTGGCCCCCAGCGAGCGCCGGCGCCGTGTTACGATGCCGTCCAAGGTAGGACGAATTACGGGCCCGTTCCAGCTCTTCTCCCTGCGGACGTTCAGGAGGCTTCCCGCCCTGCACTGACAGAATATCCAAAGAGGAAATGCTGCTCATTGTGTTCATCAGTGGAAACACCACTGGTGGAGGGGGCGATATCGCATTTTTCTGGAGAAACTGTGACGAGAAGGAAGCGACGCGGCCTCGATTCGCGGGGGGCGTATGAATCGCGCCGGGAATGTCAAACGACCCCACCAACGGGATGGGCGACGAAGCATTGAGAGAAGCCGCAGAGCTGGAGCGCTCAGCCTCTTCAGCAGAATTGCCGTGAGGAAGACTGGATGCTTCGGCGAAAGCGCGGTCCACCTCAAGCGAGGTGCTGAGGTCCTTGGCGCGCTTGCCCTTATTATTTTCAAGCCCCTGCTGCGCCCCGTGCCGTAGCAAGAGCGTCACGAGCTCATGCTTCCCAAGGCGCGATGCAACATGGAGAGGAGTGTCCCCGTGGTGATTTTCCTGGCGATCGAGCATGTCAGCAAGCCTTTGAGGATCCACTGAGTCCATCAGAGCCTGAGCGCACCCCACGTCCCCGCTAAAGGCTACTTCATGCAGCGGGATCGTATTCATTTTGCTCGCATGAAATGGGTCGGCGCCTCCAGATATAAGTTGAGCGACTGATATCGCCGCGCCACGGCGACACGCGATGTGTAGTGCTGTCCGTCCTTTCTGCGTGGTTCGGTTCGGTTCGGCACCGTTCTCGATTAAAGGCCGTATCGCAGCGAACTTCCCGTGCCTGGCAGCCAACATGAGTGGCGTAAGCTTAGTCTCTCGGTCAGGGATGTTTGGATCTGCGTTTTGCTCGAGGAGCGATAAAAGCTCCTTTGACGAGCTCTTGGCTGCTGTGCACAGGCGATCTTGCAGGGATGGTGGCGACGCGTTGTCGACCGATGGAATGCGTGAGCTTGTCATGGCCCGCAATGGAAATAAAGAAATATGACCGGTTCGCACGCTCAAGATGATGCGCTCTGCGTAGCACGGGTACCGATCGGCACACGCGCGGAGCCTCGCCGGTCAAGAAGACACCGACGGAGAATGTGTTCTGGCACGAAGCTTCTTCATAAAGTTGAAAATTAAAGTTGATACACAACTTTTCGCATATATTGTTGAGTATTTTGAAGGGGGAAATCACTCAACCAGTCTTGCATGGCGAGAACTTGCCCTGAAAGTTTTTTTCAGACCGGATCGTCCTTCACGAGCGCTCAGCGAAGGTGGGTGTTGTGCGATCCTGCGCGGCTAGGGAGGTTGAAGCGCCGGCTTGCGGGGCGATTTCTGCATCCATTGCTTGGAATGCGGTGTCCATGTGCCTTTCCGGGTAGAGTTGGCGCCGGGCGGTCCCGCAGACGCTGACGCGGTGCTGTGTGGGCAGGTTTTCAAGATGGTGCGCATGAGTGTCCTCGCGGATGCTCTTAAGACCCTCAACAACGCTGAGAAGGCCGGCAAGCGCCAGGTCCTCGTGCGTCCGTGCTCCAAGGTCATCGTCAAGTACCTTCAAGTGATGCAGCGGCACGGTGAGATGCCACGGACCCATCGAACGTGGGGAGCAGCGTGGCGACGTGGTGGCAGAACAGGGTGCATTAGGGCGCCGGTGCTGGTGCAAGGATCACAGTGGCACAGATCAGGCAGCTGTGTGTGAAGAGACTGTGTCCTGCCGGTACTACCTAGGAGGGGGCAGTGCAGCTGCACCTGCCGGTATTCGAGATTTTGCCACCAGCTTCGGAAGGGCTGGAGGACGGTGCAGTGTGGGTGGGGAGGGGAGGCTGCGGCAGCGCGGTTAGGTTGTCGCAGTGTGCTGCGATGTGTCAACCCCTTGCGGCTCGCTGAACCAACGATGTTGATCTGACCTGTGACTATGTGCTGGCAGGCTACATTGGGGAGTTCGAGATCATCGACGATCACCGCGGTGGGAAGGTTGTTATCGAGCTGATCGGCCGCATCAACAAGTGCGGCGTGATCTCCCCTCGCTTCGATATTAAGCTCAAGAGCATTGAGCAGTGGATGAGCAACCTGCTTCCGTCGCGTCAGTTCGGCTACATCGTGCTGACGACCTCGCTTGGGATCATGGACCAGGAGGAGGTAAACCCCCTTCAAACAACTCAAGCGCGGCTGAGGCCGATGCGTGGGCGCCCATGCGCAGGACTTCTTACCGATGACTTCGGAGTCACTCTGTCGGTTCGAAGGGTTCTAGTTTTCTATGTCTTGTTGCACCTTGTCTGACCACTGCATCATCATGCAGGCGCGTCGGAAGAGCACTGGTGGGAAGATCCTGGGTTTCTTCTATTGAGCGGGTCAATAAATGAGATCTAGAGAACGGAACCTTCAGCCTACGGGCTGACAGGCCGTCCTACACGGAACCATTAGCCTACGGGCTAACAGGCCGTCCAGTTGTGGGTCACCTGTGTGTATGCACGCACGCCGCTGCACATATCCGTTGCAACTGAATGACCGAATTGCTGCCACAACCTCTCCGGAACAGTGAAATACAGGTGCTGGGGGAGGTGCGGCACTATGTCTGGAGGAGCAGCCGCTGACATCAAGACGAAACGAACCTTTGCTAGGCGATAGCTCCACACCTTGGGAGGGGCGTCCCTCGAGGTTAAGAGGTGGGACTGAGCGTATCAAGAATATTATCGCATCCACACGGTCTGAGGGGCCGCGGCACGTTTCACGCCGGTGCAGCATGGTGTGGCGGGCACGCAAGACACGTGCTGAGTGCACCCCACGAAGCCATTCACCACTTAAAGTTCGTCCTTGACTACCTCCTGAGGCGGGGGCGGAGCGTCCTCTCGAGGTTCTGACTCCGGCGCCAGTGGCACCGGGCTATCTGCGGCAGGTGTCCGCGCCTGGAACCCCTCGGCCGAAAGGATCCGCTGCTCTCGGAGGGACGATCGTGGGGGCGTCTTGTTCTCGGGCCCCGCCGTGAGCCGGACCTGCGCCCGCAGCCATGTCGCGTCAGCCACGTCAAGCAGCGTGCAGCAAGGGTCTCCTGGGTAGACGCAGGCCGCCAGGCAGATTTTCAAGTGTGGGTGAAGAGGGCAGGCGGACGTTGGTGAGATATGAGTCCTCGTTGCCAGCATAGAATCCTCCGCGGATCCATACCGCCGAGAGCCGCGCGAGAACCCGCTGCATGTCCGGCTTGCTTGGCGGTACGCCCGCTCCCTCAACCACCCACCCAGCCGTCTCTACCAGCTCCAGCTGCGCTCACACAACCAGCTTTTAGGTTCAGGGGTCGAGATTCGGCCATCAGGCAGCCGTGACTGCGCGCTTCAGTTTGCACGGGCGCGAACCTCGTGGTCGCTGCGGAAGGACCACGGCGGTATCACATTCTTCCTCGCAATAACCATGTCGTTGGCTTCTGATTTGAGCAAAACGTCAAACTCCTTTCCCAGGAAGTCCAGCCCGTCGCTGCCGATCCCCCCTCCGCCCGTGTCATGGGCGCTTCCCTCGGGATCGCCAACCAGCGTACCCGCAACGTTGCTGAAGAAGCGGGGACAGCAGGCAGAAGTGAACTAGGGGGCGGGCGAGAAAGGGATTTACCTGTTATACTCGAAGAATCCGTGGCGGAAGGAAAGCTTCCCGCCGTATGCCGCGCGCTGGGCTCCAAGGAACTTTGAAGGCGCCACAAAGTACCAGATGCTAGTATCGTTGTCAGCACCCTTTATCATTTTGGACCCGTGCTGCAGCCCCGCGTCGTTGCCATGGAGTGTCCATCCGTCAACATCCCACAGGAAGTCACTCTCGGCCAGCACCCGACTTCCCTCCCCCGCAGATTCGCCTCCCGCAGACTCAAGGCAGCCCAGTGCTCCCAGCGTCGCAGCAAACACCAGCCACGTGCCGCTCTGCCCAATCCGCATGATTGGCTGCGGTGCCTGAACCGATCCTCGGGAAGGCCCCGCGACCTTGCCAGATTCCGCGCCGGCACAGCGCACACCACTGGGATCCGCTCGCCGCTTCTTGGTTGACAAATCTCGGTTGATAAATCTCGGGATTTCCCGGCGACCAGGAGGGCAGGGGCGTCGTGCCCTTGCCCCAAACGATGGGTGTGCAGCTCGCTGTCCTCGCCGTTGCGACGCTTCTCCTCTCGCTGTCTAGCGACTCGGGCTGGGAGAAGGAGCAGGTACCGCGTGGGGGCAAAATTCTGCAACGAGTGCAGCTTCGTCGAATCTGGTCAGGGCTGGAGCATGGGCCTGAGGGCGCAGAGAACAAAGATCAGTTCAGCGCAGTCGACTGGCTTGCACGAGATAATCAGAGGGCCCGCTCGGGGAGGTGTTTCGGCTTGTTTGGTGCCAGAGAAAATGAAGACATGGAGGAAAGCGAGGAGGAGGACCTCTCGTCCGGGGAGGATCTGCAAGCCATTGAGGGGACGGACGTACGAAGGAGAGAATGGATGCTTCGGGCCTTTTGTTGCCTGTTCTGTGGGCAGTGGCATATGCTCTCAGCGAGCAGCCGGGCACGTGCTCAGGTGCTTCGCCGCCCGAAATGGCCCAGCGAGGGCTCGGGTCGCAACCCCCTCGCATCCGCTCAAATGCGTGGGCCCCCTCGCTGAGCAGAAACATGAGCGTGAAGAGGAGGCAGTGAAGGCCGTCGCAAAGCTGTATGGAGAAATGTTTGCCGGTGAATTCGAGTGCGCCCCCTCCACGTGGCCCCGGCCCGTCTGGCACCTTGCAGCAGCAGTGCCGCGCCGGCGAAGCGCCCCGCATTCCGCAGCTGAGACAGCACCCCGCATCCTGCAGCTGGCAGCACTTGTTCCAGGGCGGCGCCGCGCTGAGCCGCAAGCTGCAGCGACAGCTCATCTCGTCCCTCCAGGCCTCTCCGCCACTCCCGGCCTCTGCAGCAAGCGCCGCGCGCGCGGCAGCGCCTCCCCGGCAGCGCGGCAGCGCCTCACGCCGCAGGGCGTGGCGCGGGCGGCAGGCGACGGTGCAGCAGACGATTCGCAACGTCGACCAAGTGCGGCTGCCCGAGGCGCTGATGGCGCGGCTGGGTGGGCGGGCAGACGAGGCAGTGGAGCTCGCGGCCTCGGCGGGGCTGCTCGCAAGCCCGGCGGCGCGGCCGTCCGAGCTCGGCGGCGGCACGCGGGGCGCAGCGGCGGGGGACGAGCCTGGAGGGTGCTGCAGCGAGGACGACAGCTGCGATGCGCCGGGGGCGGGGTGCGGGGACGGGGAGCGGGGCG
>Ga0115567_10004765_pt1 | contig 13198 bp, 2 predicted proteins | sample COGITO_mtgs_1204_2_FD_88679 | JGI IMG/M metagenome (GOLD analysis project Ga0115567, IMG submission 88679) | Pelagic marine microbial communities from North Sea - COGITO_mtgs_120412 | ecosystem: Environmental > Aquatic > Marine > Epipelagic | place: Germany:Helgoland, sampling site Kabeltonne...
GTTCTAGCAGCAGCAGCAGCAGCAGCAGCAGCAGCAGCAGCAGCAGCAGCAGCAGCAGCAGCAGCAGCAGCAGCAGCAGCCACAACAGCCACGCCGGCGGTTGTGTGCACCTGGGAGTCGATTCGGCACGCAGCAGCAGCAGCAGCAGCAGCAACAGCAGCAGCACCCACAACAGCCACGCCGGCGGTTGTGTGCAGCTGGGGGTGGATTCGGCCCTCTCCCAGAAGCGGGGCAAACATTTGGAGAGATTTTTCCAATTTAATATTTGGTGTCAGGACCATATTCTTGTCGTTGGAGTCGTGTTCATTGGGACAGCTGCCTCATTGTTTCTTGTCTCGGTTTTCGGGTTCAACTTTCCAAAATCTGGATTTTCACGATCCGGATATGACATCTCCCATTTTTGTGTGATCAAATCTTTGGAGAGATTTCCCCAATTAATTGTTTGGTGCCAAGGCCACATTTGTGAGTTTGGAGATTTTGATTTGTTGCTCATGTTGGTGTTTGGTATTTCTGTCCCAAGATTTGGATATTCAAGATATGTATCCGTCCTCTCCCAGTTCTGTGTTATTAAATCTTTGGAGAGATTTTCTCATGAGCTGATAGCTTGGTACCAAGGTTGTAATTTTGAGTTTGAAGTCTGCGAAGGGCAAGGATCCCTTTTTGTGCTTGTTGGTGCTTGTGTTATGTACATCAAGATTACAAGGCGGAAATTCTCCAGGGGATTTTCCTCTACATCTCTGTGGATGGTCAGGACTGTGGTCATACTTGTCTTGGTCTGCGCCGATGTGTCTGCGGTACATACACCATATGAAGCCCCTCAAGCAAGTAAGGCACATGCATTTGTAGATGCATGGCCCAAGTGGCTACATCCGACAATCCAGGATCTCCAGCAGCTTACTGGACCCATGGTCAAGGAATGGATACTGAAAATCCAGCGGTATCTGGTGAGCTACACAGATGTCCAAGTGCTTTTGGCCACTCTGTGCTGCCTGCAGATCCGGTTGTCTGTAGCACCTGAGCACAATCTGGAGGATCTGATGCGGGACCTATCATCCTTGTTTCCAGTCACGCAGTTGCAAATTAACCAAGTTTTCAAGCACCTGGTGACAGTTCTCCAAGACCCGAGTCTCATGTCTCCAAATCTCATTTCAGTCGAAAAATCGCAGTCTGGGAAGCCGCAATTTATTGATGCGTCTACACCACACAAGTCTAGTTATGTTGCACCGCCACCTGAAGGCATGAAAAGTGGAGGTTCTGGCAGTGTACCCAAGGTTGGTTCGTCATACGTCACGTCAACTGAGATGGCACAAAGGCAGCTCCAGGCACTGGTGTATCTTTGTGGTGAATGGCTTGCACTCACGTGCTGTGGTATGGCACTTGCAGTCGGTGAAAAAGGGTTACTTCACAAGCTGTATGAAGTGAGGTATGATGGGCGGCCGGTGGAGTTCCTGTTGTTCCTGGTTGGAGTTGTTCGCTCACAAGTGCGTGAGGACGAGGTTGACAAGCTGGAGCTCTCTGTTCGGCTGTACAAGTACCCTCCGACCAAGTCAACTGCAATTTTTAATATTGATTTCAGAAAGCTCTGCGAGAGTTTGGCTGAGTTGCGTGGCGATTGCATGACGGAGTCTGAAATTCAGCGCCGTTTCTTTGCCAAAATCATTGCTACCACATGGTCATTTGATTTTATCTTTGAATTAAACAAAATGGGGAGGCGTATTAAGTGGAATGGTGAACTCACACAAGACGCATTCTACAACCTTATTCAGGCCATGGATGACTGGCTGGCACGGCAGGGTAAACTGGTCACACGTACGTTCACTGGTACTGGAGGAGCAGTCCATGTGGCATATTACAGTGGCCTGCATATTGTGGACGGTGCATTGAACCCCGAGGAGGCTGCGTGCATGGTACTATCTGACGGGCGTGGGTCGGACAGCTTTGCTACGAAGCCTTCAGTGATTGATGGCGATTTTGCAGCAATTGTCCAGATCGGACTCGGCGGTGAGGTTGGTCACCACGGTGGCTGTGTCCGCTCGTCAGGTGGCGGTGCGCCGCCTGCGGACAGTGGTGACTGTACTGACCTGGTTTTGGTTGTTGCCTCTTCCAGTGGTGGGGCAACTGGGATGGCTCGTTTTCCATCTTCCGATTTCGCTGGGGAGCGTGGTGCAGCTCTGCAAGCCTCCCTGGATGCTGACAAAAGTTTCAAGGCTAAGAGTCTGCTGGCCCGTCCTGGCCAAACCCCTCGTGTCTGTTTCTTGCGCTTCTTTAAGTATACTGCGGATGGCACGCAGTGCGCGATCTGTCAGTGCCAGGGGGATCACTTCCGTATTGACCACCCGAGCAAGATTGAACTGAAGAACAGACTGCTTGGTGCTGCGCACGACGGTGTGCATCGGCGCAAGTTAATTGCCACAGACTCAGGCCGTGAGACAGCACTGAAATCCAGATCTGGTCGGACTCGTGACGCAGCACATGTAGTGCTGCTTACTGAGGAACAGTCGGCCGCGTTGCCCTCTGGTGCCTACGCCGATCCAGTTCAAGTGTTCGCTGATGAGACGGCCGACTCCAGTGCTGGTTGTGAAGAAGTACTTTTCGCTGCACATGTTGCTGAGGATGGCGTCGAAAGCCTCGATGTCAGCTTTGGCCATGGTGCATTTCCAGCTGTTGAGAGTGCCGGTACTGGCACTCCTATTGCGGCTGCTGGTGCTGGTGGGTTGCAGCGAGTTCGGAGAGCTGGAAACAGCACAGGTGTTTCGGATGAATGCGATCCTGCTGCCGGGTACGATTTTGCAACGATGCTCCGGCTCAATCAGCAGCGGAATTCCGACGAAAGGTTCCACGCCAAAGTTGCAAGTACCCCTAACAGGGTTCAAGGTGATGCCAAGGGACTTTCTTTCGGCAAGCCCGCGGTCTCTGCGCCAAGCACCACCAGGTTGCAGCGCGCTTCTGAGCCCCTGGGTGTGTACACTGGCCTGAGTGCGTCACCTGCTGGCCCTCCGGCGCCAGTGCGCCGTGCTCGCTATCACGGGTCGTCGTCGTCCAGTGAAAGCGGCGGTGATGATGCTCCTGCGCTGACCAACGTAGAACCGCAGCTGACTGTTAGCTCGTCGGAGGACGACAGTAAGGACAGTGACGATGCTTCGGACAGTTTTCAATTGTGCTTGAAACCGCCGTCACCGGAGGGTGATTCTGATGGTTCTCCTGTTGGTGCGTCTTTAGGTGTTTGCGACACCGGGGCACAGAACAGCACCACACTCAGTGCTGCTGACGTCGAGAGCTGGGGCAGTGAGCGGCCTGGGAACGCGCCGGGCGTTGCGCCCGCACAGAAACACTGGATTTTGCGTTGGGCAGTTCTGGTGTTGTTGGCTGCCTCTCTGGAGTACTCGAATGGCTGGAGAAGCGACAACAACTCCGCGGAGCTTCTCGGGGCCCTGTTGCAACACACATCCATGGGTTCTGTGACCTGGGAGGTGGTGTGGGCTTGTCTGTGCGAACTGTCGTGCAGTCTTGCATGGGAGCTTGGCGCTGAGATTATTGAAGTTTTTCGTGCTGTGTCCGGTGCGGATGTCACCACCACCGGTGCTGCCATTTGTGGTTCCACGTGGCACATATGTACAAGTGCTGTTCACCTTACTTGTGCCCTGGCGCTGGGTGTGTTCTTTTCGTTGCGTCAGCGCGGTATTCGTACAATTGCCCTGTTGTACTTGGCCGGTAGGCATGCTGCCGATGCCACCGAGATTTCGAGTACCTTTGGTGATGCCTCCGGGGGAGGAGCTCCGGGTGTCGTAGGCGCAGGCCTCACCACGGAAGCCGCTGTTGACGAACGCACAGTTTGGACTACAGTGAAGGTGGTGTTCACATTCACTGCAGTTGTTATTTTTGTGTCTCACGTTGGAGCAAACGCGTGCTGGGAGTGTGTGAAGTGCTTGTCCTGCTCTCTATCATCAAGAGCGCGCGCGCTTTGCTCGGCCACGAGCAATGCACAGTCAGACAGAGGCACTGATACTGATGTGGCCAGCCGGGCGGTGCTGGAACAAAGAACCACAGCCCTGGAGGGGAGTTCCATCAGTGATGAGAGTGAAGTGCCCAGGTGCTTCAGTGAGAGTGAAGTGTTCAAATCGCTCACTGAAGACGTCAGCAAATTAACCAAAGCACTGGCAGCCGTAGTGGTGGATCGCCGGGAGTCTGCTGAGAGCCGGAACGATCTTGACCGCGGTTTTCAGAGCCAAATTGCGATTCTCACTAAGCAGCAGGGTGCTTGTCAGGAGAGACAGAAAGCAGCAGATGAGAGACAAAACGCAGCAGATGCACATGCCATAATCAAGACGTCGACGCAGAACGCTTTTCATGAGAGGCAGGACGCAGCAGAGACACATGCCCTAGGTTTGATCCGGGACCTCCATGTCAGGACACTACTGGTCGAGGAAGTTCTGAGAGATCAGGATGTGAGCATCCGCAGCCTTCATGACAGGGTGCTCCGTATCGAGTTGGCGTCGCAGGAGCAATCTGAGAGCGCAAACAGAAGTAATCTGGTGCTACAGCGGCTTGTGTTGGCTCACAAAGACAGATATGCCACAGAAGGGCAGCATGACCAATCAGCAAGTGGTGGACTTGGAGTTGAACAGGCGGCTCTGCAAGCTGCGCAGGATGCTCTCGGAGATTTTGAAGCTGGTGATGATCGTGAACTGGAACGCAACGATGCGCGTATTGCAAGTGCACTTGACCATGAGGAAGCAGCGCTTCGTGAGCAAGAACGTGAGCAAGTTAAAGAGCAGGTGGGAAAAGATGAAGGTTTTGCACAGGCACTTGCAAAGAAAGAAGTCCAGGCCGCAGCTGACAAGCAGGCTGCTCTGCATGCGCAGGCTGCGAAACGGCAACGCGAGGTTGCCGCAAAATTGGAGCGGGATCGTGCTATGGGTGCTGCAAGGGGCGCTATGGCTGCTGCAGAGCGAGACGCAAATGCTCGTTTTGAGGCTGTCAGCACAGGTGTTTCGACCGATTATGCCAATGCAGCTGCTCATGGGCAAGCAAATGAGCAGTGCGCTCAGATCCAACAGCAAGTGCAGCCTCAGTCAAACCCGAGTGCGGGGTGTGCGGAGGTTGCAGGCGGCAGGGAGGCCCACTACGAGCATGACAACCGCAAAGTTTCCTTCCACGGTGGGACAGTGAACTTTTGTTTCAAGAAAACTGTGAATTGTTGGGTGAAGAGAGAATGCATGTTTGAGGAACAGCATGATCTTGCCAAGCAAGTTATGACAGATGGTGCTACGGTACACTTGTTTAGGATCGGTGAGGATGATGCCCTGGTGTTTCCTGCAGTAGCGGCAAATGAGCGAACAATTGGTGAACCTACAGGCATGTTCGGTGGTAACCCACGCCATCCTTCCAGTTTCGAAAGTTTCCTGCTGTCTCCTGGCCACCACATTATTGATGCCAGTTGCCAGGATACTCACGCCCGGTGGCTTGCATTTGACTACAATGCGTCGTGCTCGCAGACTGCTGGCGGAGGCGGCGAAGGCGCTGGGTATGTTCCGACATTTGGTCGATCGCACCTTGGATGGTTCCCAGTTGTGAATTGGAGATTTTGGGACGACGGGAGCCCGGATTTTCACTACACTGATGCCTCTATTCTTGTTGTTTCGCGCGCTGGTGACTTGGCGGGTGGTGACGACACGGAATGGCTTTGTGAACTTGGTCAGCATAGCGTCAACCTGGGCAAGAGGGCTCCGTATCTTGTGATAATATTTCGCGGAGCAGATTCATCCAAGTGTCCCGATGCTTGCCTGCGGCGAATCATTGACTCATACGACTCCTACCATGGATCCAGCACCCAAGAGGAGGGCAGCAGCCCTTGTTTTGACGTGTGGATGTGGAATTTGACTAAGTACGTCAACGACCCGGGGGCAGCATCTGTGAAAAGGGGAAACGCAGCTGCAGCGGGTAAAGGCGGAGGCGGAAAGGGCAGTCAGCCTGGTAAAGGCGGAAAAGGCAAGGGTGCAAAAGGGCCTGGCTCAAAAGGGAAGGGCGGAAAGGGAAACTGGGAGGTTCCAGCTGTGAGAACCGTAAAGCTGGTCTAAAGCCGCGGCTGGCTGCGGGTGGGAGTTTTTGTTGTCTTGCTCAGTGCCAATGGATGGCCGTTATTGCACTCGGATGGGCGGTGTGGGCGGCGTTCTGGTGGGGGCGTGCGGTGTCTTTGACACTGGGCAGCGCGAGCCAGGCCTTCGGAACTGAAATCAGCTTCGGGCGCGATTTTTCGGCGTCCGTGTTTTTGAGTTTGGATTTTGTCCCTGGACACACAGACCTTTCTGTGTGGCTCGTGGGAGTGGGAGGAGTTATTGTTTGGTGGATTATGTTATCATATCCACTGTTTGTGATGTTCAGTGCGCGGTATGACTACCGTGACACGAAAGTCAGTGGTGGGCTTCTGGCATTCAGAACGGGTGGGTCACTTCGCAGGGACCTAGTGGGATCATGGTCAGACCAAGATGTGCGAGCAGCGGAAGTGTCCGAGTTGGCCTGGACAGTCATGGCCTGTCTCTTGGTCACCGGTGCTGCGCCGCAGAGCTACCGCTGGGTATCTCCCGCACCCGTTAGGTATGCCTGTTGGGAAATTGCACGCCTGCGCACAAAGTTCCGGGGAGAAGGGTGGTCTTTTCGCCGCTCTGTGCTCTTTGGGTCGTGCATTTTGGTTGCCATCCTCCGCCGCTGGGTGAGCTTGAGAAATGTAGCTGCCTTTGCGAGAGGCTGCCAGTTTTGTTTTGTTTCGGTGGCCTCGTTGGCAGAGCTTGCGGTGTTAACGTTCCTTCGAGGGGCGCATCGAGCGGCCCGTGGGGTTCGATGGCCCTGGCACGGCCATATCAAGTTTCTTTTGGCCGATTGCCGATATCCGTGGTCGATTGGAGTCCTGTCACCGACAGCCGATTATGCGTTTGTATCCGACGCACAGCTCGTTCTGGCAGTTGCTGATCCCAAATTCACAGGGTCGTCCCCGTGGGTTGTGGACAGCGGGGCGTCTGTCAATGTCACTCCATATGCCTCTGATATCACCAGGTGGATAAGCCACGATGTTACATATCTTGGCGGTATTGGTGGCAGCACGCAGTGCGTGGGATCAGGCGATGTACAAGTGAAGCTGCTGGACAGCAGAGGAAGAATCCGGACTCGTATTATCCATGATGTGAGAGTTTGCCCGAAGTCTCCGGCTAGGCTGCTTGCCAGTATTCCTGACGGAAAGAAAGGGTACTCGCACAATATCGGGGGTGGACGAATTGAGCACAGTGATTTTGATATCCCTATCAACATTTCTGGTAAGCTCCCTGTCCTCATGACTCTCATCTGTGATCAACACGGGTGTGTAGATACAAGTGCTGGAGAAGGGGTGCTGCAGCATGCCTTTTTGGCTCAGGCAGATGACCTTGCATGTGCCACAGAGGAGGCTTTCGTCACGTTACCGGACACGTTTACATATGTCCTGTGGAATGGGGGGCTCGGCCTTGTTGCAAACGCATGGAATGCTCACGGGCATTTGTGTAAGGGGTATTTCTCCAGTGACCACGTAGCGTCTGCCTCATTTCGAAGAAGCTACCCGGATGTGCCGGCCTGGAGGAGCATCAATGATCTGTGCAAAGCTGACACTGTCGCATCCAAGCAGTTCGTCAGTTTAGCTTCAAGTGCAGATGTAGGTTATTCCGGCGTGTCGAATCAGTCACCGGCCGATGTGCATCTCTGTACGGTCGCTCAGCTTGAGTTACTCAAGCTAGTTAGACACAAAGTCATGGTATTTGAGTTCGATCGCAAGTTTACTGATTGGACTAACGCTGGTGGGACTGAGGAGTATGCTGGTCTTCTACAGAAATTCAAAAGCTGTGGATATGAAGTAACCCAGCAGATTGTGGATGCGCGACAGTTCGGCTCCTCTCTCAGCCAGCCGCGTCTGGTGGTTATGGGAGTTGCCCATGGAGTCGGACATACCGTGGACCTCGGATTTCGGGGTGTTGTGGCGGAGTTGACTGACTCACCCTACTTCGGGCCTGACGCAGTGAACTCGGCACCGCCTATGTCCAGACAGATGTCCTCTAAGGCTGATGTCGAGCGACACCTACTGGAGTTTCCGGCTCCCCCTGGCATTTTCAAGGAGCATGCTAGGGCGGACCCAGCAGCGTCGTCCCGCTTGCCTGTGGTGGCAGGGACATACACAGCTCAGGGGAGGCCCGTTCGGCCTGTCTATGACTTCAGTGGCCCGGCCATCTCTGATGAGGTGTCCTCTGATGGCACCGTCAGTGAAGCACTTTATGTGGATCGGCGTTTTGAGCCTGCCACAGTTCGAGGCCTGCTTCCTGCAGAGCGCCTGCGGTCTCTTGGGTGTGTGTTGTCGTCACACTGCGCGTTTCCTGGGTTAAAACCTGCCGAGCTCAGACAGCGGCTGGGGCGTGCAACTGATGTGTCTTTGGCTTTGGCAGTCGCTCATGTGATCACGCGGACGCTGGTGTCCATCGGAGCTGCCGATGCCGAGTCACTGCTGGCTCATGTGCAAACTGTTGACCGTTCGTTTATCTGTACTGCCCTATCGTGGGATTCAGGTGACCGCTCTCCGTGTTTCGTGCTGACGCGCTCGCAGTCTTCTTTGGAAACGGATGGAGCGCCTGCTGGTAGCGAGCGCACTCCTCAGGCCACAAAACCAGAAAGTGCGCCTGGGCCGTCGGTCAGCAAAACCAAGAACCCAGCTGCAGTCAATCCCGCGGATCACCTTGCTCGTGCTCAGGCTAAAGTCGCAGCGGTGCAGCTCCGTAAAGCCGGCCGAGTCACTGGAATTGCTGCCAAGGCGCAGAAGGATAAGGAGGTAGCTTCGGAAAAGAGTTCTATTCCTGCGTCTTGGAATGCGCTGACTGCTCACTGTCGTTTGGGGCATCCTGGAGATAAAGTTATGCATTCCCTGGGATACCCAGGGTGGAAACATGAGTTTTGCAGCGTGTGTGCTGCAGTGAAAGCGCGCCGCGTGAAGAAGAGTGTCGTGCCTCGTATGCCGGCTACCAAATGTGGGCAACGTGTTCACGTTGATTTTGCCGGCCCGTTTGAGAAAGATGCCATGCATGGGCATGTCTTTCTGATTGGTTTCATTGATGCCTATAGCAACAAGGTGCATATTTTTGGTATTAGCTACAAGGACGAAGCTACTGCCAAGTTGAAAATTGTGCTCGCGCACTATGAAGCGGCTGGGTATCCGATACAGCAGCTGTGTGCTGACTCCGATGCAGTGTTTACAGACGGCTCATTTGCGGACGTGTGTGTCGAGAAGTTTGTGGAACAGGAGTTTAGTTCACCCTACGACCAGTACCAAAATGGTCCCATTGAGAGCCTGTGGAGCCGCCTTAAGTTGAAGGTTGCCACTAACCTGGCACAATGCGGCATGGATGGCTCGTGGTGGCTCGCTGCTGCTCTCCACGCCAACGAGACACTGAACCGACTGCCGTCGGAGTCCAATGTAGGCGGGGTGTCTCCAAATGAGATATGGTTCAAGCGCGTCCCTGCTCGTAAGCACATGCGAGCATTTGGTGCTGTGGCTTATGTCTGGGATCCCGGATTCCAAGCAACTGGAGAGCGGTCGCAGCGAGGTATTTTTCTGTATTACGGGCAGGGGTACGGTGATGGTGCGCTTGCGGTGTACATGCCCAGAACCAAGCGCCTGCGCATTTCCCGACATGTTGTTTTAGATGAGTCCGAGATTTTTGCTTCTCCACATGGCAAAGTTTCAGAGACAGTCGACAGTCTCATTAACAAGTGGGAGGAGGAGTGGAAGTCGCTTGCGGACTCAGCTTCACCGATATTGCATGAGGAGGAAATTGCCGGTTCAGAAAGTTTCGAGCGATCGACAGTCGCTAAGTTGGATGTCAAAGGAAACACACATGTAGGCGGGGTTATTATCCCACGTTCGGACCCCCTGCAGCACGCTGCAAAGGTGGGAAAGGCTACTTTACATGCAGCTATGGCAGAGGCACTGAACTCTGCAGCTCAAGACCCGGGCTACACTGGCGTTATTGTTCCTGCCAAAACCCTGAAGGGAGCTCCATATATCCAGCAGCGAATTAAACTCATCTCCGGAAAGACACCGAGGGAGGCACTCCAAGTTAGTGTGCCGTTTAATGCCTCGGGCAAGAAGCGCCTGTACAAAATGGCTGACATGAAGTATGACTATAAACTCGGTCGTTTTGCACTGGATGGAGTTGATGTTAATTATGCTGACGTGGTTCCGGATCTGTTCAGTGCAGAGGAAGTTGATGAAATTGCTGAGATATACGGCGCAGCTGGCGGCCAGGGCGCGGTCGTGCAAGTAGCTGTCGTAGATGAGGGAGGTGTCGAGCATGCGTTCAACCTGGTGCCGCAGAGCGGGATAGCGCACCATGCCTATACAACAGATGCTGACAACCCGACGTTTAGAGCAGCTCAAAGAGCCGCCGACTGGCCGAAATGGAAGGAGGCAATTGAGAAAGAGTACAAGGGGATTGCTGACAATCAGACTTGGAAACTTGTTCCAGATTTTGTGGGCAGCAAGCCACTGGGATCTAAGTTGGTTTTAAAGATCAAGCGCCTCGCAGATGGGTCGGTGGACAAATACAAGGCGAGACTGTGCATTCTAGGGAATCATCAAACCCCAGACCAGTATGGTGACATATTTGCCCCTGTTGCTCAACTGAAGACGTTTCGTTTATTGTGTGCTATTGCGGCCAAGTACGGCCTCGTGCTCTTGAGCACTGATGCACAGCAGGCTTTTCTGCAAGCTGATATGGATGTCGAGCTGTACCTGAGACAACCGCCGGGATATGAGGTGCAGTTGGATTCCAGTGGAAAACCAAAGATCCTGAGGTTACTCAAGTCCTTGTATGGAGCTCGACAGAGCCCATCTCTGTGGCATAAGAAGCTGGATCAATGGCTGGTCGGAAGAGGGCCAGAAGCTTTGTCTGCTCGCGTAGATGCTACCCGAGTTGGAGGATCCACAGAGGCAGGGGAGGTCCCGAAGGCGGCAAGTGCGAGGGCATGCCCGGTTGGTAGCTTTGAGCGTGCGCCAGGGGACAGCTGCCTTTATCGCCTGCGCAGAGGTAAGGAGCAGCTCCTGTTTATGCTTTACGTGGATGACTCGGTCATCACGTATGATGAAAAAGTATCCCAGGGACTGTATGATGATTTTGTGGCGGCATTGCATGAGGATTTCAAGTTTGATCCCGTGGTGCCACTTGAGTGGTTTCTTAAGTTCGAAATCAAGCAAGATTTAAGGGAGGGCACGGTGAATTTGTCCCAGATGCCGTTTGTACGTGATTTTGTTGAGGAATGTGGATTTACAGAGTGCAGATCAGCATTCACACCGTCCTCTCCTGGCTTAGCTCCAGGGACGAAGTGGTGCCCTGAGGCGGGTAGTGAGGAGCAGCGCGAGCAAGTCAAGCGCCCATACCGCAGTCGCATTGGCTCGCTGCTGTGGGTATCTCGAGGGACACGCCCTCAGCTCTCGTACATTACTGGTGTACTGTCAACTGTGCTAGAGAACCCTGGTGCGGTTCATTGGAAGCAAGTGGATCATGCTGTACGTTATTTGTGCACTACGATGAACACAGGAATCACCTACAGGCGGGATGCTCCAACAGGCAAACTGTACGGAGCGGTTGATGCAGATTTTCTCCCAAACTACGGTGTTGAATTTGAGAATTTTAAGTCTACCACAGGGTGGGTATTTTTCTATGCTGGAGCTGCGGTGTCCTGGAAGAGCAAGAGGCAGGATGTTATTGCAACCTCGTCATGTCACTCTGAGACGATTGCAGCGTTTGATGCAGCCAAGGAAGCTGTCCACTTGAGGGGACTGCTGGAGTTCTGTGGCTACCCCTGCGAAGGCCCGACTGTTCTAGAGGAAGACAACCGCGGAGCGATTGATTTGAGTAAATACCCGTGTCATTCTGAGCGAACCAAGCACTGGGGTATGTACGCAATTTGGCTCAGAGCAGCTTATGAACGCAGGGATATTGTCCTGGAGTATGTTGCTACTAATGAGCAAATGGCGGATTGTTTCACCAAGGCTCTTCCCGGGCCTGCGGTTGCTGCTGTGGATTTACGTCTCACGGGAAAGTCCAAGGAGAAAGCTTTCCACGAGATCCGTAGGAATAGGACAGCCAGCTCAGAAGCGAATTTTGTGGTTGAGGATGGGTTGTCTGATGAGCATATGGTGGAGTTGAGCAATCTGTGCATTCCATTAGAAGGATGTATGTCAGATCGAGGGGAGTGACGCGCATATGCGCTAAAAGCCAGGTAAAGCCACCTGGGTTTAGGTATGTGTGTGTGTGTGTGTGGTTAAAGCTGAAAGCTTGGACGAGCACGTTCGAAGATTGGAGTAGTCCCGCAGGGAGTGCTCTTGGTCTTGGTGTAGTGATACACCCGTCGCCAGTGAGACCGCATGATGTGCGGCAAGGAAGCAAGTGATGTGCACTGCCAGAGTGCACGGTGTTTGTCCGAGGACGAAGTTAGTGTGCGCGCGGACGAGACTGTCCCGCGCAATGTTTCTAAGAAAGAAGTCATTATTGCGTTAATCAAGACCGCCAGTCCGATCCCCTCAATGCTACCGCTGCCGAATCCCGGCAGCGCGTTAGGTTATGGGCCCAGTGAGGCGCAAGGCCTGGAGGGTCTTCGACCAAGCGTTCGGCCAAGCGAAGATGTCCAAGCAAGAAGTTTGCGGATTCAGCTTCGTCTGGCGTTTGTTGTTTTCTGTGTGTTGTTGTTTTCTGTGTGTTGGCCCGAGGAGGATGCGATGCCGCGGCAATTCTGGCAACTGCCGTTGATTGCACTGGCGGTCGGTTGTTTTTCTCTCGTGGTGGCACTATGGTTTCGCGCGTCGCTCGCTGTGCTGAAGAAAGTTGCGGGTTTTTCTACGTCCCGTTTTCTTGCGAGATTTTCCATGTGCAGTTTTCTGGTGTACAGCAGAAGCAGCAGCAGCAGCAGCAGCAGCAGCAGCAGCAGCGCCAGGACCAGCAGCTCCAGTAGCAACAGTTCTAGCAGCAGCAGCAGCAGCAGCAGCAGCAGCAGCAGCAGCAGCAGCAGCAGCAGCAGCAGCAGCAGCAGCAGCAGCCACAACAGCCACGCCGGCGGTTGTGTGCGCCTGGGAGTCGATTCGGCACTCAGCAGCAGCAGCAGCAGCAGCAGCAACAGCAGCAGCACCCACAAC
>Ga0115567_10004768_pt1 | contig 13194 bp, 14 predicted proteins | sample COGITO_mtgs_1204_2_FD_88679 | JGI IMG/M metagenome (GOLD analysis project Ga0115567, IMG submission 88679) | Pelagic marine microbial communities from North Sea - COGITO_mtgs_120412 | ecosystem: Environmental > Aquatic > Marine > Epipelagic | place: Germany:Helgoland, sampling site Kabeltonne...
CAAGGACCGATGCGCGAACCATGGTGAAGGGCGCGATCCGCTCGAGTTTCTGCCGGACCTTCGGGATCCGATCTCTCTGTGCGTTGTCGCAAAAACAGAGTGTGCGCATCGCTGCACTTTAGGAAGACTTCGATTCGGCGCAAGTCCGCCGCGACCTTGCGGCTGTTTGCAACTTTTGGCGATGATAAGGACCACTTTGTGATAAAAACCTGGTCGCATCCCTGAAAAACTCAGAAAGAAGATGGAAAAGCGCTACTCTTCGTGGCGGCGAAAGAGAGAAGGTCAGGAACCCATCGTTCCGTTGGCTGCCTTTTGGAAATGGGCAGCCCCGGAGAAAAGGGCAATCGGCGAGGGCAATAAAGACCCCTCGTAGTAGCGCAACGTCACATGTAGAGTCTGCGAATTCGAGAGTCTGCGAATTCGAGGGTTGGGAAAGCGAACCGGAAGGAGTGCTTCTTTCCGAGGTCTCGCGAATCACGATCTAACCCCCAGACACGGCAAGGTGAGCGCCGCACGAGAGACGCTGCCCGTGGTGCGTGATTCGGCGCGCGCCCACCTAGCCCGCCCTTACGGCTGCATGAGTGATCCATCTGAACGATACGTCTAGCGTGCTGTGAGCTCGGTGCTTTGGCTGTGTGCCGTAATCCTGCAACCTGGCAGCAAGAGAATTCGGGGGCGCATTCTAACGTGTTTCGCGATGTGTTGCGCAGGAGGATGCACAAACAAGTGCTTTTCGTGGCCGCGGCGGCGACGGTGGCGGATGCCTTCTCCCTCGCACCGGCAGCGCCAGCACTCTCATTGCGCCGCCAAGGCGTTACGTCACTCTCGATGTCGATCGCGGAGGGCAAGAAGGTGGGAACTGGCAACAACCGCATGACGGAAACTGGCTTCTCCCAGCCGCTCGTAAAGAAGGTAGAGGTGAGCCATTCGGCTGGGTATGAGTACTTGGTTGTGGACGAGCTCAACGAGAAGAAGTTCTCGCCTCAGGAAAAGATCAAGAAGGCCAAGCCAGGTCTCGCGGTGCTTGATGAGCTCGAAATGCTGGCAGAAGAGGCGAAGAAGGTGGGTGGTGCGCACAACATGAAGGGTTTCGAGCAGGACGTCAACGTACGCCTCAAGTGGCTCGGGCTCTTCCACCGCGACGTGATCGCGCCGGGCACCTTCATGCAGCGCTTCCGCGTGCCGAACGGAAAGATGACCTCTAAGCAGTGGCGCACCGCCGCGGAAATCATCCAGGAGTATGACCAGGACAAGAACCGCGACATGTGGGATCAGATGGGCTGCGCAGACATCACAACTCGCCAGAACCTTCAGATCCGAGGCCTCCGCCTTGAGAACATGCCGCGCCATTGGAAGGCCATGCGCGACACGGGTATCTTCTCGGTGCAGTCTGGTATGGACAACGTTCGCAACCTGGTTGGCAACCCCATTGCGGGTGTGGATCCGGACGAGCTTGTCGACACCCGCTCTTACTGCGACGAGTTCACCAAGAAACTGACCAACAATGGAAATGGCAACCCGGAGTTCTCCAACCTTCCGCGCAAGTTCAACGTGTGCTTCGTCGGCTCGAAGGAGCTGTACGAGCACCCCGACATCAACGATATCGCCTACTACCCTGCGAAGAACGCGGCTGGGGAGATGGGTTGGAACATCGAGATCGGCGGTCTCCTCACGGGTACGCGCTGCGAGTTCGCGACCCCGATGGACGCCTGGGTCCCGCTTGACAAGTACTGGGAAGTCGGTGCGGCGATAATGACTGTCTTCCGCGACTTCGGTTACCGCTACAATCCGCGCACCAAGAACAGGCTGATGTACCTCCTTGACGATATGGGCGTCCCGCTCTTCCGCGAGATGGTGGCCGAGCGTTATAAGGCGGCGACCGGGGAGGACCTTCCCACCGAGGGATCTTCAATCGTGCCCAAGACTAAGGAGCGTAAGGAACTGATTGGCGTGCACAAGCAGTCGGACGGCAAGAACTGGATTGGTCTGCACGTGCCCGGCTCGCGCTGCTATGCGGACGAGATGCTTGCGTCCGCAGATATTGCTGATAAGTTTGGCGATGGTAACGTGCAAATGACTGTTGAGGGCAACGTCCTCCTCCTCGGCATCCCGGACGACAAGCTCGAAGAAGCCAAGGCGGCAGCCACGGCGATCCCCCGCTGGTCAATGACCCCTGGTGGCTTCGCCAAGGGTACTGTGACCTGCACTGGCAATCAGTTCTGCGGACAGTCCAAGATCAACACCAAGGGCAACTCGGTGAAGTTCTCCGAGATGCTCGATGAGAAGTTCGACATGAAGGAGCCAGTGCGCATCCACTGGACCGGCTGCCCCAACACGTGCGGGCAGGTGCAAATCGGCACCATCGGTCTGCTCGGCACCCAGGCCAAGAACGAGGAGGGCAAGCTTGTTGAGGCCGTAGATATCTTCCTGGGTGGTGGCATCGGACAGGAAGGAGCTGTTGGCACCGTGTATAAAAAGGGAGTCCGCGTGGACGACCAGCTGGCGGACGAACTCTGCACAATCGTTCAGGAGAAGTACGGTGCTACGCCCAAAGCAGCGGTGTCCAGCGGAATCGCTTCTACTGGCGGCTTTTTCGACAAGATTCTAAAGATGTTTCAGCTGTGAGGAGATGTGGGAGAGAGGTCAGCTGCTGTGCAGCACCGTTGTTTGTAGAAAGGAGGTTCACGGCACAAGTCATTAAATTTGTTCGTGCTGTTGAAGGCTGCGAGTGCGTGTGAACTTGGTTTTCTCGTGCTGCGCGTTTGTCCCTGTGTCTATGCCTCGACCCTTACAATGGCACCGACACAGTCGGTTTGTCTGCATGTCGAAAGACTCCAGCTCTCTTGTGCTGGGGTGCAGGTTTCAACGAATGTACCATGATACTTCACTGGCGCAGCGAGTAGAACAGCACATAAGCCGCAGGCGTGCAGATGGAATCGAAATTAACAATCGAAACACTGGAGTCGTCGAAGACTCGCCATTTGCCGTCAGCGGGAGATTTGCAAAAGCTCGTGTAGTGCCCGAAACCAACTCCTCCAAAGTGGTTCGAAACCGCGTACAGATCGTAGAGCATCGGCACGATCGCAGCCGACTCCTGTCTAGAGCCTGGCCGGGAAGCGCTGCGGCAAGAATCCACAAAGGGCGCCAGGTCGAGTCCCTCCAGCGGGAATTTTACAAGCGTGTCAATCTTCTCACGGGAAAAAAGTGACACTCCATCCTGATCGGAAAAGCGCTTCAGATGGAAGATGAGATAATCAGGAGCACTCCAAAGCTGCATAGTCTTTGTTGCCCGTGTGTGTTCCTTGCACTTGCTGCAATACCACCGATCGTTGTCCGAGAGCACCTCTGTAGTAGTGAAATGCTGCAGGCAGCTCTCAAGCGACATTTCCTCCGTCGGTCCGCACTGCTGTGCCGATGCGTGCTCTTCTACACGCTCGAATTCTGCCGCATTGAGCACTGACTCGAGGCCATGCGGCAACCACTCAAGCTCCACTTCGACAGACAAAGAGTCTCCAGCTGAAGACACTAGCATACCGACGTCCTGATCGCACTCCACATCCCTGTTTGCACGAAAGCCGGGCAATTTGATCACGAAGGCATCTTCCAGAAGCTCTGGGAACTCCCTCTCTAACTCCGACTCCCAATTCCGTGCTCTTCCACCGCCGCATGGTTCCGCCCTGTTCCCACAGCGAGCTGTCAAACAGGTGCATCATTGAGGCACCGCCAACAAATGCACGGGCGTGAGTAAGTTCCGGTATGCGAGTTCGTTTACCCATCACAGTCCATGGCCTCGGCGCCCCCATGAGGTGGCGAGCCGAGCGGCGAGTCCGGCTTTCCTCCTAGTCCCGTCATACCATGCCCAACCAGCTCCTCCACCAGATTGCCCCCTACAAAGTATATCGCTTCATCAAGGCACTTGTAGAGCAGCTTCCAAGGTGCAAGATAAGGCGACATCAAATTTCGAGGACGCGAAAAAGAAACTGACCTGGCGGCGGGTGGACAAAACGACGGATTGCCTTGACAATGGCAAGGCGGAGCTGGCGATATGTCGGGGTTTGGCCATGCAGAAGAGCGAGTCCGGGCGTTCCGAAGGTAACAAATCCAGACGATCCGCCATAATTGGCATCCGATACCCTGAGCTTCCGGTGAACGAGCTGCAGAGGAAGTGGCGCATTTTCGTCAAGGAGCGGGTGGCTATTGACACATGAAAGATGGTGACCAAGGCTAAATTGTAAAAAAAAGTAAGAAAGTAATTTGTGCAAGGCAAGAAGACGAGCAGGATGAGAGAGCATCCAACCTTGAGAAACACCGTGCTGGCGAGCGGCTCGTCAGGTTTTGGACGATCCCGAGCTCTGTCTCTGCACAGGATAGCAGACGGTCGCCCGAACACACGACAAAATACTTCCTTAACACCGTGCGGGAGTGAAACGGCGTAGACGTGAGTGTCGCCATCGAGGGAAACCTTTTCCGAATCGGAAAAGGTATGGTAAAATTTGCAGGAGAAAATCTCGGCGACGACCAACGATGCTGCTGGCGTCTCGGTCAGGCGCTCAACCTCGACTTTAAGATCTGCCATTGTCGCGTAGCGCGAGAGACGCAGCACGTACTTCACAGGCCGGGCGAGCGGGTGTGTAGGATGGAATGTTAGCGGGACTGCGGCAAGATGCGCTTGCGGAAGCTGTAGTGTGACGCAGTTGTAAGGGTCGAATGTGACAGAGACGTTGGAGCATGAGCACTGCAACTTGGAGCGATACTGGCCCGCAAAAAGGTCCTGGACGACTGAGTCGTTCCGCAGGCGGTGACGCTCCCATGCCACTGCAGCGATGGTCTCATCGTTGGTACCATCTCCGGACGGCACCTCCGTTGGCGGCTTATTGTAAATACGGTTGAGGTCCTCGTGCAAGCCGTCGAGCAGAAACGCAAGAAGCTCCTGTGAGTCATGCTGCGAGTAGCCAGTAAACTGCGGGGCGAAGCAGCCAATGACGCGCTTGAGATCTGACGGATCTTCTGCATAGGATGCCTGCTGGCCCCACAGGCGTGTGAGCAGCCCCGCGTAAGTTTCTGCCAGCTCCCCGCGCATCCCGAGCGGATTGCTTGTATTGAGCTCCTTGCGCCAGGAGCCAGAGAAAAAGTACTCAGTGAGCAGACGAGAGTTGGAAAGACACTGCAGCGCCGAATTCATGAAGCAAGTATTGCCGAGGTTGACCAGCCCCTGAAGGCCACGGCCTTCCTCGATGCATGGTCCTGTTCCGCCGCCAGGTAAAATGTGCAGCTTGTCGCTCTCAACCACGAGACAGTGACGGACATCGTCCCATCCATCTGCAGTGCCGCTCATCGTACTATCCGTCTCTGCGACAATCGGGGACGTTTGCGGGGACAGGTCGCGGTGCGGGGGCTTGTTTGATTCCTCGTCGGACGCATCGCTCCGCACCTGGATGCCGATTCGGAAGACTGCATGATGGGAAATTTTGTGCTGCTCTAGCGTATTGCGATCCGATGGGGAACACTCAATGCCCCAAGACTGCGAAGAGCGCGTAGAAAACCAGCGCACCTCTTGTGCTTTGCCCGCGTCACGCACCTCATCAGGAACGCCTTTGAGCAGGTCCGCTACTAGGAGCGACATCGTCTGTGTCCGCGTAATCAGCAGAGCGCGTGGATCGTGTCCCTCCACATCTACCCACACCTGCAATCCGGTCATCACTCAGCCCGCAACGCTCGAATTGAAGTTTTGTGGACTGCATCACCGCCATACCTGCAGCGGAAAGATGTCGACAAAGAGCTGATCACCCTGGACCACTCTCCGCGAAATTGCAGGTCCACCGCCGTACCACTGCATGAGTAAGTGCCACTGCGTCGCGGTGATTAAGTCGTAGTCCCGGCCCTCAACGATACCTTGCCTCAACACGGGCACCGCTACGCCGGTTTGCGTGTACAGTGCGTTCACAAACTCCACAGTCTCGTCCACTTCCACTGTATCGCTTTCACGGCGAGCAAAGGGTTCGACCAGGATCGTTCGCTGGTCAACCTCTTCCGGTCGCGGCGGCACATGGCCTTCGCTCGCGTCAAGCATAGAGGTGTACCGCTTGAAGTGTCTCAGCCACTGGTGCGAGACGACAAACCACTCGGTTCCCACCTCTAATTTGGCACCATGCTCCGCGGCCAAAAATTGCTGGCGCTGCTCCGCTGCCGAGGCCTCCTCCATCTTTGTGTCCAACGCCACTGAGCTGCACACGGTCTGGTCCACACCAATGGGGCCCACCGAGCCACTACCGGGCACCACGTGCCCGTGAACAGTGCTATTACATCCCTCTTCCACTCGCCCGCGCTTTCGTTCACCCATGCCCCGTGTGGGTGAACGGCGTGCTGCACCACGAACCCGGCGTGCTGCACCACGAACAAGCCGCACTTGTTCGTGGTGTGCTGCTTTCGCGGCTTTCTGAAAATGACTTTTGGAAGGTCTTTCGCTAAAGTGAATGGACTCTCTCATCGGCTCGAATTGTTGCGTCCTATCGTTGTGAAGGCGCGGGTCGGACTCGCGGTAGGACTCTGGCTGCGTGCCAGGGGCTCCCTCGTGCACAGCAGCACGGTTTTCAAATCTGCGGCACGCAAAGTTACGGCACGCCCCCCCCTCAAGTTGGGTGTTCATTTCGAGTAAGTCGGCATCGGGAATGGTGTTGGCGCTTGCACTGTGCGCGCTTCTCTCGAGCACATCTGCCTTTTCGGGTCTTCCAACTCCGCTCACGCTGCGATCGGGGCGCGCGGGATCGTGTCTTGCACCTTTGCAACGTCAAAATGGCCGGTCAGTACAGTTGGGGATGATGGCGGATGGGGAGATCTTTTCGAAGGGCTCTTTGAGGAGCGGAACCAGCAGGTTAGCAGCCACCGCCACCGCGCGTTTTGTGTACGCACACACATTCAATAGTCTGTAGCGTTTATGCTGCCGTCAGACAGGAGGTGTATCCGTGTGAGGGGAATTGGCGTGGTTTCGGCTTTTAGATCGAAGCAGAGAAGGATTTGGGTTGCAGATGCAACCCAAATGGGGTTGCATCTGCAAGCGACCGTGCCGAATGAGCCCATATCTCGGAGCTCGGGCCGGTTGACGCGCGTAACGTCCCGGGCCCATAGCCAGACGAGATTAGAGTGTGCTGTGCTGCATGTAGGAATGTTGTCAGCGCTGCGCGCGTAGGCAGGGTATGGGAATTCTGTGCCACGCTGATGTGCTCTGCAGATGCGTCCCTTGACTTGTCGAGCAGTGCTGAGGACAGCCTTGGTGTGCAATGGCAGGTGCAAGCGCTCAAGAAGGCGTTTTATTCGCCTGGAGCATCGCCCGATACCTCTTCAGCGGCGAGCTTTGTGCAGCCAGGTCAGCACGACCTGATGGGAGTGAAGCCGGACATGCCGCTCTGTCGCTGGCGCTGGACTGTCCTGCCCGGCTACCAGAGCGTCCTCAACGTGTGGCAGCCCCAGTACACGCACATGTTCGAAGGTAAAAACTTGACCCGGAGTTCCTGATTGATCTCCGGACTAGACTTTGCCAGTCTCCTCTGCCTGTTGAACTTACTTGCGCTGAGGCTTGACGGTTTGTCAGGGGTCCTCTCTGGTCCGGGGCCGTGGGAGTACGTGCACTGCTTCTTGCCTGGGGGAACCGAGAACCTCGGCAAGCCAGAATTTGAGCTGCGGATCGGCACACAAGCGCCGCTGGTGGGGACTCTGATGCGCATCATGGCAGTGAGGCGCAACGAAGACTCGACTCTCACTCTAGTCGTTCAGGGCCGCGCGCGTGTGCGTGTGCTCAACCAGACCCAGTCTCTTCCCTACTCGCGCGCCGATGTCCAGGTTGAGTGCCGAATAGCGCCCGTCTGCGTTTTGTGCCCCGCTAGTGGTCGTGCCTGGTTCTCTTTGCTGAACCGTGCCCTGCAAGTTGCCGTGTGGGAACGCCTAGCTGCTTCCTCCTTCCGCACCGCGATGAGCTTCTGACGAGGGCTGGCGACTTGGGCAGTTCCTGCCAGATGCAGAGATCTGGGAGCAGTGGCAGCGAGCGGCGGGAGATGCTCTCGGGCAGCTCTCGCTCGAAGATGCGGACTCGGAATGTGCAGCGGATGATTCACGCTCATTTGGCAACAACGCGGTGTGGCGGCGGACAGTGGCGTTGTCGGGAGCAGTGGCTGAGGACGCTGCGTGGGCAGCGTTGGAGCAGGGCGGGGCATTTGCTGGGCCGATCGAACTCCCCCCTGTGCTGACGAATGGACCCGAGGTAGTCGGCGGGGCAATTCTTGAGCCCATCGACCTGACGCTTGTGCCGCCGATCGTGCCCCTCAACAAGACTGCCGGACTGGCTGCTCGCGTGGCGCAGCTGTTTCCGGCCGCTGTGCACGAAGCCGTGGCGGCGGGTGCGGCGTCAGCCGTTGCTGCGGCAAGCAAGGTGGAGCGGCAGTCGCTGGAGGAAACCTTTTTGGACGCGGGAGACAAACACGGCCAGCTGCGCCCGGTGCTTTCACTTGACGACATGGTCGATGCGGGTGTGCTTCGCTCTGCCGGCGAAGCGGTCGAGATCGGCGACGTGAACCAGTACGAGATTAGGGTCTGGGTGGAGCTGGACGCGCTGATCCGTAATTTGGCGGTCGTGACCGCAGATCAGGGCCGATCCATGCCAGTACCAACGCAGCTGCTGCACCTCCTTCCGCCTCCACCGCCGCTTGGGTGGCCGGAAGCCTTCGCCTTCAAGCAGATCAAGGAAGAACAGGAGCGCGAGGGCGTGCAGGAGGACATCACTGCGCACTACCCTGCGCAGCGGCGGCAGCAGCGCTTCTCGTACCTCGTCTTCACTGTCCTCGGCGAAAACCCGGACCTCCAACAGGTCCTCGAGTCCAAGAGCACGGCTGGGCGCCTCGCAGTGGCCTTGCAGTGGTTTACGGGCCTCAACGCTGCTCTTCGCAGACAGGCCCAGGGGGGCGAAGATGCTGCGAAATAATCCGTCAGGGGGAATCAATAAAATGTTTGAAAAGGGCATCCCGGGGCTCTGCGGATCTCATAGGATGCTGAATAGAATCCGAGCTCGCACGACTACGTGGCACAGACATTCAGCGAGCAATCACAGACCGAAAGAGAGAGGGAGAGGGAAAGGGAGAGGGAGAGAGAAGGCGATATCGATAGATAGGCATACAGAGAAGAGGATACAGGGGAAATATCTGTTCACTGACAACCGTCACGGACCGCATAGCGAAGGACATGACGTCAACGGGGGAAGGGAGACAGCGCTGGAAAGCCGCACATGTGATAAGTGCCAAGAGGCCTACGCCACTAACGGATACACAGTGACAGGCCCTCATACGAGGTCATCTGGCAGAGAGAGGGGGGGGGGTGGCAAATGATGAAGTGAATAATCTCGTACAGACGGGCCGGGTACCAAAAAGGCAACAGAGAGCGTGTTGGTACCTTGAGTTGGCACCTTCAAAAAGGAGGGTTTAGGGTTTAGGGTGTGCAACCAAGCCAATCCAGATAGGCACGCAAAAACCCCAAGAGCGGATAAAACACAACCCAGACCGCGAAAAACCACGGCCGGGAGCCTCCTCACGCGTCACCGCCCAGCACGCCCGCATACGACCCACCACCCGCCGAGATCGCCACCGCCTGCGCCACTGGGGCCGCGGACGCAACCGGAAGCGAGAGAGCCAGCGCCGCGCCCACGCCCAGGAGGACCGCGGCCGGTGCACCGATGCCCCGCCCCCAAAAAAACCGTGAGTCGCTTTACACACGCAAGAAGGATCTGCAGATCGAAAGATCTTGGTGTCCCACGACGGACTGTCGATAGCACGGTGAATCATCGTGCCGGCGATTTCTGATTCGATCGATTGGGAAAGCTACGCAGGGCTGCACCAGCATTCTTTCCTAGAGACAAGATGATACGACCCGTTTGCAAGAGCGGGGTCGGCATCCGAGAGGCAGTACTGGCTACTCTATGCCTTGCTCTAACTGCATCTATGTCTGACGCGTTCTTGATTCCGCCCGGAACTCTGTCCCTAGCTGGCCGCGCTCTTATCCGTGGGCAAAATGATCATCGGTGTGGCGTAAGAACCAAGGATCGCCAACATTCCGGTTTTTCGCCGGTTCGTGTAACAGGGGCCGTGCTTGGACTGCATGCGTCCTCAAGCGATGTAGGCTCGCACATCAGTGACCAAGAACAGGTTATTGTAGCGAACGCGGCGCTGGTCGACGGGGTCATGCTACCAGCGCTTGTCGGAGTCAAGGTACCCCCACCGAAAACTCGAGCCGCGTTGCACACAGCAACGCGCATACAGAGCGTATCAAAAGGCACTTATTTTCTGCTTGGTGCCGAGCAGAGAGGGCACATATTTAAGGTTGTCCCGCTATCGAAGGAATATGCCGCGCGCATCGCAGCCGACGCATCTGGCAAGGCGGCGCGAATGGCCTGCGGGGTCCAGGACGCCGCGCGCGTTGAAACGCTGGGCGAAAATGAGGTGCTGGTACCAGCATTCGTGAATGGTCACACGCACTTAGCCATGGGGGCGCTGCGGGGCATCACGGGAAGCAGCTCATTCGCGGGAAACGTGGTTGAGGACCTCTTCTTCAAGCTAGAGGTCGCTCTCGAGAAGGCGGATGTGCGCGCCTTTGCTCGCATGGGCTGCTGGGAGTCGCTCCTCGCCGGCGTCGGCTTCTGCTGGGAGCACTACTACTTCGGGGACGCGCTCGTTGGCGCTTTCCTCGACACAGGTGCGTGCATTTCCCGCTGACTGTGTTGTTTCACTGCTAACCTTGTGCTGATCCTGCCCAAAATTACCGATCGCTTGGTGGAAACGCTGTTGACCACCGACCCCTGGGGGGTCGGAGACACCACACTTTGGATTTTCGCGCGACTGAATCATCGAGGGTGGGTTTAACCATGAGTCCGCTCCTGAAGGTATGACTGGAATCATCGCGCCGACACTGCAAGATCTCTCCGGGCCCGGTCTCGAGCTTCCCGGATGCGGTCCCAAGGATGCGATTGAGGACACGCTGCGGATCCACCGCGACCCGGAGCTCGCTGCGCGTGGCATAGGTGCGCCTGCAGCCTACTGCCCAGCGCACGGTGTCTTCAATTCGCTGTCAGAATAGCGCATGGACTGCTAGAATTCTGAACCCCACTGGTCTCTCCGCGCCCTGCTTTCCGAAGAATGACCCGGCCTCTCCCTGAGCAATGTAGGTGCTGCACTTGGCCCGCATGCAACCGACACGGTGTCGCCAGAACTGTGGGCAAACCTTGCGGCTCTCGCTATCAAAGAGGGTCTTTCGGTCCATGCACACTTAGCGCAGGTACAGGAACCCCACGCCCGGCCGTATGGCGGGTGAGTCTGCGCTCGTGCTGACGCCCGCGGGGTGTGGAACCAGTCTCTTGAGGAGCTAGAGCGGCTGGACGCGCGCTCGGGCGGCTCCCCCCTCCGCGCGCTGTCGGAGGCAGGCCTGCTCTCGGGTCCGCCATGCCTCCTCGTCCACGCCATGTACGTCTCGCAGGTACGCGCCCGACCCGCAGGACTTGAGCTCTTTCAACTCTCCTGGCATATCCCAGCACCACTACTGAACCTGCTTCAGCTATCCGTGGTGTTGCGTGGCCTGATCTGTCGGGTTCCGCGGCCCATGACCGCGCCCGTCGGGTGTTCCCTACCGTACAGGAAGACCTCCGCCTGCTCGATCCAGAAAAGTACTCCCCCGCCCCTTACGGACCACGTTTATGTCTGCGGCGACTCTGACACTCAACGACACTTCCCTCGTCCGCCACGCTCTTCAGCACTTATGACCCTGGCAATGATTGCACGCAGACACGTGCTTGGACTCTGCCCAGCTTCAGCTGTGCAGTTTGGATTCCCGTGTGATTTTGTCGCATGGCAAAAGGCGGGACATCGCGTCGCGCTGGGCACGGACGCTGCATGCTCAAATGACAACATGAATGTTCAGCAGGCATTGATCACCTTTCGCCAAAGGCAACCCACACCTGAGATTTGCTTTTCTGAGATCACTTTGTCGTATCGAAATGGAGTCTACCACCCAGTGGTGATTCGCAGGGGCGAGAGAAGACCGGCACCAATTCTTTGTAGTTGCAACACTGTGCCTGAGAGCACTCAGATCGTTCATGTGATGTAATCTGCGTGCGCAGGAGCTTCGTCTGCTCGCAGGCGGCGCTTTGTTCGCAGTACGCGACTCGCCAGAGCACGCGGCTTTCGCCGCCGCTGCCCCAGCGGATGCGGCCGCCTCCGCGCGGGTCGTCAACGCGCGCCGCACCGCGCTTCGTGGTGCCTGCGAGGTCTTTGCCTAGCATGCTGAGCTGACGCTGCACTCTGGCGTAGGGCTCAGGGTCCTTCACATTGCACACGCCCATGTTTCACCTCGAACCTATTTCCGCTTGGCTGACGGCATGCGGTGAGCGCGCAGCCATTCAACGATCCAGCTACGCTACTGTCGTCAGTAACGACCACGCCCGGGGAGCTGCATCCGAGCGTGCGCGCTGGAGCCATCAGGCCCGGCATGCTTGCAAATTTGTTGGTTCTCGACACGTCACATCCAGCGCTGTGGCCCAACCACGACCCCCTAAGGTCCTTACTCAGCCGCTCGAGTCCCAGAGCTGTCTTTGTTTGCACCCTCGCGGAGCTGAAACCTCGGGGTGTTTCGCTTTTTTTAACAAATGCTGCTCCTCCTGCCATCTACCTCTTACAATTGAATGGCTGGATTGTGATGTCGCAACTTCCAACTTCCAAGACAAATCATCACGTCAACCTCCGCAGGTCATTGTGTTTTTCCGACGTTTCGGCTTCGATAGCAGGCCTGCTGGTAGCAGGCAAGTGGGTCGGTGAGCGAGGAAACTTCCAGCGCTCGATCTTGCAAAGCAAGCTTTATCAGGTCGCAGCTGTTGCGCACGGTGTCATTCCGCTTTTGCAATGCCCTGCTCGCAATGGTCCACTGGCTGATCCGGAGATCTGCCATGCAGGAACACCGCAAGGAGGCAGACAGCCGGTTCCGAGCTCTACTCAAGCGCACTGGGCTCATGCCCGACGCATGAGAGCGCAGTGCGGGTCGGACAAAGCGTTTGATACAAAGTTTTGATGTTTCAGGTTTAGGGTTTAGGGTTTACCACGCGAGCACGTGGGCGGCGGGAGCCGGGGCAAAAGCCCCGATCCCACACCGGGCCCGTGCGCGAGATCGCGG
>Ga0115567_10004771_pt1 | contig 13188 bp, 10 predicted proteins | sample COGITO_mtgs_1204_2_FD_88679 | JGI IMG/M metagenome (GOLD analysis project Ga0115567, IMG submission 88679) | Pelagic marine microbial communities from North Sea - COGITO_mtgs_120412 | ecosystem: Environmental > Aquatic > Marine > Epipelagic | place: Germany:Helgoland, sampling site Kabeltonne...
AGGTGTATCCTTTGGCCGCCAGGGCGCCCGCCACTCTTTCGCGCTCGGACATCGCGTCTTTCAGCACGCGGCTCAGATGACCATCGTCGGCCAGCGCCTCTAGTGCGCCGGCGGCGGCCATTGCGTTGACGCCGAAGGGATTGCGCGTTTTCATCAGCGCGTTGATCATCTGCGCAGAGCTGGCGATACCGTATCCTGCGCGGGCGCCTGCAAGGCCGTAAGCCTTGGAGAACGTGCGGAGAACGATATAGGGCTTGGCCGAGGCAGCCAGAATGGCAAGGGCGTCAAAGCGAAAGCGCGGCTCGATGAATTCGACATAGGCCTCATCGAAACAGATCAACGTTTCAGGGCCCGCGGCTTCGACGACGGCGCGAAATGCGTCCTCGGTGATCGCCGGGCCAGCCGGGTTGCTGGGCGACGAAAAAATCAGGATGCGCGGCCCGCTGCGCAGCGCATCGCACATCGCTTCGACAGGAAAGGACCAGTCGGCATTGAACGGCAGCTTGGTCACGCGCGCGCCGAATGTCAGCGCACCGAATTCATGCAGGCCGAAGCTGGGACAGATCGTCACTACGTGATCGCCGGGCCGGATGGTGGCGCGAAAGAGCGCGCCGATCAGATCCTCGGACCCGTTGCCGACGATGATGCAATCGGCTGCCGCCCCGGTGCTTTGCCCAAGGGCTGCGCGCAAGGCGCTGCTGGCGGCGTCGGGATAGCGCGCGACGCCGCGCGCGGCCTCGCGCATCGCCTCGATGGCGCGGGGCGACGGGCCAAGCGGGCTCTCGTTGCTGTCCAGCTTGGCGATGCAGTCGATGCCATAGGCGGCGCGAAACCGGTCCAGCGCGAGACCGGCGTTATAGGTGGGCAGGTCGGAGACGTCCTTGCGGATCAGACCGTCGGGAAGGGATGGGGTCATGGGGCTGTTTCCTTGGCGTCAGAGGTCGAAAATCTTGCCGGGGTTCATGATGTTCGCGGGGTCGAGCGCGCGCTTGATCCGGCGCATCACGTCCAGGGCCGGGCCATGCTCGGCCTGCATGTAGGCTTTCTTGCCCAGGCCGACGCCGTGCTCGCCGGTGCAGGTGCCGCCCATCGCGATAGCCATCTCGATCAGGCTGCCGTTGATGTGCTGCGCCTCGCGCACCTCACCCGGATCGGCGGGATCGTAGAGCAGGACGAGGTGAAAATTGCCGTCCCCGACATGCCCGACGAGCGGCGCGACGATCGACGTCTGCGCGATCACATCCATGATGGCGCTGATGCAGGCGGGCAGGTGCGAGACGGGCACGCAAACATCCGTGGAAATGCCCTTGATACCGGGCCGCAATGCCCGCGCTGCGTAAAGCGCATCGTGCCGGATACGCCACAGTTTCGATGCGGCCTCCGCCGTTTCGGCGGCGTCAAAGCGCACCGCGCCCGCCGCCAGATCGCGCAGCACGGCCATGTCATGCGTGACGGTGGCCTCGGATCCGGTCAGCTCGATCCAGAGGGCCGGATGCTCGGGCAGGTCGGTGCCCGAGTAGGCGTTGATCGCGCGCATCTGGACGGTATCGGCCAGCTCGATCCGGCTCAGGCAGAGTCCGCATTGCAGCGCCATGACGACCGTTTCGGTCGCCTCTGCGATAGTGGCAAAACTGCACATCGCGGTCTGCGACGCCTCGGGAATGCCGAAAAGGCGCAAGGTCAGCTCGGTGATGATGCCCAGCGTGCCTTCGGAGCCGATCATCAGCCGGGTCAGGTCATACCCAGCCGAGGATTTGCGCGCGCGCCCGCCTGTCTTGATGATCTGGCCGTCCGGCATCACCACCGTCAGCCCCAGCACCAGATCGCGCATCGAGCCGTAGCGTACCGTCGTCGTGCCCGACGCGCGGGTCGCGGCCATACCGCCAAGGGTGGCATGCGCCCCCAGATCGACGGGAAAGAAGAGGCCGGTGTCGCGCAGATGCGCGTTCAGGGCCTGCCGGGTTACGCCGCAGGCAACGGTGCAGTCCATATCGCCGGGGTTGACGGCAAGGATGCCGTCCATCGCCGACATGTCGATGCTGATCCCGCCATGGGGGGCATGTATCTGTCCTTCGATCGACGATCCGGCGCCAAAGGGGATGACCGGCACGCCATGCGCGCTCGCGGCCCGCAACACGGTGGCCACCTCTTCGGCCGATTGCACCATGACGACCGCATCGGGCCAGCGCGGCGGCAGGTGCGACTCGCCGCTGCCGTGATGTGCGCGCGCGGCGTCGGAGGTCAGCAGGCGATCCCCGAACAGGGGGCGCAAGTCATCCAGAGCGGCGGCGAGGCTGTCGGTCACGGCGGGATTATCCATCGGATGTGCAAACCTCGGGATCGGATGTGACTGCGGGCCGTGGTTCAGGACGGCCCGCCATGCTGCAATTCTGCCCGATCAGGCGTTGAACCACCACCGCTCGCCGCAGCGGTTGCCGTCCAGATCCCAGTCGCCCGAGATCTCCTCGGGCGCGCCCACCTTGGACGCCTTGGCATCGAGGAAATCGGCCCAGACCGGGGCGATCATGCCGCCCTCGTCCGACAGGATGCGCTGGCACTCGCCATAAAGCGCGCGGCGCCTGGCGTCGTCCTTTTCCGAGCGGGCGGCGACCAGCGCGGCGTTGAACGGCTCGTTGTCCCAATTGGTTGCGTTATAGCCGCCCAGCGACTCGCGCGAGTAGGCAAGGCTCAGCATCAGATCCTCGTTGGCGCGGCCCGACCAGCGCGAGGCAAAAAACGGCTTCTTGCCCCAGATGTTGGACCAGTAGCCATCCTCCGGCTCGCGCGCCACGTTGATGGTGACGCCTGCCTTGGCCGCATGTTCGGCAAAGAGCTGCGCGCCCTCGACGGCGCCGGTAAAGGGCGTATTGGACGCGTGCAGCGTTGTCGTCAGCCCTTCGGCGCCCGCCTCCTTCAGCAGGGACTTGGCCTGCTCGGGGTCATAGACGTGCTGCGGCAGATCGGGGTCGTGATAGCGATAGGCGCTTGAAATCGGCTGGTCGTTGGCGATCGAGCCGTAGCCGTTCAGGATCTTGTCGACCATGTCCTGACGGTCGATGGCCAGTTTCATCGCGCGGCGCACGCGCACGTCCGAGAACAGCGGATCGGTGGTGAACATGCTGAAGCAGTAATGCACCTTGCCTTGCGTCTGGACCAGATCGATCCCCGGCATGACCGCCATCAGGTTGGCCGTTGTCGGATCGACCGAGTTCATCACGTCGATCTGCCCGGTCTGCAGCGCGGTCGTGCGCGCGTTGACGTCGCGGATCGCCAGCATCTCGATACTGTCGAAATGCGCGCGGTCGGTTTTCCAGTAGTTCGGGTTCTTCTTTACGATGGATTTGATGCCGGGCTCGTAAGTCTCAAGCATGTAGCCGCCGGTGCCGATACCGGCGTCGAAATCCATGTCATCCTTGGGCACGATGACCATCGTGGTCAGCGCCAGAACAGGCGCGAAGCCTGCATTCGGCTCGTTCAGGGTGATCGTGACCTCGTCGGGCGCGGTGGCTTGCACGTCCTTGATGACGGCGACCAGCGATTTTGTCTGGCTGATCGTATCCTCGCCGCGGTGCAGGTTGATCGAGAAGACGACATCTTCGGCATCCAGCGTCTTGCCGTTGTGGAATTCGACCCCTTGGCGCAGCTTGAACACCCAGACGGTCAGATCGTCGCTCGGCTCCCAGCTGGTGGCGAGTTCTGGCACCAGAACACCGCCGGCGCCGATCTCGATCAGGTTGTTGCGCAGCTGCCATTGCAGGTTTTGCATGAACTTCGTCTCGTTCACCTGCGGGTCCAGCGTCTCGCCCGAATCGAAACTGCCGATGCCAAGGCGGAGCGTGCCTCCGGCCTGCGGCGTCGCCGCGCGCAGAGGCTGTCCGTGCAGGCCGAGGACGGCGGCGCCGCCCATGGCGCCCGCGCCCAGCAGAAGGCTGCGCCTGTTCAGTGAAAATGTCATTCTATGATCCCCTGTGATCGCGCGCCATTCTGTCTCGCCGCTTGTGACGGCGGCGGGAGGCATGCTATTATGTCTATTGTTAATATGATAAGTTGAGCCGTAATCCCGTGACAAATCAGAATTGCGCCTACACTCTTTAGGGTTTCTAAAGGTCGTCACTCCCAAACCCATTCCAGAGGCCGTTCATGCACTCCACGCTCCCCCCGATGCGCGCGCTTCAGGCATTCGAGAGCTTTGGCCGGCTGGGATCGGTTACTGCGGCGGCAAAGGAGCTGGGCGTCACCCCCGGCGCCATAAGCCAGCAGATCAAGATCCTTGAGACACAGCTGCAAATGCCTTTGATCATGAAGGATGGCCGCCGCGCGTCGCTCGCGCCTGCCGCGCGCTCGTATCACGAGCTTTTGTCTGCAGGCTTTGCCAAGCTGCGCCAGGCACAAGCGCTTCTGGCGCAGCGGATCGCGGACCGGGACGTTCAGATCTCGGGGCTGCCGACCTTGCTGCTGAAATGGCTCAATCCGCGCCTGCACCGGTTCGAGGCCGCGCATGGCGCCGCGACCATCCGAATGGAGGCGACCCATGTCGAGCCCGAGCCGCTGTTCCTGAACCATATGTTTCGCCTGACCTATGGCACGGCCTCGGAGGCCTATGCGCATCGCCGCGCGCTGTTTCATGACGTATGCTTTCCGGTATGTGCGCCCGATTTTCTGGCGCGCCACCCCGAGGCGGCGGATCCGGCTGCGCTGGGCGCATTGCCTTGGATAGATATCGATTGGGGGCCGGCCTACGCGAGCGTTCCGCGCCTTGGCGACTGGCTTGCCGCCCAAGGGCTGCCGCGCCCCGAAGCCAAGCCCGCGTCGGTCCATTCGCTGTCGGGCTCCGCGCTCGAGGCGGTGGCGGGCGGGCAGGGCATCGCGCTGGCGCAGCAATCCTTCGCGTCCGTCGATTTGCGTCTGGGGCGCCTTGTCCGGCTGTCGGACGACGTCATCCGGATGCCCGAGCCCTACCATATCTGCTGGGCGCCCATGCTGCTGGAGAATGAGGTGCCGCGCAGTTTCCTGAACTGGATCCTTGCCGAGGCCCGCGCAGACTAAAGCGTTTCGCCTTTAACCTGAGATATCAGATCAAGGCGAAACGCGCGCTCCGCTTGTATGTTGCGCGCGCTTCGCGAAAATCTGTGATTCAGGTTTTTCGCGAAACGCTTTAGATTTTAGCGTTTCGCGAATAGCCTGCGTCACCGCAATTCATCAACCGCACGCACTATACGAAGGTTATGCGCGGTTTTCCTCGATTGAGTGGCGCGAGCTTAAGTAACGCGGGTTTAGAAAACCTAAACAGTCATCCCGGAAATCGACGTTTATTTTCTCCCTGCGTTCAATATAGATCAGGCAGTCCCAGCCATCAGATGTCAGTCAGGAGAGCCCTATGTTCTTGAAAAACGCGTGGTACGTAGCCGCATGGAGCGAAGAGATCGTCGCCGAGCTACAGCAGGTCAAGGTGCTGGGCGAGAAGATCTGCATGTTCCGCAACACCGCAGGCGAGGTCATCGCGATGGAGGATGCCTGCCCGCACCGCAAGCTGCCGCTGTCCAGGGGCCGCATCAAGGGCGACAATGTCGAATGCGGCTATCATGGCCTGACCTTCGATTGCGCGGGCCAGTGCGTCTGGGCGCCGGGCGGGGGGCGGATCCCGTCTGCGGCGCGCGTGCGTCCCTATCCGGTGCATGAGAAATACGGGCTGGTCTGGATCTGGATGGGCAACGCCGCCATCGCGGACGCCGAGGATATCATCGACATTCCGAATTTCGGGCACCCTGAATGGGGCATGAATCGCGGCGCGGCGATGGAGCTGAACTGCAACTATCTGCTCATGTGCGACAACCTGCTCGATCCGACCCATGTGGCATGGGTGCATGAGACATCGTTCGCATCGGCCCAGACCAAGGATGCGCCTCTGCGCGTGACCAAGACCGATACCGGCGTGATCGTCCACCGCTGGATGATGGATCACGAGCCTGCGCCCTTCTACAAGAAGGTCGTCGAGTTCGAGGGCAATTGCGACCGCCTCCAGCATTACGAGGTGCGCTATCCCAGCCACGCGCTGATCCGCGCGGTATTCACGCCTGCGGGCACGGGGGGTGTCGATGGCACGCTGCACGAGAACACCTTCGTCATGGACAGCTACAACTTCATGACGCCCACGACCGAGACCGAGACGCGCTATTACTGGTTCCAGCTGCGCAACATCCGCCCCGAGGACGAAGAGCTGTCAAAGATGATGAGCGAGGATGTGCGCGGCGCCTTCGAGGAGGACCGCGCGGTTCTGGATCAGGTGCAGATCGGCATGAGCCAGAAAACATCGCCGCATATCGACCTGCATATCGACGCGGGCCAGCTGCGCTTTCGCCGCCAGCTGGAGGCGATGATCGCCGAAGAGGCGATGGTCGATGCCAAGATGAGCCAGTAGGATGGTCGCCGGTTTCCGCGCGTTTCGCGTTGCAGACAAGGTGCGCGAGAGCGACATCATCACGTCGTTCCATCTCGAACCCGTGGATGGCGCGCCGCTCTGGCCCGTGCGCCCCGGCCAGTATCTGACCTTGCGGATGCCGGGCGAGGGCAGAGCGGCGCTCAGGACCTATTCGGTCTCGAACCATGTCGGCGACACGCACCACCATCGCATCACCGTCAAGCGCGAGGCAGGCCGCGACGGCGCGCCCGATGGCGCCGGCTCGTCATGGCTGCATGACCGGGTGAACGTGGGCGACCGGATCGACATCGCCGCGCCGCGCGGCACGTTCCATCTGGACGAGGAGAGCCGGCGCCCGGTTCTTCTGATTTCGGGGGGCGTCGGACTGACGCCGCTGGTGTCGATGCTGCACAGCCTCAAAGGCAGCGGGCGCGATGTCTATTTTCTGCATGCGTGCGAGAATGGGGCCGTTCATGCCTTGCGCGATGAGGTTCTGGCCTGCGCCGGTGATACTGTGCGGACCCTTTTTGTCTACCGGACACCCAGCGACGCGGATCGCAGCGCCGGGCATTTCCACGCCGAGGGGATAATCGACAAGGCGCTGCTGCAACGGCACGTGCCCATCGACGATTACGAGGTCTATCTGTGCGGCCCGGCTCCGTTCATGGCGGCGATGTATCAACTCTTGCAGAAGCTGGGCGTGCCCAAAGAGCGCATCGCTTATGAGTTCTTTGGCAAAGCGGCGTCGCTGGACGCTGTGGCCGCCGCGCCCGCGCCGACCAAAGCCGCCTCGAAGGCCGCGGCGCCGATCCGCGCGCTTACCTTTCTGACCAATCCGGATGCATGGTCGAGCGAGGATACGGGCGCCGGGGCGGCGGCCAGACCTGCGCAACAGGCGGCGGCGGGCGACGTGACGTTCCGCAAATCGGGCACCGCCGCGCATTGGGATGGCACCGCCGGATCGCTGCTGGAGCTGGCCGAAAACGCCGGGCTGTCGCCGGAGTTCAGCTGCCGCGCCGGTATTTGCAGCAGTTGCAAATGCACGCTCGTCTCGGGCGAGGTCGCGTATTTCGAGGACCCCCTGAACCCGCCCGAAGCCGGTCAGGTGCTGATCTGCTGCGCGCGGCCCAAGGGCGCGGTCGTGCTGGACATCTAAAGCGCCCACCGTCCAATCATGTTGTGGGCAAGACGCTTCAGGCCTGCGCGGTCCGGCTCAGCAACCCGTCCAGCGCGGCGCGCGTCAGCTCGGGGCAGATCACGCACAGATGATCGCCCGGCGCGACGATGGCGCCCGCGCGCTGGATGGCGACGACGCCCCCCACCGGCGCGCAGAGGTCCGCAGGCGCCCCGTCCAGCCGGTACAGATCGCGCAGACGCGCGACGGGCTGGCCGGGCGCGACCGTTTTGCCAATGGGCACAAGCGGCTCGGCCAGTGCATGACCGTCCGCAGTGACCGCATGGCTGCCTGCGCCCAGATCCAGAAACCGCGTCGGCGGCGCAGGCGGCACTCCCAGCCGCTCTGCCGCATCGGCGCGCAGAATACCCGCATGTGCCAGCACACGCAGCACGCCATGCCAGCCCGCCTCCAGTGCGCGGAGCGATATCCTGCCCTCGCCGCCCAGCTCGCAGGACAGCATCGCGCAGCCCGCTGCATGGGCGGCCCCGTCGAAATCGCCGGGGGTATCGCTGGGCGGCACGACCACCGCGTTCGGCAGGCCCATCGCAATGGCCAGATCGCGCGTCCCGGCGTCGCGCGCGGCGTCGCCGGACAGGCACAGATAGGCCGCATCCAGATAGTCGGTCCCGGTCCCGCCCGAATGAAGATCTATCGCCAGACCTGCCAGCGGCATCAGCTGCGTGGCGACAAATCCTGCAATTTCGCGGGTCGGGCCTGCATGGGCCTCGCCGGGAAAGGCACGGTTGAGGTTGCCGCCGTCCAGAGGCGAGACGCGGCAGCGCGCCTCGACCGCCGGCATGTTCAGCGCCGGGGCGAGGATGATGCGGCCCGCCAGATCGCCTGGCTCCAGCCGCTCGAACAGGCGGCGCACGATGATCTGGCCCTCATATTCGTCGCCGTGGTTGCCCGCGCAGATCAATGCGGTCTGCCCTGCGCCGCCATGAATGACGCCAAGCGGGGCGCGGATGGTGGAAAACGCAAGACGGTTATCCGAATGCGTCAGGCCGAAATGGCCCGCACGCTTGCCCGGCGCCTCAAGGTCGAGGGTGCACCTGGCGGTGCCGAATGTCAGGGTCATGGCGGCTCCTTTCGTGTCAGATTTCACCGCGCTCGGCCAGAAGCCGTGTCAGCCAGTCGGGGTCCATCTCGGGGACAGACGACAAAAGGAGCTCGGTATAGGGGGGATGCGGAGGCGTGAATATTTCGTCCTTCGTGCCCTGTTCGACGACCTTGCCGCCTTGCATGACGACGACCGTATCGGCGATGGACCGCACCGTGGCCAGATCGTGGGTGATGAACATGTAGGTCAGGCTCATCTCGCGCTGCAGCCGGTCCAGAAGGCGCAGGATACCCTCGGCCACCAGCTGATCGAGGGCCGATGTCACCTCGTCGCAGATGATGAATTCCGGCTCGGCGGCCAGCGCGCGGGCGATGCAGACGCGCTGTTTCTGCCCGCCCGACAGCTCGGAGGGCAGGCGGTCGATGAACTCGTCCGGGTCCAGCTCGATCAGAGTCAGAAGCTCGCGGATGCGGGCCTTCTTGGCGGCGCCTTTCAGCCCGAGGAAAAACTCCAGAGGGCGCCCGATGACCTCGCGGATCCGCTGCCTGGGGTTCAGCGCGGTGTCAGCCGACTGATGGATCATCTGCACATGACGCTGCAGCGCGGGCGTGCGGCGGCGGCTGGACGGGGGCAAGGGCGTTCCGTCGAATGCGATCGCGCCTTCCCAAGGCGGCAAAAGGCCCATGATGACGCGCGCAAGGGTGGATTTGCCTGACCCGCTCTCGCCGACGATGGCCATGGTCGAGCCGCGCGCGATGGTCAGGTCGATCCCGTCCAGCACAGTCACCGCGCCGTAGCCGGCGGTGACGTTCGCAATCTCCAGCAGGGGCCCGGTGCCCTCCTTTTGCGGTGGCATCGGATCGCGGCGGAATTCGCGCACGGCCCAGAGCGATTTCGTATAGTCCTCTTGCGGATTTGCCAGCATCTCGCGGGCGGGCGCATCCTCGACCTCGTCGCCGCGCAGCAGCACCTTGATACGGTCGGCCATCTGCGCGACGACGGCCAGATCGTGCGTGATGTAGATTGCCGCCGTGTTGTATTCGCGCACGATATCGCGGATCGCGGCCAGCACCTCGATCTGGGTGGTCACGTCCAGCGCCGTCGTCGGCTCGTCGAAGACGATCAGATCGGGGCGGCACGACATGGCCATGGCCGTCATCGCGCGCTGCAACTGCCCGCCTGACACCTGATGGGGATAGCGAAAGCCGATCTGGTCGGGGTCCGGCAGGCGGATCTTGCGATATAGCTCCACCGCGTCGCGCTGGGCCTCGGCGCGGCCCATGACGCCGTGTTTGACCGGGCCTTCGCAATATTGATCGATCAGCTTGTAGGCCGGGTTGAACGCCGCCGCCGCCGATTGCGCGACATAGGCGATGCGCTTGCCACGCAGCTTGCGCAGGGTGCTGTGCGGTGCGCCGCGCAGTTCCTGCCCGTCAAACCTGATCGAGCCGCCGCTGATCCGGCAGCCGCCCTTGGTATAGCCCATCGCGGCAAGCCCAAGTGTGGATTTGCCTGCGCCCGACTCGCCGATGAGGCCAAGGATCTCGCCCCGGTTCAGCGACAGATCGATGCCGTTGATGATCGGCTTCCACTGCCGGTCCGAGCGGCCTTCGATGCGGATATCGGTCATTTGCAACAGCAGATCGGTCATGCGTTACTCCCTGAGGCCGGAGGACAGGTGCAGCACCCAGTCGACGATCAGGTTGACGCCGATGGTCAGCAGCGCAATCGCCCCCGCCGGAAGCAGTGGCGCGAGGCCGAAAGTGGCCGTCTGCCATGTCGCAAAATTGGCGAAACCGATCAGCTTGGCACTCTCGCGGACCATGCCGCCCCAGTCGGCCGTGGGCGGCTGGATGCCAAGGCCGAGGAATGACAGCGCCGAGATGAAGAGGAAGACGAAGCAAAAGCGCAGGCCGAATTCGGCGATCATGGGCGCGGCGGCGTTGGGCAGCACCTCCTTGCGGATCAGCCACCACAGGCCCTCGCCGCGCATGCGCGCAACCTCGATATAGTCCATGGTCAGGATGCCCTGGGCGACCGCGCGCGACAGGCGGTAGACGCGCGTGCTGTCCAGCACCGCGATCACGAGGACCAGCGCCAGAACGGACGTGCCGGTGATGGTCAGGATCAGCAGCGCAAATATCAGCGCCGGGATCGCCATCAGCACATCGACCACCCGCGCGCTGACCGCGTCGAACCAGCCGCCCAGAGTGGCCGCCAGAAGGCCGAGCGTCGCGCCCATCGCAAAGGCCAGCGCTGTCGTCAGCAGCGCGATGCCCACCGTGTTGCGCGCGCCATAGATCAGCCGCGACATCACATCGCGTCCCAGCGCATCGGTGCCAAGGTAGTGCGGCGCGGCCCATGGCTGATACTGCGATCCGATGGATGCCGCCTCGGGATAGGGGGCCAGCACGGGCGCGCCGATGGCAAGGATGGTGTAGATTCCGACGATCACGATTCCGATCCAGGCCGAGACGGGCGCGTCGCGCAGGCTGTGAAACAGATCCGTCATGGCACTACCTTGGGTGCAGAAGGCGTGGGTTGGCGATGATCGACAGGATATCGGCCATGAGATTCAGCAAGATATAGGTGGCCGCAAAGATCAGGCAGGCGGCTTGCACCACGGTCACGTCGCGGTTCGACACCGCATCGACCAGGATCTGCCCAAGCCCCGGATAGACGAACACCACCTCGACGAGGACAACCCCGACAATCAGGTAGGCCAGGTTCAGCGCGATCACGTTGATGATCGGCGCCAGCGCATTGGGCAGCGCATGAACCGCGATGACGCGCCAGCGCTTCATCCCCTTCAGATGCGCCATCTCGATATAGGGCAGCGCGAGAAGGTTCAGGATGGCCGCGCGCGTCATGCGCATCATATAGGCCAGCACGATCAGCGTCAGCGTCATCGCCGGCAGGAACGTGAGATAGAGCCGCTCGCCCAGACCCATGCCGGGATCGACATTGGCAAGGCTGGGAAACCATCCCAGCGCGACCGAGAAGATCAGGATCAGGATGTAGGCGATGAAAAACTCCGGGAACGATATGGCCGCAAGGGTGGAGCTGGACAGCATCCGGTCAAAGACCGACCCGTTATAAAGCGCCGCCAGCATGCCCGAGACGACGGCGATCGGCACCGCGATTGCCGCAGCATATCCGGCAAGGAAGAACGTATTGGCCGCGCGCTGGCCGATCAGCTCGGAGATCGGGCGCTGGTTGGCCAGCGAGATGCCGAAATCGCCGGTGACGGCGCCGCCCAGCCACGACAGATACCGCTCGGGCAGGGATCGGTTCAGATCGTATTTCTCGCGGAAGGCGTTGAGGCTTTCTTCGGTTGCGGCCTGGCCCAGAACCTCGGTCGCGATGTCGCCGGGCAGCATCTCGATCGCGCCGAAGATGATGATGGTCACGACAAAGAGGGTCAGGCAGCCGACCATCAATCGTTTCAGGATGATCGACAGAACAGCCTTCATTTGCGCCACTTTTGTCCGGGTGAATTGCCTTATGTCTAGATTTATAGCGGCTCATGAGGCACGCGTATATGCTGGCAAGGTCAGTCTGGCTGTGTCGCTGTTTAGGTTTCCTGCTGGGTATATCCGGCGCCCCCGCTGTGGTGCCGACAAGCTTGGTGCGGGATAAGATATAGACTATATGCTTATTACCACGATCTTATCGAAGGTGCGGCCATGAAAGCCACGTATCGGGACGTCAAGTCGGACATCCTGTCCAAGATCACCAAAGGCCATTGGGCGCCCGGCGGCTTGATTCCGAATGAAATCGAGCTGGCGGGGATCTACGGGTGCGCGCGCGCCACTGTGAACCGCGCGATGCGCGAGTTGGCCGACGATGGCATCATCGAGCGGCGCCGGAAGGCGGGCACTCGCGTGCGCGCCAGTCCGATCCGGCAGGCGCGTTTCGATATTCCCCTCGTGCGCCGCGAGATCGAGGATAAAGGCGCCGAATACCGCTATTCTCTGGCGGCCCGCAGTATCGAGCAGGCGCCGGACTGGCTGCGCGCGCGACTGAATCTCGAAGAGGGCGCGCGCGCTCTGCATCTGACATGCATGCATTACGCCGATGGCGACCCTTTTCAGCACGAGGATCGATGGATCAGCCTTGCGACGTTACCGCAGGCCAGCGATGCCGATTTTACCCAGACCGGCCCGAACGAATGGCTGGTCGCGACGATTCCCTTTTCAGACGCCGAGATCAGCTTTTCGGCGGCGCTGGCGGATGCGCGGCTGGCCGAGTTTCTGGGAAGCCAGCCGGGCGATCCGCTCTTCACGATCGAGCGGGCCACATGGTTCGAAGGGCGCGCGATTACCTTCGTGAGGCTTGCCTACCGGCCCGGCCATCGCATGACCACGCGCTACTAGCTGCGTGTGCTTAGGCCCGAGGAGGTCCTGGGCCGGCCGTAGTGCCGCGTGGTCCAGCCGCCCTTGAAGCGGCCGTTCAGCACGCTGGTATAGCCTGTGGCACCGGCGCAGATCCGGTGCACGGCGCGCTCGATGCCGGGATCGCAGGTGGCGCCCA
>Ga0115567_10004773_pt1 | contig 13185 bp, 8 predicted proteins | sample COGITO_mtgs_1204_2_FD_88679 | JGI IMG/M metagenome (GOLD analysis project Ga0115567, IMG submission 88679) | Pelagic marine microbial communities from North Sea - COGITO_mtgs_120412 | ecosystem: Environmental > Aquatic > Marine > Epipelagic | place: Germany:Helgoland, sampling site Kabeltonne...
GGTTTGCCCCGCATTTAATAATCGTCCTTGCACACAAATTTTCGCAGCCTTTTTAATGTCGGCGTCGGCCAATATGATGTATGGATCCGAACCGCCTAATTCCAAAACGGATTTTTTAACCAAGGACCCGGCCTTTTCCGCGACGGCGCGACCTGCCTGCTCGCTTCCCGTTAATGTTACGGCACGAATATTTTTGTTTTCAATAACATCGCCAACCTTTTTCCCCGCCATATAGATAGAGCGGAAGGCATTTTCAGGAAAACCAGCATCAAAAAATATTTTTTCAATCGCATCAGAACATCCAGAAACATTGGATGCATGTTTTAAAACACATGTATTTCCCGCCATTAATGTTGGAGCGGCGTAACGGAACGCCTGCCAAAACGGAAAATTCCACGGCATGACCGCCAAGACAACGCCGATAGGTTGATAGGTAACAAAGCTTTTGCTTAAGTCAGTATTAATATGCTCGTCCTCTAAAAATTCCTCGGCATAATCCGCGTAGTAACGGCACAAAAGGACACATTTTTCAACTTCACTGACGGCCTCGCGTTTTAATTTTCCCATTTCATTGGTCATTAGTTCCGCCAGCTCTTTTGTTCTTTTCTCTAAAATATCTGCAACATTATGCATTAATTCAGACCGTTCATCGAATGACGTTGTGCGCCATGATGTGAATGTTTCATGCACGGAATCAACAATACCGTTGGCTTCTTTTAATGTCATTTCGTTGTAATCAGATAGTTTTTCGCCTGTGGCGGGATTTGTTGTGGTAATCATTTGATCGTGCCTTTCATTAAAACAGTACCAAGCCAACGGTATATTTAATTATTAGTTCAAAGAATAAAACCTTGACTTATCCACAGCGTCTATGCAATAAGATGCCAAGCGTTAAATAAAGCAACGCTTCACCTATGAGTGTCGAGCTTATCAGAAAAGCGATTTTTCAAGACAAAGTTCAAATTTATAGTAGAGCCAAAAATGGCCGCCCATCGATAATGATGGATAATTTGCTTTGTATATATGAAGAAAGAGACACGAAATGACAAATTTCAGTGACTTCGGCTTGTCCGAACCTATTATGACCGCCCTTAATAAAATGGGGTTTGATAAACCAACACCAATCCAAGAATCCGCAATCCCTATTGCATTACAAGGGCGTGATATCCTTGGTTCCGCACAAACGGGAACAGGGAAAACAGGTGCATTTGCAATCCCTATGATTGAAATGTTACTGCGCGATCAAACGAAAACGGCGCTTGTGATGACACCAACACGCGAATTGGCCAAACAGGTTTTGGACGCCATTCGTGAAATGATTGGTAATCAACAAAACATGAAAACCGCCTTTATTATCGGTGGTGATCCATACGGCAAACAATTTGCCCAATTAAAAAACCGTCCACGTATCATCGTTGGAACACCCGGTCGTATCAATGACCATTTGGATAAGAAAACAATGGATCTATCCAATGCCGCGTTTTTGGTTTTGGATGAAACTGACCGTATGTTGGATATGGGTTTTGGGGTTCAATTAGACCGCATTAAAAAACACTTACCTGACGAACGTCAAACATTATTGTTTTCTGCAACAATGCCTGCGGCGATTGTTCAAATTGCCAAAAAATATTTAACGAACCCAGAACGCATTCAAATGGGTGAAACAAACATCGTGGCCCCGAAAATCAAACAAGAGGTGATGCGTATTTCCCATGATAAAAAACATGATGAAATGGTTCGTCAATTGAATGACCGCGAGGGAACCGTGATTATTTTTGTGAAAACAAAATACGGCACGGAAAAAATGGCGAAACGGTTACAAGAAGACGGCTTTACCGCCGATGCCTTGCACGGTGATTTGCGTCAACGCAAGCGTGAAAAGGTAATGCAAGCGTTCCGTAACAAAAAATTCCGTATCCTTTGTGCGACAGACATCGCCGCACGTGGATTGGATGTTCCACATATTGAACACGTGATTAACCACGATTTACCACAAGTCGCCGAGGATTACATCCACCGCATGGGTCGTACAGCGCGCGCAGGCGCTCATGGATCGGCACTATCATTTATTTCACCTGCGGATAACCGTATTTGGCGTGAAATTGAAAATCTATTGGGAATTAAATCCAATGATAATGATAATGGTGGCCGTAACAATCGCGGTGGTAAACCAAGTAATGGCCAAAAGAAACCGTTCGAGAAAAAAGGACGTTGGAAGAAAACTGGCGGACCAGATGGCCGTTCATTTGAAGGTAAAAAACGCGATGATCGCGCATCATCTGGCGAGAAAAAATCATGGGGCGACAAACCACGTTTTAATAAAACGGCCGATGGTGCAAAACCAGAAGGCGGTTTTAAGAAAAAACAGTGGGGTGACAAGCCAAGATTTGAAAAATCTGCTGATGGTGCAAGCAAGCCAAACGGTTTCAAAAAGAAATCATGGGGTGATAAGCCTGCGGCCAATGGTGAAAAACCAACAGGCAATTTCAAAAAGAAAAGCTGGGCTGATAAACCACGCTCCGCAGATGGTGCAAAACCAGAGGGCGGTTTCAAGAAAAAAACGTGGGGCGATAAACCTCGTTCCGCCGACGGCGCACCTAAAAAATCATGGGGTGATAAAAAACCAAATGCAAACGGCAAGCCAACCTTTAAAAATAAGCCAAAGGGTGATCAACCCCGCAAACGTCGCGATGTTGCATAAATCATAATCAAATAAATTTAAAGGGCGGTTATTCCGCCCTTTTTTAATGCCGTTGGTTATTTCTAGCTATTAAGATTAATTTTTTAAAGATGGCTCTAAATTTTTTCTTATAAATTAAGGCCTCGGGGTGGAATTGAACGCCAATATAATAGGGCCTTTTATTGTCTTCAATCGCCTGAACAACACCATTTTTTTCTTTGGCTGATATGGTCAAATTGCCTCCCAACGAATCTATCGCCTGCTTGTGCATTGAATTAACACATGCACCATTAGTATTTAAGATATTGTATAATTTTAATCCGGGGATAACCTTAATATATTTGCGAAACATAACATTTGCCAATAACCCTGTTGGATAATTTGCGCGTTCGTATATTTTTGACACATCCACATGCAATGTACCCCCGCGCATTACATTCATCAATTGCGCCCCGCGACATATGCCTAAAACTGGCATATTTTCCGTCTCAGCCATTTCCAACCATTTGACCTCCATCTCATCGCGGGCCTCGTCATAAATATAGTCGGGCTTTGGATCACCATGATAGCGCGCGGGGTACAAATCTGTCCCACCATTTATAATGAGGCCATCAATCTTACGGTTATAATGTGGTTTTTTGGGAGACAATTTTAAAGGGCGACCGCCTGATATTATAATAGAGATCGCCGTCAAACAATGAAGGAAATTTAATATGCCATTTCGGGTTGTATATCCGATAACAGGGCGCTTCATTGTCTTACCTCTTAATTTCTGGCGGTAGTTTTCCGTGTTTCAACAATGACCCTAGAATAAATAGAGCACCCAGTCCGACAAAAGGATCATCGTCAGTCAATGTGATTTGCTCTGCCTTACTGGATTCCTTGTTCATGGTTTTAAAAATATCATAGGCCTTGCCGAAAGATACACTACCATTAATGCTATCTTGGAATAACGACACGGCCTTATCAATTTCAAACGATTTCAGATTCTGTTTAATGGTTGGCCATTGATGTTCCAATTTATCGAAATTCACGCTGTTATCCATGAATGCCTCTATCGCTGACAGGCTGGATATGACTGGCACGCGTGTTCTGTGCCCAATATTGGGGGTGTCTACCTCTGTAACCATCCCATCAACAAATAATTCGTACAAGTAATAAGGGAAATCCAAATCCGATTTTATTGAATGATCCAATCCTGACCAAAACCGTGGATTAACCTCGATCATCATGGGTTGCATGGCGTTTGTGCCATCCCACATAAAATCAATTTCGCAAACGCCGCTCCACCCGACATGCATCATTAATTCTTCGGCGATTGGATCAAACAAATCGGAATCCATTGTTTCTCTGACAACGCCAGGGCCTGTGTTATTGGGGAATTTTTGATTATTGTGATAGACCATTGATGCGACCAATTTTCCATTATCGAACAGACCGCAAAAACAATAATCAGTCCCCTTTGCGCCTTCTTGTATCAAAATTTGTTTATTGGGATATTGTTTTTTCAACTCCTTGAATGCAATTTTCAAACTGGCGTCATTAGTGATTTTTGATATGCCACGCCCACCAACCTCGTCAGGGGGTTTAATGAATACAGGATAATCGCAATTTTCAAAAACGTCATCCAAATCATCTTCTGAATTTGGAAACCATGTTTTTGGTGTTTTGGCATCCAAGTTTTCTAATGTTTTTGCCAAATTATCCTTTGGATCAACCGCATTAATAGATTCGAATGTGGGGCAGGCCAATGTAATTATCCCATCAAATTCATCGGCATGTTCGGCAATTAATCTTGCCTCGTAAAAAGAGGGAATCAAGACATAAGGGCGATCATCCGCTGGCTTATGTTTTATGGCGATATTTTTAAGATCGGCAATAAATTGTTTCGGGCTTTTTTTTGGGCTGGCGTATATCTCATGTTCAGAAACAAATTTTGAAAAGGATAAAACGGTCATGTTGACATCATCACACCCAATGATATCTGCCCCCCGGCGTCCCAGTGACTGGGCAATCATCAATGCAATAAGGCTACGCCCATAGGTGACTATGACGCGTGCATTTAATAAGTTTTTTTTCATTCCATTGATAGTACGGGTGCGAGTATTAAAAGTTCACGTCTTTTTAATAAATTATGCAACCTGTCCGCACGCCCACCCCGATGACCATGCCCATTGAAAATTAAATCCTCCTAAATGACCTGTAACATCGACGACCTCGCCGATGAAATATAACCCGTCTGATAGATTTGATTCCATTGTTTTGGATGATAATTCATGCGTATCGACACCGCCAATTGTGACCTCTGCTGTTCTATAACCCTCGGTGCCATTTGGTGTGACTTCCCATGCGTTGATGTGTTGCGCAATCAGGCCAAGAGCATTATTCGACAAATCGGCCAATCGACCCTGAATATTGATGCCCTTGCATATTGATGCGACCAATCGCTTGGGCAGATGCTCTGCCAAAACGGTTTCGATATCTTGTTTCGGGTTGTCATCTCGCCGTGATTTTAACAATTCATAAATATCACATGTTGGAACCAAATTAATGATAATGGCTTCTCCTTCTTTCCAATAAGATGATATTTGTAAAATTGATGGACCACTTAGCCCACGGTGAGTGAACAATAACCCTTCGGCAAATGATGTTTTATCGGCGGCGTCAATCGATGCCTCTGCCGACAGGCCCGTCAGGTTTTTGCACATATCCAACAATTCATTTTGGAATGTCAGGGGAACCAATCCCGCACGCGTATTAATAATGGTGTGTCCAAATTGCGTGGCAATATCATATCCAAACCCTGTCGCGCCAATTTTTGGGATTGATAGGCCGCCGCAAGCAATGACCAAGGATTGGGAATTAATCACGCCAATGGCCGTATCAACACAATACCCATCATCTGTTTTTTCAACAGATGCAATCGCGGTTTCAAGGTGGATCTGCACACCATATTGGGTGCATTCATTGACCAGCATGTCGATAATATCCTGCGCCTTGTTATCGCAAAATAATTGCCCCAATTTTTTTTCGTGATAGGCAATATTATGCGATGCAACCATATCAATAAAATCATATTGCGTATAACGCGATAGGGCCGATTTACAAAAATGCGGGTTGGCGGACAGAAATGTTTCTGGTGTGGTGTATAGGTTTGTAAAATTGCATCGGCCGCCACCTGAAATGCGAATTTTCTCTGCTGGTTTTTTGGCGTGGTCAATAATGCATGTTTTTCGTCCGCGTTTTCCTGCCTCTATCGCACACATTAAACCCGCCGCACCTGCGCCTATAATAACAACATCGAAATCAGTCATGATAAAAATGTTTGCTTAATGTATTTAAAATTGCCGTGGCAATACGGGTTTGGTGTGCGTCACTTAGCAATGTTTTGGCCTCTGATTCATTAGACACAAATCCTGTTTCGATCAGGATAGACGGCACATCAGGCGCCTTTAAAACCGCGAACCCTGCATATCGGTGCGGGCCTTTCAGGGTGCGAATATTATTTCCACGGAAATTAGTGACCACACCATTGGCCAAATTTTTTGACTGATTCATTGTTTCACGCATTGATAGGTCGATCAGGATGGCGCTCACATCCTTATCCTCAATATTTAAATCCAATCCTCCAATTAAATCGGCCTTATTCTCTCGCGATGCCAATTTCGCGGTTTGTGTGTCGGATGCGGTATTGGACAATGTGTAAACGCTGGCGCCTCGCGTGGTTGAATTTCCAACACTGTCTGCGTGAACGGATATAAACATATCTGCATCTGCATTGCGGGCAATTTTCACACGATTATATAATTTGATATAGCGATCATCATTGCGGGTTAACTTTGCCTCATATCGTCCAGAACTATTCAAAATATGAGCAATTTTTCGTGCCATGGGCAATGTAATATCTTTCTCTCTTATCCCGCTGGGTGATATTGCACCCGGGTCTTTACCACCGTGCCCAGCATCAATAACAATGATTGGTTTTTTCCTTGATGGCGGTTTTTTATATGGGACGGGTTGCGGTGTTTCACCCGCAATACCAGATATCAAATTATCCAAAGATTGCGTTTTTTCAATAACCTTTAGCGGGCCGTGATTAACCAATAGTTGGTTTTTAAATTCAACATCATTCGATGGAATCATATCAATAACCAATCGGTTTGGCGCGCCCCCAATCATATAAGCCGATTGAATAACATAGGGTGATGAAAGGGGCATGGATAGTTTCAATAAATTATCAACCGTCTGCGTATGGGCGATGGATGTAAATGGTTTGGCAAATGACAAACGCCCCCCCACATTGAAATTTTTTGCAGGCAGGTGAATGATTAATTGTTTTGGGCTATCCGCCAATTTCGCCTGAAAATCCATTTCACCTGTCATGTCGATGACCACACGCGTTTTACCGACATGATCACCAATCCGAATGTTTTGAACCTCCGCCGCGACCAAAGTCAGGGGCAGAGCCAAAGTGATAAAAAATAAGAGTGCGCGTATCATTTTTCGATTGTTTATTTTTCGTTTCCAATGTATTGTCATCACTATAAATCGTGTAAAGCGACTTGTCATTGATTAAACCAATGATAATGCACGACCTATAAGAATTTAAAGGGTGAAAAGCCGCCTGACCTACAAACGCAATTGTGCTGGTGTTTACAAAATAAAAACACTGATTCCACGTTGCCAACTTGTAAATAAGGAAAATAATAAACAAACAATCATTGCGGAAATCCGCTGGTCATTATTAAATATGTGCATGTTTGTCGCTTAACAAGGCCGAATAAAGGGCTGGATGGTTTTTCCGTTACCATAAATGGAGAAAACAAATGAGCGATACGCAAGAAAATAAAAATAATAACCCTGACAATTCAAACACAGACGCCAATAAAAAAGCCCCTCAAAAAAGAAAACCTAAAAACAATAATCGTCGGGTCAATAATAACAATAATAAAAACAGCAATAAAAATAATAACAATCAAGGCAATCAAAAACGTCGTATGTTGATTGATGCCTCAAAACACGAGGAAACACGTGTTGCGGTTGTTCAAAATAATAAATTACAAGATTTCGAGGTTGAGAGCCTGGTTCGTCGTCAAATTAAGGGTAATATCTATTTGGCCAAGGTAACGCGGGTTGAGCCGTCTTTGCAGGCGGCGTTCGTCAATTATGGTGGTAACCGTCATGGATTTTTACCATTTTCCGAAATTCACCCTGACTACTACCGCATACCAGTTGCCGACCGTGAACGCCTGATGGCGGAACAAGAAGAGTTGGAAAAAAAGGCCGCAGAAGAGGCCGCACGTATTGCCGAGGAAGAAGATAAAAAGGCCGCAGAAGACAGCGCCGATGACGCAACCGCCACATCTGACGACGACGACGATAACATCGAAGAAATAGAAGATGAGGAAAAAGTTTTGGAAGCCGGCGCAGAAGCCGATGACGATGATTCAGATGACGACGATAGTGACGATGACGATGACGATGACGACGATTCAGACGGTGAAAAATCTGAAAACGATTCCGCATCTGACGATACGGATACCAAGTCAAAAAACAACCGCCGTGGGGGTCGTGGAAAATATAATAACCGTCGTGGTGGGCGTAATGGACGCAAATATTCATCGGCAAAATCAAAACAAGATTCCATTTCCGACGACGCCGAAGATGAATTAAACGTAGAGCCATTTTGGAAACGCATGCGCCGCGCTTATAAAATTCAAGAAGTGATCAAGCGTGGTCAAATCATGTTGATTCAAGTCGGTAAAGAAGAGCGTGGAAACAAGGGCGCCGCAGTGACGTCGTATATCACGTTGCCAGGTCGCTATTGTGTGTTAATGCCCAACACCCCACAATCTGGCGGGGTTAGCCGTAAAATTGCTAATTATAAAGACCGCAAACGTATGCGTGAAATCTTGAAAGATTTGGCCGTACCTAATGGTATGTCGGTCATCCTTCGCACCGCGGGGACAACACGAACAAAGGCAGAAATTAAACGTGATTTAGATTACTTAATGCGCCTTTGGAATAATGCGCGTGATTTGACGCTTAAATCATCCGCGCCTGCGTTAATTAACGAGGAAGGCAGCCTGATTAAACGCGCCATCCGCGATATTTATAACAAGGATATTGACGAGGTGATTGTATCAGGTGATGACGGTTATAAAACCGCACGCGATATGATGAAAATGTTGATGCCATCTCACGTGAAGAAGGTTAACCAATACAAAGACAGCACGCCGTTATTTATTAAGGAAAAAATTGAAACTCAGGTCGAGGAAATGCACTCCCCACAGGTTGAATTGAAATCTGGTGGATATTTGGTGATCAACCCGACCGAGGCGTTAATCTCGATCGATGTCAATAGTGGTAAATCAACCAAAGAACGTAATATCGAGGACACTGCTTTACGTACCAACATTGAGGCGGCCGAAGAAATCGCGCGTCAATTAAAATTACGTGACCTTGGTGGCTTGGTTGTGATCGATTTCATCGACATGGAAAAACGATCCTTTAATGGCAAGGTAGAGCGCGCCATGCGTGATGCGTTGGCCGGGGATCGTGCCCGTATTCAAATTGGGCGCATATCATCATTTGGTTTGATGGAGATGTCACGCCAACGATTACACCCATCATTGACCGAGGCACATTTTGAAACTTGTCCGTCTTGTCATGGAATGGGAATTGTCAAAACCGTTGATACAATGGCGTTGACAATTCTTCGCGCTATCGAGGAATCGGCGCTAAACCAACGTGATTCAAATGTCACGGTAACAATATCGAATCAGGTGGCATTATATCTGTTCAATCATCATCGTCAGGCCGTGACGGATTTGGAAGGTCGTTATAATTTGTCCATCACAATGAATATTGGCGATGCCGAGGGTGAAAAAGGATTTGATATTCAATCAAACCGCAAGCCAAAGGACGAATTGGAATCCGATGAAGATAAAGGCGAAACAATACCAAAGGCGGTTTTGCCAAATGCCGATGATACGGTTGACACCCGCAAGAAAAATAACCGTAACAATCGTAATCTGAAAAACCAAACAAAGGATAGCAATGAATCCAATGACGATAAGCCAGATAATCTTGACAAAAAGCCAGAGGCCGACAAACCAGCCGATGATAAAAAACCACGACGCAAACGCACGGTAAAGAAAAAGATTGATATCGCGGTTGTCGAGGAGAAGTCCGAGCAGGCAGAAGAAAAGCCAAAGCCCGAGCCGAAAAACAATTCAAACAAATCATCACAGGCAAATGATAATGCCGATGATAAGTCCGATATAGATAATAAAAAACCGGATGGTGCGAAAAAGGCCGAGCAAGAAAAAATTAACGAGGCCGCTCGCGCTGCCGAAAAAATTAATGAGACGCCAAAATCCAAGAAAAAAGGTTGGTGGAATAAAATCACCAAATAATTTATTTCGAATTCGTTATATACTTTGTTAAATATTAAGTTGAAGGGGTTATCTTATGAAGATGACCCCTTATTTATATATTAAAAAGTGGAAATTTGTAATTCGCCGACTTATAATATCTATTGAACAGGATGTAACCGAACATGAATATAGTTGACATATTTTAATTTGTCTGCTACATTACGATACAGATCAAATAAAAAGGAATTTAAAAATGGTACGTTACGAAGATTTATCACAGGCTAGAAATGCAGAACCTGTATTGTTGGCAACCCCTTTTCTGGCAAAATTCTCACCTGTTTTGGCTGCTAAATTACAAAATGGCCTGCCATATGATAAGTTAAATTCATTAGATAAGGCGAAATACAATGCCGCTCTTAAAATTGCCACCGATGACGATCAAGGGAGCATGGATATTGCGGTTGTTGAAAGCCACCTTACCATGCATTTCTTAACAAAATTCTCGCCCCAGTTGGCGAAAAAAATTCAAACAGAGGGTATTAACGCCCAGAATGAATTATCTTCTTTAGAAAAGGCGAAATATGATGCCGCACTTGAAATCGCCAAAGCGGAAATGCAGGCAGACATAAACAAGGCCAAAAACAATGAGTCTGCTGAAACAACAGTTAACATGATAGACAACGCAAAAGCATTCGGGGATATTAAGCGTAAAAATTCCGATAGTCTGATGAAAGCGGCCCAATCTAAAATCATGACGCATTATCAAAAAAATAATTTCACGCCTGATGGTACTGTAATACACAGTAGAAAACCCCTTCCAAAGACCAACACATCATTAGCTGCCGTTTCAAGAACTTTAGCAATGATGGACAGCCTTGATCGTGACAAGGTTAACCTATTAACCGAAGGCGCCCGTGACCAACTTCTAATTGATGCGCATATGATGTTAATGTCTGATGATCTAAAAGGCGTTACGGCCAAATTAACGCGTCAACTGGATAACACAATGAATACAGACGCAGACTTTCAAAATACCATCCGTGAACAATTAATGTCCATCGTGGTTAAAAACAATGGAAACACTGCTTCATCTGACCATATCAATTCGGTTGCTTATTTTATCGAAAATTTCATGACCAATCTGAAACAAGACATTCCCAGGACCGCTTTAGTTAACACTAAATCCGATAGCGAATTATCCGCCACGCAAAAGGCAATTTCAGATGTTTCTGAATTTATATCAGCAAACCATAACCGCACTGTTTCAACAGAAGAAAAAAAATCTTTCGCCAGTGACGCAATGAAATCGTATGGAACCAATAAAGAAGTGGCCGCTCAAAAAAGACGCGATGAGATCGCTTTCATTGCTGAAGATAGAGCAAATCTGGCAATTAAAGGAAAACCATCACCACTGAATTTGTCAGAAAATATGCGCATAGATAGCGACGCCGAACCTGAAATTTCACCAGAACCAAGTGATCCCATTAATCCTGCTGAAACGACAAACGCACGTTTAAAACGATTGATGGATGCAGCCAATAAAAGCACTGAACCGTCAGTTAAACAAGAAGCACGATCACGGGCTAAACTTTTGCGTACGGTTAGTTTTTTTGCAGTAAAAAGCACTTTAAAGGCTGCAGCGATAGCCACGGCTATCTTTTTTGGCGGCGCCACTTTATTATCAGAAGATCCAAAGGTTCGTGATTTTGCTTCTGATGTAACTGAAAATGTCGACGACGTTCCAAATGCCGTTGCATCAGCCTCTTTATCCTTGACAAGCTTAGCCTATAATTTCGCGAAGAGATCTTTATCCAACGCCAATGAAATCTATGCAACTGCAAGCTTATATGCGGGCGACGCCCGGGACCTTGCGGGAGATCTTCGTCAAAGTTTTTCTAGTAATACACCTAATAATAGCGCAACAGCGCCTGAACAGGCTGTATCAGATACGGTGAAGGTGGATAGATTAGGCACAGTTGTCAAGACTGAGAAAAGCGGTAAGCTTTCAGGAAGTAGAGCGTTTACAGAGGTTCAGCCACCTCAAAGCCCAATTGCAGATGCTATGGAGGAAAGAGGGATTGGGAATTATCAAGCTGATTCAGCCGTAAAATCCACTATGCAACCATCACTTGGCCCTGTCATGATTGATCGTCAACCAACTATTGCTACTCATCCATATGAGCAAGCCACAGAATTTGATATCATCGGTGATGATGGAACGAAATTGACCTTTGCCTTTGGCCAAGTGGTTGGTGAACTTAAAAATAATTATGTATCGGTTATGAGCAACAATGGTAAAGAGTTACCATTTATCATTGGAGAAGATGTCTCAGCAGATAGTCAAAAAGAAAATTTAGGTATCTATGCCTCAATGGATAATAAACTTAGACCATAGACCTAACCCGATATATATCCAACAACAACAGGGCGGTTAGCAGGAATGCGCCGCCCTGATGCATTGTGGCGACGGGAATTGCGATGGATGACATGATGGTGGCAATGCCAAGGGCAAATTGCAAAAATACCATCCCGCCAAGCGCGAATGATTTTACCCGCCACGCAAATGTTGTGATTAAGACCAACGCCAAAACCGCAATCCATCGATGGAAGAAATGAATTGTGACGGCGTTATCCGCGATATACATCGTTAAATCATCAGGGATAAATTGTCCGTCATACATGTTTGGCCATGTGTTTGACACCAACCCCGCATCCATGCCCGCCATAAACGCGCCCCATATGATGGTGATGGTCAAAACGCCAAGCGCGGTCCAACCATGCCGGCGTATACAAAATGTGGTGGGTTTGGGCGCGATGCCAGACAAGGAAAATGCCGTCCACAACAAACATCCATACAATATAAAGGCCAGCGATAAATGCGCCGCCAATCGATAATGCGATACAGATGGTTGATCGACCAGACCGCTTAACACCATGACATACCCCATGACCCCTTGCAGGCCACCAAGGATAAGTAGGCCGAGTAATGGTTTTTTATAGTTGAGCGGAATCATGCCCTTTATCCAAAAAATCGCCAATGGCAGGGCATAAACCACCCCGATTAAACGTCCCCATAATCGGTGAAACCACTCCCAAAAAAATATAGTTTTAAATTCATCTAACGAC
>Ga0115567_10004774_pt1 | contig 13184 bp, 7 predicted proteins | sample COGITO_mtgs_1204_2_FD_88679 | JGI IMG/M metagenome (GOLD analysis project Ga0115567, IMG submission 88679) | Pelagic marine microbial communities from North Sea - COGITO_mtgs_120412 | ecosystem: Environmental > Aquatic > Marine > Epipelagic | place: Germany:Helgoland, sampling site Kabeltonne...
GATGAAGATGGAAACTTTCCTTCGTCTTCCTCCTCCTCTTTCTCCTCCTCTTTCTCCTCCCGTTATTCCTGGTATCGTCGTTGACGATGATGATGTCTTCATCGCGACATTATTGGATTCACATGTAAGAAGAGTCTCTCTCTTTGCAAATTTTTTTTGAGAAAAGGTGTTTGTTGTGTGAGAAAAAGAACGGAGGATGACAAAAAACACACAAAACTGCAAAAAAAGTGTAACTCTTATATGCACAAACGAAGATGATGATGATGATGTTTTACCGTCGCCAACCCAGCCGCCGCGCGTTCGTGGAGTCTATCATCGCTACTACTACTATTACTACTTCTATAACTACCAGAGCGAGAGATGGTGTTGCGGGATTAGTATTGAACAACAACAACAACAACAACTACAACGACAACACGAAAAGCAGCACGAGCGGTATACTCCTCATCAACAGACGAGGCATAGCTGGACACAGCAACAACAACCGACAACAACAACAACAAAATCAACAACAAAATAATTCTCAGAATCAGATGGAAACGTACGTCGGAGGGAACCGAGCGAGAGTGATTCCATCGCACCAACTGACTTTGGCGCAAACCACGAACCCTCTGTTATACCGAAAGCTCATTCGAAAGCTCATGCCGGGGGTGCCGTTATCGAAACCAGGTGAAAGACAAACGGTGGCTTTGGAGGATTTCATGAAAGAGTTTCAAGTGTTGCACGTGAATAGAGGCGCGGCGGGAGGGATGTCTTCATCGTCGCCATCTTCCTCCGCGACGGCGAGAGGTGGAAGAGGAGGAGACGAACGAGATTTATTGGTGATGAGTAAAGGCGCGAAATTGGTAGGTGCGAGGAAAAGAACGGCGAGGTTTTTTTCACCAACGTTTGATGGTTCGTCGAATAGTACGAGCGTAGAAGGAGGTAATAGCGATGGTCGAGGAGGAGGAGGCGGTGGTGGCGGTGGAGGAGAAGGAGGCGATCGGCAGCATCATAGCAAATCTATGTGGCAAAAATACCGCTTCTACGCCTTTATGCTCGGGTGCGCGTTGAGCTTTTATGCCTACCGAGAGAGCGTCAAAGAGACAGAAAATCTAGAGAAGCAAAACTACACGACGGAAAAAGAGTACGAGATTGAAAATTGGTCCGGGACCAAAAAAGTAGTCGTAGACACGTTCACGCAACCGGAAACGACGGAAGCGTTAGAGGCGATTGTACGACATGCAAGTTTACGAGGGAAGAAAATACGACCGGTTGGCGCGGCGTTATCGCCAAACGGAGTGGCGTTTGAAAAAGAAGGCATGGTATCTTTAGCGTTGTTAGATAAGGTATTACACGTGGACGAAGAGAAGAAGCAAGTGACGGTACAACCCGGAGCGAGAGTATCTGATGTCACTGAAGCTTTGCGAAAATACAATTTGACGTTGCAAAACTACGCGAGCATTCGCGAACAGCAAATTGGCGGGTTCACGCAAGTCGGTGCGCACGGCACAGGGGCGAAAATTCCTCCCGTAGATGCAACCGTAGTTCGAATGAAATTGATAACACCGTCGAGAGGAGTGATCGAGCTTGGTGTGAAGGAAGGCGAAGAGGACAAAAAAGTCATCGATCCAACGTTTGAAGCCGCGAAAGTAGGTTTAGGTTCCTTAGGGGTCGCCTCGGAGATCACGTTACAGTGCGTCGACGCGTACCAATTAAAGGAAGATACGTTTACGACCACGCCCGAGCGAATAGAAAAGAATCACGAGACGTGGATACGATCGTATAAACACGTGCGGTACATGTGGATTCCGCATACAGATTGTGTTGTGGTGGTCGGATCGAATCCGATTGACTCGAAGAAAAAGAAAAGTTTGCCAGGCTTTGGCACAGTACTTTCCTATTTGACGACGCCAAACGAACGCAAACAGAACAAATATCGCACCAAACCAATGATTGATTTGTTGAAAAAGTTAGACAAGGAGTCCGCGAAGAAAGCCGAACGAGAGAACGTCGGGTTCGGCGAACTTCGAGATTTGCTTTTGCGCATCGATCCGCTCAACGTGGACCACGTTAAAAAAGTAAATGCGGCAGAAGCGGAATTCTGGAAGCGTTCCCACGGCACTCGCGTGGATTGGAGCGATCAGATTCTCGGATTTGATTGTGGAGGACAGCAACACGTGTTAGAGGTTGCGTTTCCGTGTGGCACTTTAGAGGAAAAAGGTGAAAATTTGGTGTCGTCCGCGAACGCTGGTGTTTCTCATCCTTCTTCACTTCGAAAAGATTTACTTTTCATGCGCGATTTACGCAAAATGATCGCGGAGAACAACATTCCGGCGCACGCGCCGATCGAGCAACGTTGGACGAGTGGTAGTTCGAGTATAATGTCACCTTCCCACGGCGAAAAGGACTCTTTACACTCCTGGGTTGGGATTATCATGTACCTTCCGACGCAAGTCGAAGCCGAACGAGAGGAAATAACCGCGCGGTTCACTGAATACGGCGAACAAATGCGCGACGCTCTTGGCGACGAGTACTTACTCAAAACGCACTGGGCGAAAATTGAGCTGGAGAAGAATATGGTGCGTAGAAGTAAACAGGTCGAGCGCTTGAAAACCGCGTACGGTAAAGAAAACTTTCGAGCGTTTAGAGACCTTCGCAGAAAATTCGATCCGAAAGGCGTGTTAATGAACGAGCTCATAGAAGGGTTGTTTGAATCCAAATGATGATACGCGTTTGAGTAGTTTTAGCAGAGAATATATCGTAGTATTAAGTTTGAATTAGATTGATGTAAATATTGTAAGGCAGCGTTGTCTAACTCCTTTATTTTGGATGTTTTTTTCGTGTTTTGCCTCATTTTTAACCTCCCCAATTGGTTTACAACAACAACTTCATTTGTGTAGCTACGAAAGAAGAAGAAGAAGACAAAAGAAGAGGAGCAACGCGATGGACGAAGAGGAGGACACGACAAACAAGATGCCGTCTCAAGATCTAGATTTATTCTTAAATGAGTACGTGGAACAATTATTCAGTCAAGAGCTCGACGTAAACGCGATCGGGTTACGAACCGAAGTGGAAGATGACGCTGCCGGCTCGTTCTTACGCGGTGGTGGTGGTGGTGGTGATGGTACGAATGTTACTAATACTACTAATACTACGAATGCGACGACCGCCACCACCACTGATGGAAGGAAACGAGAACGGAGTAACAACTCGACGAATGGAGACGAAAATAATAACGAAGAAGTGCAAAATGCAACAAAAAAGAAAGAAACGACGGTGTTGAAACAAAACGCGCACGCTCAACGACGATACCGAGAACGAATAAAACAGAAATCAGAAGAGATGGAAAATCAAGTGAAGGCTTTACAGGAGAAAGTACGAATGTTGGAAGCGGAGAAGGCGACGCAAGTGCCAATCAACCAACAGTTGTTGGAGCATAAAAACAACCTGTACGAGTCACAGTTGATGATGTTTAAAAGAGCTAGGAGAGCGGACATTGAAAGTTCGACGATGTCATCTGCAATGACGATGAACACGGCGCTGAATGGGGCGATGTCAAGTAAAAATAATCGCTATGAAGCTACAATGGGAGAGATGGTGATGTTGAACGGTATGCCGGAAGTTCCAAAACAGTTTACGCTTCCAGAAGGCATCGATTCTTTGGAAGAGTTCAAGAAACAATTTCCTGAGTTGAAGCATTCTATCAATGGCGTCGGCGATGTCACTGCGAAAACTGAAGACGGGGGATTAGAAGAAGAAGAAGTGATTGTTGATAACACTTTGGAAAGCTTGCATTACAAGTGGATGAACCAAATTTCCGTTTTGTCGCTCACGAATATTGAAGAGAAAACAAATAAGAAAGGCGGCAACGCTGACGATACCGCCGCTAAAAGTGAGGGAAATGATGAAGAACGCCCCCTCTCCGTGAAAGAAGCGAGCGTGGATTTGATTAATAAAATGGTCGATGAAACGTGCACTCTGTGCATGCACATTGGGAACGCTATCGGTAGAGATAACGCCAAAATAAGCTTCGATTATTACGATAACATGGGTTTTAGAAAAGATTTTGACGTGCTTGGAAAGGATGAAGATTCAAAAATGAAGTTTTATTCGAACGTTGTCGCAAATTTAGGTTTGAGCGAGCAACAGAAGCAGGCGCTGATCGCCGTGCACGATATCTCGAAGGCACAGTTCAGAAGACTGTTCGAAGCGAGGGCTCGAATCAACGATGGAATGAAGGAATTGTGCGCCAAAGGTAAGGAAAATACGAAGGACGGAGCTAAAGGGTTGATTCGTTGGCTCACTGGAAGTTCAGAATCTTCTCGAGTCTTGATTTTAGAGTTACGATCGAACTTAGTCGACGAGAGAGCACTGGCGATGGACATTTCAATGGACGTTGTGCATAAAATTCTCGAGCCGAAGCAAGCTGCGAGATACTTGACAGAAATGTACCCAATGCACCACCATTCGGGTTTGGTTTTATGTAACGCTATATATAGACTGTGTAAATGATAAGAAGGCGAGTAAATTTTACGTTCATTTTACAATTATTGTACTACCAAGCCAAGTGCCCGCGCGACGTCTTTCTTCGACCGATATGACGAGCCGTCAGAACGATGATACGTCTTGTAAGGTGTCGCACTTTTTTTTTTGCATATCCTTGTCCATTTCTTTATCACCCAATCTTTTGCTTGTATCAAGTTGCCGCTTCCACCAAGTTCTTTGATGTACTCTCTCAGCGCTTGAACTCCATCTGCCACTTCTTCCGACTCCCACGCAATAGTGTCCTGTTCCTCCGCATCTTTTGCCTTCGTCGCATTTGCGGCCTTCTGTTTTTGTTTATTTGCCACCGCTTTCGGGCGCTGTTGATTGTTTTTGTCTTCTTCTTTCGTTTTCACCTTCCAAAACGAGTCATCGATTCTTCCTATTCTTGCTGCTTCTAATCTACTCGCGTACGTCACGTTGTTCACTTTGCCTTTCTTCCTCTTTGCAATGTGCTCTTTCTCCCTCTCTTTCCTCCTCTTCTCCATCCACGCTCTCTTCTCTTCTGCGAACGTTTCTCTTTCTACTTTTCTGCGCACGCTTTGAAACGCCATCACGTTTTCGTTGACTACTTTTGCCATCATCCGTTCGTCCAAAACGTTCACCGTTTTTTGGTCGAACCAATCTCTCCTCGCGTCTTCCTCGTCCTCGTTTTCATCCTCCTCCTCGTCGCGTCCATTGATTTTTTTCTTCTCGTTTTTGGTGGTGTTTGACTTGGACTTGGAACGAACAAGAGATGTCGTCAATTCGCGCAAGAACTTCAACACAATCTCTGGTTTCTTCCCTTTGAACTTCTCCAACGACTCTTGCGTGTCCGATAACTCTTTCAAATTCTTCCTCGTGCGAGATTCCATCAGCACGATCGCCCGTTCGATGTCTTTTCGTTTCCTCTGTCTTCTGCTTCCTATAAAAGAGGCGTTCGGGGTAGCATTGGACTCGTAGAGTAACCACTGCTCGAAATCGAACGAGTCGTCGTTCACGCCGAGAAGAGGATTTCTTCTATTCGTATCGTTGTTGGTGTTATTGTTATTATTATTATTATTATTATTCTCGTACTCGTCGTCGTTTCTTTCTTCTTCCTCCTCTTGTTCTTCTTCTTTCGACGATGATGAAAGCGGTGGTGGTTCTGGTGGTGACATCATCACATCATCCTCGTCTTCCTCCCTTCCCTTTTGTGATGAGCTGTGTGTCAGACTGTCAGACTGTGGCTTCTTTTCAAACTTTTGTTGTCCTCTAAAACACACATCACAAAAAAAATCAGAAGACACAAAAATAAAGAAGAGAACACCAAAAACGATGACTTCTTCTTCTTTGTCTTCTTCTTCTCTCCGGTTGAGTTTTAAAGTCTCCTCGAGGAGGAATCCTGGCCTTTGCTCATCTTTTGCTACGTCGTCGTCGTCGTCTTTATTGAAGACGAAAACGAGTCTCAAAGGAGCACGACGCGCGGCGGGGAAAAAAGTAATCTTCTTCTTGGCAGCAACGAAAGACGGCGATCGATGTTTGGATGATATCACTCTTAATAACATCAACAACAACAGACGACATTTCTTGACCTCCTCCGCGCTCGCTGCCCTCGCGGCTGGACTAAACTTGAACGCCGAGAACAACGCTGCGTTCGCTAAATTCAATCAGGACGACGACGAAGAAGAATGGATTGTTAACCCGAAACGGATTAAACTGGAAAACGAACCCGATGGATACAAGCCGAACGAAAACTGGACGGAGGCGAAGAAAGACGTGGAGATCGTGAGACCTCCTCCTGAACCGGTGAGAGATCCAAAAGACGTTTTTAAAAGCAACAGTAGTGCTAGTAGCAATAGTAGTAGTAGTTACGAACAACAAGAACCAGAAGAAGAAGAGAATGTGATTGAAATAGATATCGATTTGGTGGAGCCGGGATACGTCCCGGCCACGCAAAAAGAAGTGGACGAAAAGACGCTGAAACAAGCAGTTAATAACGCCAAAATTAAACAGTTCAATAACGCGCCGGATGATTTTCCAACGTTCATCAGAGAAGGATACGAGGTGAACGTGGTTACCCCGAGCGGCTTTAAAAAAACAGAGGACGGTTTAATGTATTATGATTTCGCTAAAGGAAGTGGGAAGTTGCCGGGGAAGGATCAAGAGGTTACATTTCATTACGTAGCGTATAACGAAAATGGTGGAGTTATCGATTCGACTTATAGAAAAAATGCGCCTGCAAAAGCCCGATTGGGCATTAAAGGAATGATTCCTGGCTTCGAGGAAGGGTTAAGCACGATGAAACCGGGCGGGAAAAGACGGATTGTCGTGCCTCCGGAATTGGGACCGCCGATTGGTCCTGCGACGTTTTTCTCCTCGAAACAGTGGGAGGTGTTTGACATCGAGTTGATCGATTCCAAGAGCTGTAGTCGAGAGGGAGGATTGCCGGGCGGGTTCGGTTCCTCCATCGTGTGCAATTAGATTTGAAGGATATATTGATTCGTTTGTAAAAAAATGCGAATTGTTTAGTTTCACGCATCGTCGTTCTTTGACTTGCTCTATGAGTAAAGGATTTTTATGTAAACGTTACTGTACGCTATTTATTGTGTTTTTTACTTCTTACCGCCGAAGAAACTTTTCTTCTTAGTAAGCTCTGGTGTGCCCTTATCCATCGATTCTTTCTTTAAGAAGCGCTCGCCGAATTTCAGACGCTCTTTGTAATCATGTTTCCAATGTTCGAAGCGAGATTGCAAAACCTTGAACTCTTTCTGCACGTCCATGCCGTCGACCCCGCTGATTACACCCGCCGCAACTTCCCTGATGAATTCAACGTCATCGTCCAAGACGCGCGTCATTGAGTTAAACTCTCCTTTCATACCGTCCACAAATTGAATGACTCTCGAGGCTTGACCAGATGGGACTTTGTTCGCATGCGCGGAAGGCTTTTCCAAACGCGAAGGTTCTTGTTTGCCAGTCGGCGTCGAAGCGGACGGCGAACTCTGTTGATTTTGTTCATTTTGCATCATAGCAGCAACTAGCGCATCGTCCGCAGCGGTAATTTGCTCTCGTAACTCCTCTATTTGCCTCTCGAGCGCCATCTTTTCTTCCCTTTCGGCCTCCACAGATGCTCGCAACGCTTCGTTTTCGGCTTTAAGAGCCTTGACGAACGGATTGTTCAACGCGTCTACGTCCTCGGATAACGACGCCGCGGACGAATTTTCGCGATCTAGAGTGGATTCGGGAGAGTTGTTGCGTTTGAGAGCGGCGGCAGCAGCATCGGTCTCTGCTTTTACTTTTGCTTCTTCCTCTTCTCTCTTGCGCGCCGCCGCGGCAGCTTCTGCCTCGGCTTCCTTTCGAAGACGTTCTTTCTCCTCTTTTTCTCTCTTTTCTTCCTCCAGACGCATCTCGAGTTCGCGTCGCTCGCGCTCGGCGACACGCAATTGGACTCGCGCATTGAATGCTTTCTTTTTCGCTGCCATTTGAATCTTAAGCGCTGCTCTGTTCCGATCTCTTAAAGTGATGAACTCCTTTCGCTGTTTTGTGCCTTTCCAGCTCGCTTGCGCGATAATCGTCGCGGAACGGATGCGTTGGTACTCTTTGCGTTGCTTGAAACCTTTATACGAGGCCTGGATAATCTTTGAATAGTAAATCGCGTTCGATCGTGCATCTTCCAAGGCGCCTAAGACACCTTGCTTGAAGAAAATTTTTGTGGTGCCAAACTTGACGTGCTCTTCGGCGTCAACGGAGAAATGCTCCAAAATCATCTTCGTGACAGTTTTACTGTCTACTCCGGAGGATTCAATAACATCTTTACCGACCAAGAAACCGAACCTGTGCGCAAAATCTTCGTAGAGCGAACGCGTCGGGTACCCAGCTTGAGCGATGCGAGTCGCCTCCAAAATACCAGCGCAAGCGCACTGGTGCAAAATGAGTTTTTGATCGGTTTCGGTTGGAACGAGGGAAGCGTTTGGCTTTACGCATCGAATGAAGTGCGGCTCGCACGAATTCAGCTTTTGAAGTAATCCACTCAACTGGTTGCGAAATTTTGTGCAAACGGTTGATTTCATTTTCGCTGATTTTGAGGCTTTCGTTACCATTGTTTCCATCGCGCGGTTGTGCAACGCTTCACCGATGTTTGTCTTCATAAACTCGAAAGTGTTATCTGTATACAAAGCCGTCGCCAAATCTAATGGTAACGCGTCTCTGTTCTTTTCGAGGAACCCTGCGCACTCGTACGTGACGCTCCCGGCGTAGTGAACGATATCAAACGAAGTCTCCGATGTTCCTTTCTTTCTCATGCACGAAAACTTTTCCATATTGGAGAGCTCGCTGACGATTTTCGCGTGGTACGTTTCATCCGTCGCGCCTGGGAAACTGGCCTGATCATCTAAAAGTGCAAACAAACCCATGGGTTTGTTTTCAATCACTTCGAGCGTAGAAGAGTTATCGACGAATTCGATTCTCGACCATTCGATGTTCTCTGTCTCGTAATCTTTCTGTTCCACTACGAATAAGTGATGGTTGAACATCTTCTGCATGGATTCGTTGGCATAGTTGATGCACAACTGTTCAAACGTGTTGTGTTGGAAGCTCTCAAAGCCGTAAATATCCAAAATATTCAAAGAAACCAAATCTTCGTCGTCTCTTTGCACGGCACCGTCGCGCGCGAAGGATTCGTTTATTTTGCTAACCAAATACTCGAACAACGCTTCGAACATGGCCTTCGCCAACGCGTCGCGCGCGTCATTCGCTTGCGTCAATGTCAAATCCGTTTCAATCTTCTCTCCACCAGCAGAAATAACACGCTTAATCAATGAACGCTCTAACGCCGCAGAATCCACCCCTAACAATTCACTCGTGTATTTCAAAGCGTCTTTTGTCTTTACAACAGCGGCGTCGTGACCAGATTCATTCAATGTGTCAAACTCGATGTTCCCGAGATGTAACACCGACGCGAGCGTTTGATAAATGTCGTCGATGGTTTTATCCGCGATACCAATCGCCTTCAACGCCTCCTTCGTCTCCTTGTGCTTGTTCTCGTCGTCGATTTCCACGCTCTTTTTGCTTTGAACGCCGAATCCGCCTAAATAGTTGAATCCCTCTTTCGCGTCGTCCAAGAACCACTTTTTCTTCTCTTCCTTAGACGCGCCGGCTAAGAGTTGGTAAAACACGTGGAACGATCGTTCTCTTTTCGAGTGGTGCACGACTCGAGACTTTTCCAAGAGATACGTCTCGATCATCGCCTGCGCTAACTTTCCGTTGGACTTTTTATCAAACTTGATGTCGATCAATTTACCAAATCGCGAAGAGTTCAAGTTTCTCGCCGTTTTTGCGTTCCCAAACGCCTCTAAAATCGGATTTGTCATTAACAAATCTCTCGAAACTGCGTTAAACATATCGATGTTGTGCTTCTCTTCGCCGTTGCTGCTGCTATCGTGAGATGTCGTTGCGGCTAAAAACTTCATGATAAACTTGGTCGTTTCCGTTTTCCCAGACCCGGATTCTCCCGAAATCACAATCGCTTGATCCAATTGATTCTCCATCATCTGTTCGAACGCGTTCGAGGCGACTTGGAAACAATGTGGAGGTAGATCCTTTACACATGAAGACGAAGTTACATCCCCTTCCGCGCCAGTCGTCGTCGAGGATGCCGTCGCTTTCACTCCGCTCGCCGCGTTCCTCGGCGAGTAAAAGTTCATCACTTCCCGGTCGTATTTACTCGGCAACGGCTCGCACGGATTCAACGCGATAAGAATAGGTCCAGCCTTAGAGTAGATTTCTCTCAACGACGAATTCTTACTTTTCTTGGTGTTTCTCATGAACCGGTCCTCTAAGAAATGAACGATCGATGGTGGATTCAAGTTGGTCAATCTCGCGACGTCCGAAAGCGACTCAATCAAGTTGGCTGGATTACCTGCGAAAATTCTCTTATACGACACGCCTTTTAGCAAAGTCGTTTCGCCGTCGGAAACGAACGCGTTTACATCCATGCACTCCCCTTGTTGATCGTTCTTTACAACCGTACCTCGCAAGAAAACCAATCCTTTTTCTCCACCACCTTCTTCGAATGAATCGTCGGCCCCGTTTTGTTGTTGCTGCGAAGATGTTTCATCGGTTTCTCCTCCTCCTCCTGTGGAACCATCATTATTATTCCTTTCTTTTAATAAAGCGCTCAAGACATCTTTCCCGATTGGTTTCTCCGGGCACACGGACGTTCGACAATCGATATAAATTGGTGCGTTGATTACCAACGAAGAGAGAATCGCCGGGTTATCGAAGCTCTCGATAGCCGCACTCATGGTGGTATAACACTACTCTTCCTTCCCGGCGGACGACTTTGATATACTCCTTTTGGGCACACGACCTTTACCTCTTCTCTGTCTTCTGTGGCGTTTCGAGGCGACGTTTGGCCTCGCCTCGTTTCTCCGCAAAGAAAGAGAAGAGGCCTTTTGGAAGGGAAGGAAAAAAGAGGAGGAAGAGGAGAGCTCTCCAAATTAGGGTATAGCATTTTGCAAATTTTTTCAGAGAGTTTCCCTTTCTCAACAAAAAAAAAGGCAGCTTTCCTCCCTTCATTCATCAATAATAATAATAATGTCTTTCGGTCTGGACGACGCGTACGGCTCTTCCTCGGAAGACGACGACGTAAAAGTCGTCGAGAAGAACGAAAAGAAGAAGGAGGAAACTGCTGCTGAAGAAGAAGAGGTGCGCGTGGTGCAAAGCGGCGGCGCAACCTTGAACAAGAAACGTCCGCGAGAAGAAGAAGAAGACAAAGAAGAAGAAATCGAAAACGCGCCGGTGCTTTTCGAAACGCGTTTACCGCCACCTTTGGAAGAGGAAGAAAAGAGAAAGTCTGTCGCGAGAAAAAGATTTTTGAACAAGCAGCAGAAGAAGTTACTGATGAAGAGTAAAGGAAGAAGAAGAGAAGGAAGAGGTGACGACGAGGCTGAGGACGAGGAGAAGGACGACGACTACGAATTGCTGGAAGAAGAAGAGAGGAAAAGAAGAGACGTTTTAGCAAACGCGAAGAGAAACGGGGGCGGGTCTGGTCTAGGCATGTTCCTACCAAAACCAGCAGTAGCAGTGGATGCGGGAACGCTCGGTATTGGAGGCGATTTTCACGACGGTGGGGCATTTGGAGGTGGATTTGGAGGAGGAGGAGGAGGAACTCGCATAGACTTGCCCGGTGGAACGACGACGAAAAGAGCCGCCGCGGTAAAAACGCAAGACCGAGAACAAAACGAAACAACAACAACAACAACAACAGTAGCAGCAATTCCGACGATTCATCCCTCGCAGTTATACGAAGTAGACGACGATGGGAACTATATTCATCAAAAATTGATCGATTCTATGCAACAACAACAACATCCATCGACGGGAGGAAACGAGCAGGCGACAACTAAAGTTGAGAACAACAACATGAGTTTAGAAGATATGCTCGCAAAGTCCAACAAGATGGTTGAAATCACCCAAGATGACATACGAGGCTCGTATAATCCGTTATTGGCGAACGAGCGCGCAATTCAAAACACGAACGATATGGGTGGCTCGTTAGGGAAGGTTTCCGGAACGGCTCGAGCGAAGAATCAAGTGACTTCGTTAGTGCACGACGCGAGACAGGCGGAATTGAAACTAGCGCAACAACAAGGCATGCGCCACCGAACGATGGCAAAATCAAAGTACGGGTGGTAAGATGTGCACACCCACACGCGCAATAGAAATAGCTGAAGATAGATGTATTATTATTATCATTATTGTTCATTATTGCAAACAGCAAATGAGGCTTCTCGTTTAAAAGCTACCTTTTTGTTTTGTTTTATTTTTAACCTTGCAGCTGGTTTTCGATGATGGAAATAACCGTCTCCGCCGGTATCATCCCTTCTGTTCTCAACGCCGGCGACGCCGCATCTTTCGAAACGAAGACTATCGTGGGTAAACCTTCAATGCCAAGTTGCGTAGCTAACTCTGTCTCCTCGTCCGTGTCCACTTTGATGCATCGCACCGCCTCGCCGAGTTGTTCCTTCACTTTTTCCAACTCTGCGGACATCAACACGCACGGACCGCACCACGTGGCGTAAAAATCAATCACAAGCGGTGTCGACCTGTCCGCCATGGCCACTTCCAACTGTTCGGCGTTCATTTTCTCCACTAATCCAGCTTTTACTACGACTGATAATGATCCGCTTCTTTTTTGTTGTTGTTGCTTAGTATTGCGACGAGTTTGGTGGAAAGAAGAAGGTTGTTGATGACGAAACGCGAATAATTTCGACGACGCGGGAGGACAAGGAGCGCGACGAGAAGATGACGACGACGAAGTGGACGCGTAATGCGTGGATACTCTGGATTGCATCATCATCGTTGTTGTTGTTGTTGTTGTTGTTGTTGTTGAGTGTGTGTTTGTGTGTGTGTGTTGTGCGTTTTGTCTCTAAACAAATTATTCGCTTTGTGAGTGTGTAGTTTGTGCGCGAAATGAAAAACCTCGTTTTCTTGTCATGCAAATAAAAAAACAGACCAAAAAACGCACAAAAGACAGACCAAAAACGCACATAAAAAAAAGTTTGACCGCCTTACACATATTTAAGTAAGTGAACGCCTTTACCACTCCTACTGCGCAAACGTTAAACAAAAACAACAGCACAGAATAGTGATGTCGTTCGCGACGAGAGTCATCGCCGTCGTCGACGCTTTGTTTCCTCGAA
>Ga0115567_10004778_pt1 | contig 13178 bp, 10 predicted proteins | sample COGITO_mtgs_1204_2_FD_88679 | JGI IMG/M metagenome (GOLD analysis project Ga0115567, IMG submission 88679) | Pelagic marine microbial communities from North Sea - COGITO_mtgs_120412 | ecosystem: Environmental > Aquatic > Marine > Epipelagic | place: Germany:Helgoland, sampling site Kabeltonne...
GCTGGATTTGCTTTTGTGATACTGCTATTTTTAGGAACCTGGGCGGGAATTTTTGGCCACGTACCCAAAGCGAAAGAGTTGGCGAAATTAGAAAACCCCATTACTTCCACGGTGTATGGCAGCGATAAAAAGGCCATTGCTTATTTCTATCTACAAAATCGGAGCAACATTGACTCCACAGAGCTCAATCCATATTTAGTGCAGGCGCTTGTTGCCACGGAGGATGTGCGATTCTATGAACATTCAGGGATTGATTATAGAAGTTACGCCCGTGTTTTTGTCAAGTCCATATTGATGCAACAGGGAAAAGGGGGCGGTAGTACGGTTACTCAACAAATTGCCAAGAATATTTTTGGAAGGAAGGACCTATGGTTCTTGAGCACGCCTATCAACAAGATGCGTGAGGTCATCATCGCAAAGCGCCTGGAGTCCATTTATTCTAAGGAAGAGCTGCTGCTATTGTATTTCAACACGGTATCCTTTGGAGAAAATCTGTATGGGATTGAAATGGCTTCGCAGCGGTTTTTTAGTAAAACCCCAGCACAGCTCACCTTGTCTGAGGCCGCCACTCTGGTAGGTGTTTTAAAAGCGCCATCCTATTACAATCCTAGGAAAAATCCGCAGAATGCTACCAACCGCCGCAATGTGGTACTGCAGCAAATGGTGAAAAATAACGCAATCACCCAAGAAGAAGCAGATGCTGCAAAAACAGAAATAGAATTAAAGTACAGCACACCAGAAAAGAATTCTACACTTACTGGTTACTTTAAGGAATATGTACGTCAAGAATTCAATGAGTGGGCACAAGAGAACCCAGGTCCTGAAGGAGAGATCTATGACCTAGAACTGGACGGACTTCAAATCTACACCACCCTGCAACCTAATATCCAGAAATATGCTGAAAAAGCTATGGAACGCCAGATGGTACGCCTGCAAAAGTTAATGGATCAACACTGGACCAGTAAAACTACAGAAGGCGGCAAGGAAGCCTTTATCGCAAACCTCATGGCCATCCAGCCCATCATTAAAAAAATGAAGGAAGAAGGCAAAACGGATGCCCAGGTGCAGCAATACCTCAACTCTTCTCGATCTAGAAAGTATTGGGAAATAGGCAAGGGGTTTGAACCCAGGCAGCAAACTGTGGAGGACAGCATTATAGGTTCTATGATACGACTACACACAGGAATTCTTGCGATGAATTCCAGAAGTGGAGCCATTTTAGGATACCTGGGTGGGATCGATTATGGATTCTCACAAATTGATAATATCAAGGCGAAAAACCAAGTAGGCTCTACCTTTAAACCCATCACCTACCTCACAGCGCTGGATCAAGGCATCGACCCTTGTACCTATTATGACAACTCGCTGCGCACCTATAGCAAATATGAAGACTGGCAGCCTAGAAATAGCAATGGTCAATATGGCGGCAGTTATAGCTTGCATGGCGCACTAGCAAACAGCGTCAATACAGTCTCAGCGGCTTTGCAGTTACAAGTAGGCGTTGACAATACGATTAAGAAAGCTAGAAAAATGGGGATTACCTCAGATATTCCTGAAGTTCCTTCGATTGTTTTGGGAACGGCAGACATCAGTTTGATGGAGATGGTTACCGCTTATGCGAGTATTTCCAATGGTGGCAATAAAGTAAATCCTTATATGATCCAGCGGATCACAGACCAAGAAGGAACCGTGCTTTATGAAGCCAAACCTAAATACGATGGCGGCGTGGCCTCTGCAAGCAGCGTTAAAAAACTACAGCAAATGATGGGCGAGGTCTTAACGGAAGGCACTGGTGCTGGATTTGCGAGATATGAGATTCCTTATAACATCATCGGGAAAACTGGGACTACCCATAACAATGGCGATGGCTGGTTCATTGCCGCCTCTCCACAAGTGGTCATCGGTTCTTGGGTAGGTGCTAGGGACAAGCGCGTTCATTTTGAAAGTACCTATATGGGAAGTGGTGCAAATACGGCCATGCCCATGGTGGCCTCCATGTTCAAAAGTTTGAGCAGCTGGAGCCGACCTATGTTGACCAATTTTGAATACGACACCCCCTATTTCCCTTGCCCAGCCTTTGATGAAAAGTCTTCGTCTGAAGCTACAGACTATTATAAAAGCGACAGTACGTATCTGGAAAGTTTGAGAATCAAGGACTCCTTGTTCCGCAATCCTCCTGTGATTGTGGATAGTTTATTGATCGATAGTTTGAACGTTACAGGCAATACTTTAAAGGTTGAAATCCCGGCTACAGGTAATTAGCGGGTTGTAAATTTTCAAGATTTTGAAATGGGAGCTATGATCGCTTTCGCGAAAGCGAGTTTGATTCGACAACTGAACAGATAAGGCTTGCTCTGCGATCCTAAAGAGCGCCGCTATGAAAATGAAAAATCCCAACCTACAAACTCAAGCGGGCTTGATCTGACACTGTAAGGGATTAAGTTGCTCAATATATGTAACTATTGCTTTTAAATAGTATTACCAACTAATCTGAACCACGACCCAATATTTCGAGATTACCGTCCTTATATATTTTTAAATAAGCTGTAAAGACTCTTTCATCTATAACATATCCAGGTAGTTTGTTATGTTTCACATTCTCTAAGGAGTCTACACCAAATTCTAGTTCGAACATATGGGTTTCAGGGTCTATATCAACGAATGATGAATCTATCATGTTATACTTGCTTAAAAGGGTAACATCCTTTTTTTGTAATAAGATATTTTTACTCTTGACAAGAAACAAGGATTTATTTATTTCGTAGAAGTCAAACTGAAATGCTTTACTTGGAAAACCAATTTTGTCCTCAATAGTAGGAGTGTAAGGATTAATTCTGGGCGTAACTTCGAAAACTTTGAAGTTTTTGTGTTCTGAAAAAACTTCAATTTCATAAGCTACATATTTTTGAGGAAAGATGGAATCTAAGTTGTCCTCTATGCTTTCCAAATTATCGATAATTTTATGATTTATCACATTATCTTTTTGAGATGAACATGAGGTAATAATCAAAAATAATAATAGAATTTTCGTTTCCATTTTTTACGCGATGTTTAGCTCTACTTTTATACTTTTCATTTGTAATAATATAAGCAGGTTTTCCAAATTCTTTCGCAAACTTTTGGGCTTTTTCTGAAGACATGTTAGGCGAATTATATTCTGTTTTTCCAGTCCTCGTATTGTAATGTGTAGGACGCTTGTTATAACTTGAATGGTATGGTAATTAGCAGTTCTTGTATATTCTACACCATAAATCCGGGCATTTTTGGATTTTGGAGATAATGGATTCATTATACCGCAATCCTCCTGTGATCATAGAGATAATTTGAACGTTTCTGGTAATGCTGTTAAAATTGAAGTACCCGCTAGTAATAATTAGGGGAGTTTTGAGATTGTAAACGTTTTGAAACAGGTTTTTTATAATCGATTTCACGAAAGCGAGTTTGATTCGACAACTGAACAGATAAGGCTTGCTCTGCGATCCCAAAGAGCGCCGCTATGAAAATGAAAAAGTCCAGCTGACAGATTCAAGTGAACTTGATCTGATGCTTTAAGTAAGTAAATCGCTAATTTGAAGTAATTACTGCTTTTATCTGGTATTACCAACTAATCTGAACCACGACCCATTTTAATAAACAATTCCATCCTAAATTTATAGTTTTGGTATCGTATATCCTAACCTTATCTAATAGTTTACCTAATTGATAACACTATTAAAATTATATCATACTATTATAAATATATAATTTTATTAGATTATAGTATAATACTGAAATGTATCATTTTAGATTATACACATATAACAACTTCTTTTTATAATCCTATATACTTATATTTGTATTAATAATATTAGCTTTTAAGCTAATATTTCGCATTAGAAAATATCACTATTATGAAAGATTCTAAACATCAGTTAATGATAGAGCAACTTGATAACAAACTCAAGATGTATGCTCCATTGGTGAACACAAATATTCCTGACAAAGGATGGTTACATGTTATACGCAAAGCCTATAAAATGTCGTATCGCCAATTCGGTGAACGCATCGGGATTACAGCACCTTCGGCTAAAGCTATTGAGGAGCGAGAAAAAGAAGGTGGAATCACTTTAAAAAGTCTAGAAGATGCAGGAAGAGCATTGAATATGAAACTTGTTTATGGATTCGTTCCAGTAGATGGATCTATAGCAAACACCATTGAAAAAAGAGCCAGAGAATTAGCCTTAGAGATTGTTAAGATGACTTCTAATACGATGGCACTAGAAGACCAAGAAAACACCAATCAACGTCTCAAAAAGGCTGTAATTGATAAAACCAATCAATTGGTTTATGAAATGCCACGTCATTTATGGGATTAGAAATAGCATATGAAAAGGGGCAAACGCCTTTAAGTGAAGAAGAGATGGAAGGTCTCTTGATACCAACCATTACAACTAGAGAGGAACTAAATGAATTTGAACAACTGAATATTGAAAAGGCTGTAGAATGGTATTTGATTCGTAAAAAGTTTAAATACGAAACGATATTGACGGAAGGTTTCATATTTGAAGTTCATAGACGAATGTTGGGTGAAGTCTGGTCTTGGGCTGGTGAAACAAGAAAGAGTGAAAAGACTATTGGTATCCCTTGGCATCAAGTACCGATGCGGTTGAGACAACTACTGGATGATTGCAAGTATTGGGTAGAGAGTCAAACGTACTCAGATGAAGAAATAAGCATTCGGTTTAAACACGAACTAGTAGCTATTCACATATTCCCCAATGGTAATGGTAGACACTCAAGGTTGATGGGGGATATTGTTATGAAAAATATTTTTAAAAAATCTGTTTTCTCATGGGGAAGTAAGGGATTGATTGGTAAGAGTGATACCCGTGACAAATACATAACATCACTTAAGAAAGCCGATTTAGGCGAGTTCGATGACTTGATAGAATTTGCACAATCTTAAAACTAAGAATTCAGGACCTTCACCTTCATACCCTTCCCCATCGGGTAATACTTTAAAACCCCTTGGTGCGTTGTGTTTAGGTCATGACGCTTGTATCTTTCTGTAGAGGATATGTAGGTTTCCCTTATTTCGAACTGTTTATTAATCCAAATATTTTTTTTCGTTTTGAAATGGGTTGTTCATATCGCTTTCGTGAAAGCGAGTTTGACTCAACAACTGAACAAACAAGGATTGCTGCGGGATACCACAAAGCGACGCACTTAAAGTGAAAAAAATCAGCTTACAAATTCAAGCGAGTTTGATTTGACTTTGAAAGAAAGATGGATTGCTGCGCGATCCCTCTGAGCTCCGCTCTGAAAATGAAAAAGCCCAACTTACAAATTCAAGCGAGCTTGATCTGACCTTTCAAAAACAGTAGGGATTGCTGCGCGATCCCTCTGAGCTCCGCTCTGAAAATAGAAATGCCTTGAAAATACTTGAGCGAGCTCAGACATTTTCAAGGCATTCCTATTTATTCGTGACCTCGAAGGGATTCAAACCCCCAACCCTCAGAGCCGAAATCTGATGCGCTATTCAGTTGCGCCACGAGGCCAATTAAACTCTACTACTATCCGCTGATCTTTTGATAGTCCTCAGACAAGTCGTCAGAGTATTTAAAACTTCCTAATATCCAACCACTATCTGCTAACTGGTACTCAAAAATCAAACGGAGTGCAAAATACTGATATCTCAGATAATATATATACTTAATTCTAAAATTTGACAAGGAATATACAGGACCCTTTTGAAAATCCAGCAGAGGGCCAAATTTTTGAGGCACCACCTCTGATTCTGAAATGAATTTTTCAGACAATTCCATGATATCCTGCGGATTATATGGCCAGTAAAGTGAAAGCAGTTGAAATGCCTGCTCTGCCTTGTCTTCAAACACCATTTGAGTAACATCTTTAGACAAGGCCGCTGCCGCGGTCGTGTCGATCAATATTTTCTCCTGTGCCTGCCCCTTCCAGGATAAAAGCAGTGCTGAAACTACTACAACTATTTGGAGACTTTTTTTCACTAGCTTAATTTTGCTTTTACAATGGTACTAATTGTTCTTCCATCTGCCTTTCCTGCAAGTTGGGTATTTGCCATTCCCATAACTTTACCCATATCCTTCATGCCACTAGCTTCTGTTCTCACAATGATTTCTGAAACGATCGCTGCTATTTCTTCCTCACTCAATTGAGCCGGTAGGAATTGTTCTAAAACAGCCGCTTGCGCCAGTTCTGGCTCTGCTAGGTCTTCCCGGTTTTGTTCTGAATAAATACGGGCGCTGTCTTTGCGTTGCTTGACGAGTTTTTGAACCAGTTTGACTTCATCCTCTTGTGTTATTCCACTTGCGTCACCAGATGTTCTTGCCAGCAACAATTCGCTTTTTACAGCTCTCAATGCTGCAAGTGCGGTTTGATCTTTTGCTTTCATCGCCTCTTTCATGGACGTCATGACCTGATTCTCTAAACTCATAATATTATTTTATCCTACAAAAATACAGATTTGAAACACAACCTAAAAAACCTTTTTCCATTCCATCTGTTCTAACTGAAATCATCAAAAAGCCCGAAACCAATGAAGGCTGCGGGCTTATATATAGGGAGCAATAGGGTAATTAGTCGACGTTATCGTGCAGGAAGGAATTATTTGACCTTAACTGCACGTCGTTATTTTCATCAGTAGACAGAGTGGTTCTGGAACGATCCCCTTCTGATGGGTTTTTATCGAGTTCAATTCCCTGACGTAGAAAGGCGGGCTTTTTTTCAATCTCGTCCAGTCTATGACTGCTCTTGAACTTAAAGTTGTAGGCATGCATTTTCAATTTACGTTCCTCTGCTCGCATTTTCAACACTTCATTGATAGGCAAATCTGTAGGGTCTAAATTTTCCAGCACTTCTTTTTTCACCGTCTCTTGAGGCGTTTCCATGGTTGTGATCTGAATTTCTTCCTCTACTGGCTTTTTAGAGGTTGATGAAGCGCTGTTTAATTGCTTCTCTACTTCCATATAATCATCTAAAGAATACTTCTTGATTCCTTCATTGGAAACCTCAGTCACCGGTATCACCGCCACTGGATCATGTACTTCAATGTCTTCCAGTTGGTAGGTGACCTTTTCTTCTTTAACTTCTTCTTGCAGCTCTTCCTTTTTGCTGGTAGGCATGTCAAAATCAAACAGGAATTGATCTCTTTCCTCTTCCGTTTCCTTGACTTGAGCTACGGGCACTTGTTGCTGTGGGTGTGCAGTGATCAGCGTAGGTTCTTGATCTAATACTTCCTCAAAAACTACGTTTAGGTTCTTGATAAATTCCGTTGTAGGGATCAGCGGGTTTTCGTTTTTTGGAACGATCACTTCTTCCGGATCTTCATCACCCAGTTGGTGCATGATGACGACTGGTTCTACAGGCTCCTTTTTAGGTTCTGGAACTTGTGGGGTTTCCGCTTTCGCGAAAGCGAACTCATTTTCCACTTCCTGCTCCACGGCATCTTCATCGTCCATGATCAAGGTTCCTGCGATCACTCTATCATTGGTCTCGTCCAACACCTTTGTAGCGCGCTGGTCTTCTTCTAATGTGTGGATGATGCGGGTGCCTTCTGTATTAGAAATCTCATTTTGTTGCTCTGCGTTAAATCCCGTGGCAATGACAGTCACGGCAATAGCATCGCCCAAGGACTCGTCCTCGCCCACTCCCATGATGATGTTTGCACCACCACCGGCCTCATTCTGTATGTGTTCGTTGATCTCACCTATCTCGTCAATAGTGATTTCTTCAGAGCCAGAAACGATGAGTAGCAACACGTTTTTAGCACCTGTGATCTTATTGTCATTCAATAATGGGCTATCCAAAGCCTTTAATATCCCTTCCTGAGCACGGTTGGAACCGGTAGCCTGGGCACTTCCCATGATGGCTGTCCCAGAATTTGCCAAGACGGTCTTTGCATCTCGCAGGTCAATGTTTTGTGTATAGTGGTTCGTTATCACCTCTGCTATACCACGGGAGGCCGTAGCTAGTACCTCATCTGCCTTGCTGAACCCAGCCTTGAAGCCCAGATTTCCATAAACATCGCGCAGTTTATTGTTGTTGATGATCACTAGGGAATCCACATTCTTGCGAAACTTTTCGATTCCTTTCTGTGCCTGGTCGTTGCGCACCTTGCCTTCAAAATGGAAGGGAGTAGTCACAATACCAACGGTTAAAATGTCCATATCACGAGCGACCTGTGCAATCACTGGAGCGGCTCCTGTACCTGTACCACCACCCATTCCAGCAGTGATGAACACCATTTTAGTACGCCGGTCCAGCATGGCACGAACTTCCTCTATACTTTCCTGTGCAGCGCGCTCTCCTACTTCTGGATTTGCTCCTGCCCCCAGACCTTCGGTTAGAGAAACACCTAGCTGAATCTTATTAGGAACTGGACTGTTTTCCAATGCCTGTGAATCTGTATTACAGATCACAAAATCCACACCTTTTATTCCTTGCTGGAACATGTGTTTGATGGCGTTGCTACCACCGCCGCCTACTCCTATTACCTTTATCACGTTAGACTGGTTCTTAGGGAGGTCAAATGCTATACTGTTAAAATCATCATTGCTCATATGCTGCTACTTTTGCTACTTATCTATTAGGGACGGTCGGGTCAACACGTCTTTTTTATTGTTCTATTTAAAAAGCTTGTCCAAAATTTCGAATCTCAAAGTCTAAGGAATCTTGTAAAAAAACAAACCTTGATTTTGATTTTATTTTTGTTTTTACTTTTATTCTTACTCTGCTTTATCAAGAAAATCCTTGAAGCGGTTGGCCCAGCTTTCAAAAATTCCTTTGGTTTTCTTAGGTTGGGTAACAGATGGTTGGTCCTCTATGGATTCTTCAGGACGGTCACTAGCCTTGCTAGATGTAGTAGAAGAAGAGCTATTAGGGGATACCGGTTGTACGGTTGACTTTTTCTCTGCCACTTCCAACTCTTGCGCCTGTAAACCTTTCAAAACCAATCCTACTGCTGTTGCGAACAACGGACTTGTACTTTCTGTATCGCTATCGCCAGCTAAATGCTCATTAGGATACCCTATGCGACTTTGCATTCCAGTAACGTATTCTGCCAACTGTTTTATATGTTTTAATTGAGCGCCACCACCAGTCAATACGACACCTGCGATCAGTTGTTTTTTAGGCTCGTCGTGGCCGTAGTTCTTGATTTCTACAAACACGGTTTCCAAAATCTCAATCACTCTAGCATGGATGATCTTACTCAAATTCTTAAGGGTGATCTCCTTAGGTTCCCGCCCTCTCAATCCTGGAATGGAGACAATTTCATTTTCCTTATTCTCCCCAGGCCACGCACTACCAAATTTGGTTTTCAACAATTCTGCCTGCTTCTCGATGATCGAACAGCCTTCCTTGATGTCTTGAGTTATAATATTCCCTCCTTGAGGAATGACCGCTGTATGACGGATGATTCCATCTTTAAAAATGGCAAGATCAGTCGTGCCCCCTCCTATGTCAATGAGTGCTACACCGGCTTCTTTTTCTTCTTGACTCAACACTGCTTCTGCACTGGCCAAAGGCTCTAGAGTAATGTCGCTCAAATCAAGATCTGCACTTTTAACACATCTGTAAATATTGCGGATGGAAGCCACCTGTCCTACCACTACATGGAAGTTTGCTTCTAACCTACCCCCATACATTCCTACAGGCTCTTTGATTTCTGATTGCCCATCGATCTTATATTCCTGTGGCAATACATGTATGATTTCTTCTCCTGGAAGCATCACCAGTTTGAATACCTGGTTACACAATTTAGTAATGTCTTCTTGATTGATGACCGTTTCACTATCCCCACGGGTAATGTAATCGCTGTGCTGTAAGCTGCGTATGTGTTGACCAGCAATACCGACCGTGACCTGTTTGATCTGTATGCCGCTTACCGTTTCAGCTTGCGCTACGGCTTGCTGTATGGAAGTAATGGTTTGTGTAATGTTATTTACGACGCCACGGTGTACTCCCAAACTTTTTGATCGCCCCACGCCTAGGATCTCCAACTTGCCATACTCGTTTTTACGACCTATCATCGCAACGATCTTAGTCGTTCCAATGTCGAGTCCTACTGCATATTCTTGTGGTTCCATCTTCTAACTCTTTTTAACTACAATTACCTGATGATTAAATCTCAGGTCAATTTTTTCTATTTGATCAACCGTTTTGTCTTTTTCCAATTTGGCGAGCATGGCCTTAAAGTTTTGCAACTTCCATTCGTACCCCTCCAGCTTGCCCATCTGCACCTTCAAAGCATGAGCTCGCAATCTTAAAGTCACATGAGCACTTTTGTCAAAACCTATTTGGGTAATCCCCATGTGCAACAATTCATCCTCGTTCAAAAACATCAGGAACGAATACAGTTCTGACTGATAGGCTTCCTTAAAACCAGTAACAATTGGTACTAAAACGGTATGCTCGCTCGATAGAGGCATGATCATATTGTCCCTATCCAGGTAAACATCGGTGCTGCCCATAATTCTTGCAATGGGCATGCGCGGCTCTACCAACACATTTAAACGACCGTTCAAATCCACCGAAACCTCTGCGGTTCTGATCATTGGATGAGCGTCTAGACGCATTTCACTCTTATTCAAATCTAAATTTTCTACGTACGGATTTCCTAACGTATCTTCTTTTTGTATCAACAATTTATTAACGTTTTCCTCTGACACTAAAGGATCACTGTAATCTGTAAATGAGATATTTATATCTACCAGATTCCGGTGGGCATGACGGGATCCTGCAAAGGCATAAAGTCCCAAAGTACATAGGACGACCACACTCAAAATCAATACGTCTTTAATCCCTTTCATGCCGTTAGTTTTTGTTTGACCCTTTCTACTTCAACACCTATATCACCAGCCCCCAACATCAACACGATGCGGTTCCCCATTTCTACAATGAATTCAGATAAATCTGCTTTTCCAACAACAGAGCTTACAGACGGAGCATTTCGTTGATCGTGAATACGGTTGCATAGTACGCTGGAGTCAACACCTTCCATGGGCTCTTCCCGTGCTGCATAAATATCGAGCACGCCCACTTTATCAAACTGGCTCAAACTTTTTGCAAAATCCTCCATGAAATCATTGGTTCTAGAATACAAGTGCGGTTGAAAAACCACCGTACATTTCTCATCTGGATACATTTCTACCACGGCATTATAAACCGCGTCAATCTCAGTAGGATGATGTGCGTAATCGTCGATAAGCACTCGCTCTGGTGTATCCATGCGATAGCTGAACCTGCGTTCCACACCTTCAAAACTGGCTAATGCCAATCGTAATTTAGCACCATCCACTCCATACTGGTAAGCGATGGCCAAAGCCAATAATGCGTTTGCCAAATTATGCCGTCCTGGCAACTTCAAGTAAAAGTCTTTGATAACACCATCTGGAGTGCAGAAGTTAAAATGATAGGCTCCATCAATAATAGACAAATGATCCACATGAAAATGGCCCTCTTCCACTCCAACTGTTTTTCCCTGGAGCTCTACTGTAGCATTCACAAACAATTGGTTCTCTGGAACCAGTGCCGCAAATTCTTTAAAAGACGCTACAAAGGCTTCGGCACTTCCATAAATATCCAGGTGGTCTGGATCCACCGCAGTAATTCCAGCAAAATCTGGTGCCAATTGTAAAAACGACCTGTCAAACTCGTCGGCTTCCACGACCATCACATCTGTTCCAGAATTCAAGTAATTAGTTTGATATCCTTCTAGTATACCTCCCAAAAATGCGGTGACTTTGACATTACTTTTGTACAATAGATGTGCTAATATGGCACTTGTAGTGGTCTTTCCATGAGTTCCAGCAATCGCTAGACAGGTCATGGTCTTTGAAATTTGACCTAATAGTTGTGCGCGTTTGGTGATGGGGATTCCGCTTTCGCGAAAGCGAACTATTTCACCAAATCCTTGCGGGACAGCTGGTGTATATACCACCTGAGCGGTTGTTGGATCTTTAAACTCTTGAGGGATTCCCGCAAAATTATCGTCGTAATGAATAGGAATACCTTCTGCCTCCAATCTTTTGGTCAATGAGCTCACCACGCGATCAAAACCAGCGACAGATTTACCCTGAGAAACCAGGTATCTGGCCAGCGCACTCATACCTATCCCGCCGATGCCGACAAAATAAAAATGGGATATGTCCTTCAAATCACGCATGTAGTAGCTTTTCTATATGGTTTACAATGTCTTTAGTAGCGTTGGGCTTGGCCAGTTTTGAGAAATTGGCAGAGAGTTTTTCCTGCAACTTCTCGTCCGTGATCAATTGTTTCCAGATCATGGGGAAATTGTCAGTCAATTCTTGTTCACGTATCATCAGCGCCGCATCCTGATCTTGTATCGCGAGTGCATTTTTAGTTTGATGATCTTCTGCCACATGTGGCGATGGGATGAACAATACCGGTTTCCCAACTAGAGCGAGTTCTGAAATCGTACCGGCACCTGCACGTGAAATGACTACATCTGCAGCGGCATAAGCGAGGTCCATTCGATCCACAAAAGCCATCACTTTGATAGATTCAGAATCGTACTTTTTATACTGCTCATAGTAAAGCTTGCCGCATTGCCATAGGATCTGGACGTCTTTTTCTAGCAAAGACAACTCCGTTTCTATAAGCTGATTGATTCTTCTAGCTCCCAAACTACCGCCCAGGATTAAAAGTGTTTTTTTAGGACTGGAAGCATCTAGTTTGAAATGCTCTAAACCTATTTTTTGACCTGGCATTTGATCTACAAGATCCTGTCGCACTGGATTTCCAGTAAGTTCGATTTTCTTTTTAGGGAAGAATCGCTCCATATGATCGCTAGCGACACAAATTTTATCTGCCTTTTTTGCGAGTAATTTATTGGTAATGCCCGCATAGGAATTCTGCTCTTGAATCAAGGTGGGAACCCCTCTGCGATACGCCATGTATAAAAGAGGCCCACTCGCGTAACCGCCAGTCCCAATAGCAATATCGGGTCGAAATTCGTTGATGATTTTACGCGCGTCAATTAAACTGTTGACCACTTTCAAAGGGAAGGAAAGATTCTTTACGGATAAACTGCGTTGCAATCCACTAATCCACAATCCCTTAATTTCATAACCTGCCGCAGGGACTTTCTCCATTTCCATACGGTCTTGTGCGCCTACAAAAAGGATCTCACAATCTGGCCA
>Ga0115567_10004780_pt1 | contig 13176 bp, 11 predicted proteins | sample COGITO_mtgs_1204_2_FD_88679 | JGI IMG/M metagenome (GOLD analysis project Ga0115567, IMG submission 88679) | Pelagic marine microbial communities from North Sea - COGITO_mtgs_120412 | ecosystem: Environmental > Aquatic > Marine > Epipelagic | place: Germany:Helgoland, sampling site Kabeltonne...
GCGACCTTGATCTGGGAAATTGCATCGCGTGCCGCCTTATTGCCGATGGTATCCATCAGGTAGGCAGCCTTGAATACCAACAGACGACACATTTCAATCTCAATGCGACTGTCAGCAATTACGTCGTAGTTACCACCCAGTTCTGCCAATGGTTTGCCGAACGCTTCCCGGCTCATTGAGCGTGTGCACATCAGATCGAGAGCACGTTCCGCTGCACCAATCGAGCGCATGCAATGATGAATGCGACCTGGCCCCAGACGCCCCTGGGAGATTTCAAAGCCGCGGCCGCGGCCCAGGATAATATTCTCTTTTGGCACACGGACATTGCTGAACCGTATATGCATGTGACCATGAGGCGCATCATCCTTGCCAAACACTTCCATCGGACGCAGGACGTCAACGCCGGGCGTGTCCATTGGCACCAGTATCTGGGACTGACGGTTGTGTTTGGGCGCTTCGGGATCAGTCACCACCATCACAATCATGATTTTACAGCGCGCATCGCCGGCACCGGAGATATAGAATTTCTCTCCATTGATGACCCAGTCGTCGCCATCCATGACGGCACTTGTTGCTATATTGGTGGCGTCAGAGGAGGCTACGTCCGGTTCGGTCATAGCAAAAGCAGACCGGATTTCACCGGCCAGCAGCGGCTTCAGCCATTGCTCTTTCTGTTCATCCGAACCATAACGTTCGAGCACTTCCATATTGCCTGTGTCTGGCGCGCTGCAATTGAATGCTTCTGAGGCCAGACGACTGCGGCCCATGATCTCGGCCAGGTGGGCATACTCCATGTTGCTGATGCCAGCGCCGCCCTGACTCTTGGGCAGGAAGAAGTTCCACAGCCCCAGCGTTTTTGCTTTCGCCTTGAGGCTGCCCATGATCTCGTCCTGTCTGGGCGTATGAGACCAGCGATCACCGACACTGACTTCGTCGTGGTATTCCTTCTCCACCGCCGCCACGTCGACTTCGACAAACTCGCGAATCTTTTCACGTACTTTTTGCATTTCTTCAGACAATCCCAGATTCATTCCCGATTCCTCATGATGATGTTCATGTTTTTATGTTGTTCTGCGCCTGATTTCGGTGCGCTTGAATGTCAGGTTTTTCCATTCAGATAGCCGGCAGCCCTTAGCCGTCGACCCGGCGCCGTTAACCTGTAACTTTCAACCTGTAATAGTGCCACCGCCATCGACAACCAGCGTCTGTCCGGTGGTAAAACTGCCGGCATCCGATGCCAGGTAAATCGCGGCGCCAGCAATCTCTTCCGGCTCACCGATTCGTCGCAAGGGGTACTTGGATACCGTTGCTTTGTATGTTTCCGGATTCTCCCACAGCGCCTTGGCAAAATCTGTCTTGATCAGGCCCGGCGCAATGCAGTTGACACGAATATTTTTGGGTCCCCATTCGACAGCCAGGTTGCGGGCAATCTGCATGTCGGCCGCCTTGGAAATGCCATAGGCACCCAGCACGTCTGTACCTTTCAGGCCGGCAATCGACGAGACAATGATGGTTGCACCGCCACCGTTTTCGGCCATACCCGGCAACACCAACTGGCACAGCCGATGCGCGCTGCCGATGTTTGAGTGCATGATTTTATCAAACGCTTCGTCCGGAATGTCCTGTGACGGGCCGTAGAACGGATTCAGGGCAGCATTGATAACCAGGATATCGATCTTGCCAAAATGCTTGATGGTGGCATCAACCAGGGTTTTGAGTTGTTCCTTGTAGTTGATATTGCAGGCTACCGGTAATGCTTCGCCGCCATCGGCGTTGATTTTGGCGGCAACCTCGTCGCACGCATCCTGATTACGGCTTGAAATGACCACCTTGGCCCCCGCATTGGCCATATGGGTTGCTATTGCCAGGCCAATCCCCTTGGTTGAGCCGGTGATCAGGGCTACCTTTCCGCTCAGATCGAATAAACTCATGTCTGCTCCCCTCTTCTTACCCCATGGCATCGCTGCCGCTCGTCGATAGAATCACAACCAACATACAGGTTATAAATTCAGTGAATTATACTTAGCTGTATTATAACAAGAGCACACAATACCTGAAATCCCTGCATCCTGCCAGCCAACAGGCAGGACCGCTGACGCTCAGTCCTCCGCCATCCAGGGGCGCGCGCCTTTGCTTACATGCGTACCTCCATCAACCGGAATCACTGCACCATTGGTGTAGGCGCCGGCTCTTGAAGCCAGATAAACCAGCACCCCGGCTATTTCTTCCGGCTGCCCTGCGCGCCCCATGGGGCTGTCGGCGGCAATATCATCGCCAAACTCACGCAATACATAATCGGTCATGCGTGACTGGAAGAAGCCCGGCGCCACTGCATTCACAGTGATATGACGAGGCCCCAGATCAACAGCCAGAGTTCGCGTCAAATGGTGCAGGGCGGCCTTGCTGGCAGAATAGGCAAAGGTGGGCACCCGCTGCACAATCGGCACCTGCAGACCATCCATGGAACCGATATTGATGACCCGAGCCGGATCCGGGGCCGACGCTGCCTGTGTCAGCAATGGCAACAGATCCCGGGTCAGTGCAAACACCGCATTGACGTTGGTCGACATGACCTTGGCAAACGCATCATCCGGGTAATCCTCTACCCTGGCGCCCCAATTGGCGCCTGCATTGTTCACCAGAATGGACAGACCTTGCCCGGCAAAGTGATCCTGCAGAAAATCGCCCAGTCGCCGTCGATCATCGGCTTCGGTAATATCGGCGGCAATCGCCAGACAATCGCCCAAGGGCCGAAGCTGCGCCAGCGCAGCGTCGCATTTATCCTGTTTGCGTGATGCAATAACCACGCGCACACCCGCCCGCAGCAGCGTCTCGGCCATGATCAGGCCCAGACCGCTGCTGCCGCCGGTGACCAGAGCAGTTTTGCCAGCCAGGCCGAACAATTCACTGATATTCAGCGATGATGTCTGTATTTGTGCCATGGTTTATTCGTCCGCTATTTTTACCAGCTGCTTGCCAAAGTTTTTGCCTCGCAACAAGCCCCGGAACAGTTCAGGCGCGTTTTCGAGACCTTCGCCGACAGATTCGCGATAGTTGATTTTGCCTGCATTCACCCAGGCGCCCAGTTTTTCGGTCGCCTCTGGCCAGCGCTCCTGCCATTCGGTGACCACAAAAAAGCGGTGCTCAGGCACGTCATCCAGTGCCTTCAGAATATGGAAAGGTGTTTCAGCCTTGGTGATATCGGTGTCGTTATAGTTGGAAATATAACCACAGATCGGGACCCGTGCACCCGGGTTGAGCAGAGGTGCAACTGCGCGCGTGACATCGCCACCCACATTTTCAAAATAGATATCAATACCATTCGGGCAGGCCGCTTTCAGCTTTTCCGCCAGGTTGCCGCTTTTGTAGTCCAGGCAGTCATCAAAGCCCAGCTCCTCTTTGACATAACGACATTTCTCTGCGCCACCGGCAATACCAATGGCGCGCAGCCCTAGCGTGCGGGCCAGTTGGCCAACCACCGAGCCGACGGCGCCCGATGCTGCGGCCACCACCAGGGTTTCACCGGCTTGTGGCTTGCCCACTTCTGTCAATCCGAAAAAAGCGGTACGGCCTGGCATGCCGACCACACCCAGATGCGCGGATAAAGTGCCATTATTCAGATCCACTTTCATTAATCGTGGATCGTCATCGTCTGCCACAATCATCGTCTGCCAGCCCATGTGTGCCGTCACATGATCACCCACCTGAAAGCGTGAAGATTCTGATGCAACCACAACTCCCGCAGACTCCCCGGTGATGACATCACCCACCTGCAGGGGTTGTGCATAGGATTTCACATCGTTCATGCGCCCACGCATGTAGGGGTCCAGTGACAGCCAGATTACCTTGATCAGAATCTGACCTGATTGCAGCGTCGGCACATCCTCCTGTACCAGACTGAAACAGTCATCACCGGGTTCGCCGACAGGCCGCTTGGCCAGTAACATCTTGTTATTTTTCATCATAACTCCTTTATTTGGATATATTCTCACAATAAGATGCCCTGCATACTAGCTCAGTCTCAGCTCAGCTCACAACCCGGCTCCCAAGCCGTGCAGCCAGTAACCAGTGATTGCACTCAGGCGCAATGTGCCTGATCAGCAACCTGCCTCCGCAACTCAAGCAGCGCTGCCCTGATCCGTGCCAGACCCAATTGCCACTCGGATTCCGTCAACAACAGCGTGGGCAACAACCGCACCACTGCATTTTTAGTCGGTGTCACAATGACACCCTGCGCAGCACAGGCATCTGTCAGCGGCCAGACCCAACTGTCGGAACCCAGTGCCAGCGCCAGCATAAAACCTTGCCCCCGGACCTCGCTCACCAGGTCGGAAAATGTCTGTTGCAACGCCTGCAGATCCTGCAGCATGATCTGACCAAGCACGTTGACGTGCTCAGCAACACGATGCTCACGCAAATAGCCCACCACGTCAGCGGCGACCGCGCACATCAGCGGATTGCCGCAGTATGTGCCACCATGGTCGCCCAACTGCACGGCGCTGGCCACCGCCTGCGACATGGCAATGGCTGCAAACGGTAAGCCACCGGCGATACCTTTGCCCATGGTCATTATGTCGGGTCTGACGCCAGTGTCACTGATGGCAAAGAAAGCGCCGGTTCGGCAGAAACCCGTCTGCACTTCATCAATAATCAATAACGCACCGTGTGCCCGGCACTGTTGCTGCAACTGACGCAGAATTTCGTGTGACACCGCCTTGACACCGCCCTCACCCTGAATCGGTTCCAGAATCACGGCCGCCACATCGTCATCAATCATGGCAGCAAGATCATTGACTGCGACAAAGTCATTGCCAGGCACACTGGGCAGAAACCGTGCACTACTGCTGGCACCACCCGAGACTGAAAGCGTCGCCAGTGTCCTGCCATGAAAAGAGCCGTGCACCGCCAGCACGCGCTGCCTGCCTGTTATCTTTCTGGCAAACTTCAACGCTGCATCATTGGCCTCGGCACCGCTGTTGGCAAAATAGATCCGGTCCAGTCCATCCGGAAGCACCTGTTTCAACTCAAGCAACAGGCGCGCCCGTGCCGGTGAATAGGTGAAGCCGGAATTCGGATTCTGCATAATGCAGGCTGCCTGCGCTGACAGCGACGACAGCATGACCGGATGTGCATGTCCCAGGCAGGTAACGCCCCACCCGGACGTGAAATCCAGTAGCTGATTACCATCCCCATCCCAGACAAAGGCACCCTGACCTCGCTCAATAACCAGAGGCTGACGTTTGCATACGGTCAGCCCCAATGAATTTTCCACTTGTATTACGTCCATAAACACCTCGCCATTTTCATCAAAGCTCACAACATCCGGATTAAATTCGGGGTAAAAAACAGGCAAAAAAAAACCTCTGAGGCCAGCGGCGCACAGAGGTTTTTGATTGGTTTGTTAACTGTTTTGTTATTTCAGTTGAGCAGTACCCTCACCTTCAATCTCTGTGACGCTGGTGCAGCAAAGCGCCGCCGCACGCGCACGGCGTGCAGCTGCCGCCAATGCGTGCAGTGCCAGAGCAAATAAATTGATCGGTGAGTAAGTCATAAAATCAGGTTACAGAACCATGCAACATTTAACAGAATGCGAAATCTAAGTAATTTACAACAACAAGTCAAGATGTACGCTCAGTCACGCGCCACCGCTCCCTGTCAGGCTCCGGTGGCAAGCGGAAACGCTTTCATGGCGACTGTTTTTGTATATACTCAGGGTACACCCATGGTTGGCGATGACACATTTAACAGGGCAAACATAAGCTCTGGGCCTATAAGCCCACTGTCAGTGACCAACCAGCTATTCGTGGGGCGGGAGGGAAAATCATGTCGTTAACACACCTTTGGCATGTTGTTCGGCGGGCGGGCGACTGGCCGCTACTGACTTGCGGCCTGGGTTTCGTATTACTGCTGGCCGCAACCGCCCTGTCGGCCGCCGAGGAACCTCCCTCAACAAAGCCTGCATCGTCGCTGGCCGCCCGCGTGGAACACCTTAATATTCTGCGGGAACGGGTCGCGCAGCTACAAAACCAGCAAGGGCAATACGACCCTGGCCTGCTGAACGCCATGAACGGCTTGAGTGAAGCACTGATCTCAGTTGGCGAATTCAGGGAAGCCAATGATGTGGTTGAACAACAGATTCAGATTCTACGCGTTACCGACGGCCTGTACACCGATGGCCAGATCGCATTGGTGCATCGTCAATTGTCTATCATGGCAGCCCAGAGAAACTGACTGGGCATGGAGGACAGATTGCTTTACCTGTCCTGGTTGCTGGAGCGCTCCAGCACACTTTCAGACAGCGAAAGAATTAGTAATATCAAGGTAATGCGAGACTGGACTCGCCTGTTGCTGAGCCGCGGGCCGCGTCAGCAGGAGGCCGCTTATCTGTTCCAGCTTCGCGATCTTGAGGAATCAGCCCTGGCGATGGCAAGGGAGACCAATGCCACTCCCGCAGTGGTGCAGGCAATGCTGTATGACCATGCCTTAACGGAATTTTATATTGCACTGGGTATCGTCGACAGTTCTGACACCAGCCGGCAACTGATCAACCGCACCGAAGGCACACCAGCAAACAATTTGCGCCCGATCCAGCGCATGACCAGTGTACAGGACATAGAGGCGACTTACGGTGCACGCACCAGTACTGTCGTGGAGCGCGCCCACCGCGCTGCCATGATGCGCCACTACGTGCTGATCAAAGAACTGGAATCGACCCTGTTGCCGGCAGATAAAGAAGCCGGCGACCTGGCCAGCGCGGACCCTGAAGCCGCAGCGATGATGCAGCTGTATCTCGGTGACTCGGTGCTGTTGCGGCAGCAGTACGAGCTGCGTATTGGTGCCATGGCCGGCCCCGACCGGGGACAAAGCAGTACCGGTTCGGCCAACAGTTATTACCAGCGTGCCTGGGACCTGTTACTACAGGCAGGCTACTCTGCAGATCTATTGAACAGGGCATTTTCCTGCCCTACATTGCTGCCTCTGCCGACATTCTCCAGCCATCTGGAGACGACCGGAGACGCTTGTGATCCGACTGGCGATCAACGGATTGAGGTACCTGCTGCCGCGCTGGTCCACAACGGTATTCCTGGCTTGCGTTTTCAGGCCATGCCGGGCAGCTCCCTTATGAGCCAGGCGGCGGGTATCAGCGCAACGCTCAGCTTTAGCCTCGGTGTCAATGGACAGGCTGACCGCATGCAGGTGCTGGCGGCCGAGCCTGACAGCACGGCGGCCCGAATTCGGGGCCGCGACAGCCTGCAGGGCCTGCAGTTCCGGCCGGCACTGCAGAATGGCAGAGCCGTGCGCACGGAAAATGTGACTATGACCCTGTTCAGTCTTGAGCCTGGCTAGCCTGATTGAAATTGCCTGTCACCGGCGCGCCTGCCTAACTGCGCTTGTCAGGCACAATGCCACGGGCGACCAGATCATCAAAAGCGTCACCGGCAATGCCCATTTCAGCCAGAATTTCCCGATTATGCTGCGCGAATTTCGGCGGCAGACGTTCCAGCCTGCCCGGCGTACGGGAAAACTTGATTGGAATACCGGTCATTTTGTACCAGTCTTTTGCCAGGTTCATGGACCGGTGCACGGTATGTGGGTGCTCCACGACCTGCGCGGTGTTGTAAATCGGGCCAGCAGGCAGACCGGCAGACAGCAGTCGCTCGCACAATTCATTGCCATCGATTTTCATCAAATATGACTCGATCTCGGCTTTCAGAATTTCCCGGTTTTTGACCCGGTCTGCATTACGGGTAAAACGCTCATCAGTGGCAAGTACCGCTGCACCAATTTCCTCGCACAACTTACCAAAGGCCCGGTTATTGCCGGCCCCGATGAAGATATCGACGGTCCGCGTTCTGAACGTCTCATAGGGGCTGATGTTGGGATGGGCATTGCCGGTGGCGACCGGCACCTTGCCAGACATATTGTAATTCACCACGTGTGGATGCATCAGGGATACAGCGCAATCATACAGGGTCATGTCTATGTACTGACCGTGACCGGAGCGCTGACGCTCATGAACGGCCATCAGCACCGCGATGGCAGAATATAGCCCGGTCCCCATATCCACCATCGCCACGCCCAGACGTGTTGGATTACCACCGGGCTCGCCGTTGACACTGAACCAGCCCGCCATCGCCTGAACGATGGCATCGTATCCAGGAAAGCCTCCCAGCGGGCCATCAGACCCAAAACCACTGATGCGACAATGGATCAATCGGGGAAAGCGTTTTTTTAGAACATCTTCGTATCCCAGACCCCATTTCTCCATGGTGCCGGGTTTGTAATTCTCCAGCAACACATCGGCATCTTCCAGAAGCCTGAGCAGAAGCTCTCTGCCCTCTTCCTGCCTCAGATCAAGAGCCATGGCTCGTTTGTTGCGATTAACACCAATAAAATAGGCTGCGTCGCCGTCGTGGAAAGGCGGCCCCCAGTCACGAACCTCATCGCCCTGTGGCGGTTCTATTTTGACAATTTCAGCCCCATGATCGCCCAACACCTGCGTACAGTACGGGCCACCCAGTACTCGGGTAAGATCAATAACTCGCAGCCCTTCAAGGGCGCCATTGCTTGATTGTTCAGTCATGCTCTGAATCCTGTAAAGTTAATCGCGACATTCGAGGGTGTTGATCTGCTCAATCAGCGCGGGAAGGAAAAATTCGGCAACCAGCAGTGATTTGCCTTGCAGATGAAAAACCGACCGCCGCCCCCAATGATCCGAAAAACGCACCAGCTCGGGCTCATCCCGGCGCAATTGCGGATGACGAAACAAAAAGCCGCCCAGAGGGCGATCGCGCAAGCGCACCAACTGACGCAGTGAGCCCTGTACGCTGCTGCAGGGAATGAGAGAGTGTGCGGCAACCCAAGGCCGACCGTGCCCGCACAGCAGCACACGACGGGACCACATCATTTGTGTCGCCTGGCGTTTACCAAACACTGATATCGTCTGATGACTGCCCTGGATCCAACCTTCGTCCAGAACCCTCACCCTGAATGCGCCTCCACTCAGCGCCTGCAGGCGACTGGTAAGGGAACCCGGGTCAAGCAGGCATTGTCGCCAGATGGGTGATGGCGGTGACCAGTGCTGTTTTATCTGGCGCCATGGCAGATCAGCATCAGCCCTGTAGTTTGAATATTGTGTCGCAGTCAACTCATGTCCTCTGCCTGACAGTTAATCATATTCAGATTAGCTGTAGCAATAAAAAACTCCCTGCCGCCCAGAGGACGACAGGGAGTTCATTTTACGGAACAAGCGTTACATCAATCGCGCATTTGTGGGCGCTGAACCGTAGAGGACAGCACACTTTCCACGCGGCGATTGCGCTCACGACCTGCGGCCGTAGCATTGTTTGCCACAGGTTGTGATTCACCGTATCCATTTGACGTAATACGCGCAGGACTGATGTTAAACCGCTCGATCAACACCTGACGAACTGCTGCCGCACGACGCTGGGACAGCTCCTGATTATACGCTTCAGTACCAACGCTGTCGGTATGACCGCCGAGGGCGGCAACCGTATCTTCGTTGGCATCCATGAAGTCGGAGACCCGACGGATTTCATCGAAATATGCTGGTCGCACTTCGGACTTGTCGAACTCGAACTCAACATTCAGCTCAATGCGCGCCACTTCTTCAATCATGATTGGACACCCCCGATCATCGACCGCGTACGTGCGCGGTGTATCGGGGCAGGCATCACGATCATCAGGCACACCATCGCCATCGCTATCAACCACGGCGGGCGCAGGCGCTGGTGTTGGTGCAACTGGCGCTGCTGTGCGCGACGACCCGAGATGGAAAACCAGCCCGGTATCAATACCAAAATCGTAAGTGCCATCATCAAAGCCATAGAATGTACGCGCAGAAGCACGCCATTCGACTCGGTCATTGAAGCGATAGCTAAGACCGGCACCCGCATTCAGCGTGGTGTCGTCGTTAGAATGGAAATGGGTATGACCAAGGCCGGTGGCGAAAAATGGTGACAATACGCCAACCGAATTATCCAGTTTGTAGATCGCATCCAGACGAATGCTGCGCAGCCGCTCCAGTCCGGCCAGCGTATTCATCTTGATGTTGGCATGACTCAGCTCCAGGGCAAGGTTGTCACTCAGCCCGTAGCCCAGGCCGACCGTGTAACCAAACTCATCTTCGGACTGCCGCTCACTATCAAAATCCATCCATTGCACACCCGGTGTGATGTAAAACCGGTCCTCGTCCGCAACTGCCGACTGTGCTGACATGCCAAGCGCTCCCAGCGCAATAGCAAGACTCAAAACTTTAACTGACTTGTTGTCCATGGTCTCTCCTTAACTTCTTTTTTGCTGCAGCTAGAGTAACCTGCACTGTGGGTGATTATGCAACCTTGTGGGTTCACGCGACGCAGTATACATGAGTCCTGAGCGGTATTGATATTGGGACGCTGTGACTACACTCACACAGACGCACAAATCGTTACTTTGGCTCAATGCCGGCAGTGTTATGCTGCTATATTGTCATGAAAATGTAATATTTCACTGCTTTAATACGCTACAGCAATTAACGCCAAGGTAGCAACGTATGACCAACGAACAGACTATTCTGATTGTCGACGACGAAGCCGCAATCCGCGACATGATCGGGATCGCACTGGACACCGCCGGATATTCAAGCATGGTTGCTGAAACCGCGCTGGAAGCACATGTCAATATTGTCGACAAGCGGCCGGATCTGGTCCTGCTTGACTGGATGCTACCAGGGGGTAGCGGCATCGAACTGGCTCGCCGTCTGAAACGTGAGGAGCTGACTGCCGACATCCCCATCATCATGCTGACCGCCAAAACCAGTGAAGATAACAAGGTTCAGGGGCTGGATGTCGGCGTTGACGACTACGTTACCAAACCATTTTCACCCCGGGAACTGGTCGCCAGAATTAAAGCCGTATTGCGTCGCAGCTCAGGGAATCTGAGAGACAAACCCATTCGGGTTTTTGATCTGGAGCTGGACCCGGCCAGTCACCGCGTCACGCTGAACGACCATGCCGTCGACATGGGACCCACCGAATACCGGCTGCTCAACTTCTTTATGACCCATCCCGAAAAAGTGTTTTCCCGGGATCACATCCAGGATCAGGTCTGGGGCGCCAACGTTTATCTTGAGGAGCGTACCGTCGATGTTCACATTGGCCGCCTGCGCAAGGCGCTGACTTCGGCATCAGGCCAGGGCATAAACTATGCAGGCCTGTTACAGACCGTCCGTGGCGCCGGCTATCGCTTTTCCACGCGACCTGACTGATTTTCCACGCGACCCGACTGACAAACGTTGATCAAAGACCCAACAGGAACCAGAGTGGCGCTGGTCTGAACCGTCCGTTTTCGCTATAGTCGCGCCAGACTCATCCATTGCAAGGCCTGACCATTGATATCCGATTGGCAATCTGCCCTGAAACGCCTGACGTTGATCTTTCTGGCCCTGTTGCTGGCCGGCTGGCTCATCGGCGCCCCAGCCCTTGTTGTGTTGGTCGGCACCATTGTTTATCTGATTTACCATCTGCGCCAGCTGCGCCGCCTGTACAACTGGCTGCGCGATAACCAGAACTCGGAGCCCAGCCCGCCGCCGGAAGGCCGCGGTATCTGGGGCTTCGTTTTTGATGGTATCTATCTGCTGCAGCGACGCGAACGTGATGCACTGACCCATCTTCGCAGCATCATTGACAAGGCGCAGGAGTCAACTGGCGCCCTGGAAATGGCCGTGGTCATGATCAGTAACAAAAACGGCCTGGAATGGTGGAACCCGGCGGCCGCACGCCTGCTCGGGTTTCAGAGCCCCAAAGACCGCAACCAGCCTGTCACCAATCTGATTCGTGAACCCCAGTTCATTGACTACTATGGCAAGGGACATTTCAGCAGCCCATTGAAACTGAGCTCCCCTGTCAACCCGGCATTAATGCTGGAGTTCCAGATCACCAGTTTTGGCGACGGCGAGCGCTTGATGCTGGTCCGCGATATCTCCCAACTGTATCGTCTGGAAATGATGAGGAAAGACTTTGTCGGCAATGTTTCGCACGAACTGCGTACGCCGATTACAGTCATCACCGGCTACCTGGAAACCATGCTCGACGACCGCCAGAATATCGCACCACGCTGGAGCAGACCACTGGAGCAGATGTATCAGCAATCGCAGCGTATGGAGAATATTATTCGCGACCTGCTGACGTTGTCTCAACTGGAAACCCGCTCCGCGTCCAAACAACTGTCTGCTGTGCAGCTGCAGTCACTGCTGCGTGAAATAAAACAGGATGCTGAACAGGTAAGCCAGGACAAAAAACAGGTTTTCCAGCTCGACTGTGACCCGGACATTTATATCCGGGGCAACATCAATGAGCTATACAGTGCGATCTCCAACCTGACTATTAATGCCGCCAAATACACGCAGGCAGGCGGCAATATCTCACTCAACGCCTACACCACCCGCGACGGCCTGACCATCAAGGTGACCGATAACGGCCCGGGCATTGAGGCACATCACATCCCCCGGCTGACGGAACGCTTCTATCGTGTCGACGAGAGCCGTTCCACCGATACCGGCGGCACGGGCCTGGGACTGGCGATTGTGAAGCATGTGCTGGCACGGCATGGTGGACGCCTGGACATTGCCAGCAAGATTGGCGATGGCAGTCAATTCAGCTGCCTGTTGCCTGCTGACCGGGTACTGACGGCGGAGCAGGCAAATTCGCGCAGCCCGGCAGGCTGAACACCTGCCTTGCTGGCGTAATCGCCGTATCGTGCAGAGCGTTACTTGAGTTCCGCTTTCACCTGTTCTTCCATGCCGGACAGACCTGCATGACGAACGTCGGTGCCCATGACCATGTAAACAACATGCTCAGCAATATTTTTGGCGTGATCGCCAACACGTTCAAGTGAGCGCAATGCCCAGATCACATTCAGTACCCGGGTGATACTGCGCGGATCTTCAATCATGTAGGTGATCATTTCCCGCATCGCCGTGCCATATTCAAGATCAACACTGACATCTTCACGAGCCACTGCCAGCGCTGCCTCAGCGTCATAGCGGGCAAATGCGTCGAGCGCCATATTGACCATGTGGCGGACGCGCTCACCAATGTGACGAATTTCTACGTACCCTTTGGATGAATCGCCCTGATCCGCCAACTCTATGGCCAGACGCGCAATTTTCGCAGC
>Ga0115567_10004781_pt1 | contig 13176 bp, 14 predicted proteins | sample COGITO_mtgs_1204_2_FD_88679 | JGI IMG/M metagenome (GOLD analysis project Ga0115567, IMG submission 88679) | Pelagic marine microbial communities from North Sea - COGITO_mtgs_120412 | ecosystem: Environmental > Aquatic > Marine > Epipelagic | place: Germany:Helgoland, sampling site Kabeltonne...
ATGTTTTACCTTTCTAGTATCTCCCTTTTTTTAGCGCTTATAGCAGCTGTCGTTGGTTTTATAGGTATAGGTGATGGTCCCGTCACCCTATTACAGTTTATCTTTTTTGGGTTGATGGTCCTATTTGTTATATGTATAATACGCGGCAGGGAAGAGAAAGATAGCGCAGAATAAAAGATCACTCTGCTTGATATATCCCAATAAAAAAACCTCCCAGCAGTGACGCAGCAGAAGGCTCTTTTTCATAACATTCATTTAATCTATCTCCTCAAATAAACACAGAATGTTATGTTATTTTATTCAATCTCTTACAAAAATATTAAAATGTGGCTTTATTGTTTAACGCAAATCAACTTATATTTATCACAAATAATACTACTTACTTTTGTTCTTAATTTCGATCCATTTACTTAGATATTTTGTCGCCTGTAACGAATGATGCTTCAGAATCTGCCCGATAAAATTATCTTTTCTATGGAAGTCAAGATCTGTCAAAATCGAATTAATTTTATCTTCTAAAAATTCTAGATATAGTTCTTTGTTAAACCTATTTTCTAAAATCTGAAACCCTTGACGATGGCACAACTGCCAATTTCTGTTTTCTGAATATAAAGTGACTGCCCTGTTCACATAGTTAGTAGCTATATCAACTACGCCACCACACGACTCTTCTTCGCCAAACAATCCTTCTGCGCCTATCGTTGTTGTCATTAAGGGAGTGCCGAACTGCATCGCATCTATAAATTTGCCTTTGAGTCCTGCGCCAAAGCGAATGGGCGCTAAACAAATTCGGGCTGTAGACATGACTTCCTTGACCGAGGGCGCCCAGCCCTTAATTAAAAACCCTTCCTTTTTACTATCTAATTGTAAAATTTGCTGCGTTGCATAATTACCATATACATGAAGTTCTGCTTTTGGTAATTGCTTTCTTATCGCCGGCCAAATTTCCGTTTTTAAATACGTTACTGAATCAACATTTGGCGCATGTAAAAAATTACCTATGGTTATAAAATGTTCTCTTTCCTCAAATGATGGAAGTGCTTTTTTTTCAACTTCTGAAGGCGGTGTTATCAAAAAGGGTAAATAGTATAAAATGCTTTCAGGAATTTTAAATGTTTCGAGCAATAAAGTCATTTCAGCTTCTGAAATTATCAAAGAAAAATCACATCGTAAGATACTTGCCAATTCCCTCTTTGCGATTTCTGTATACAGATTTGCTTCGGCTACCGGAATATTATTTTTAATAGCATCTTCACGCGCTTTTCGCAAAAAATGTAAGTCTTCTGTATCTAGTATTTGCAACGCATTTGGAAAAGAAGCTGTGATGCGCCAGCCAAATTGTTCTTCGGTAATGTACCGATCGTAGAGTACAATTGTGGGCATTAAGTGTTGTACAAAAACATCAAAACTCGGATCGTTAAGGGCTATTTTTTCAATCTCGATTTGCGCCGTTTTAAGATCAAAAGATTTTTCAGAAATAGCGGCAGTGGTCGCAAAAGTGATGTCGTAATTTTCTTGTTGAAAAAACGCAATTAACTGCATCATTCTAGCTCCAGCTGCCGTTGTAGTTGGCTCTGGAAACGTATGGCCTAGAATAAGAAGTTTTTTTGAAGCCATGCTATTCTAAGAAATAAATTGTTTTTGAATACTAATGACTATATGGCGTCTACATCAATCTTGGCTGTCTTTATTTCAAAATCATCTTCAGAAACTAAGGTCCAGGCGGCATATAATTTGTTTCCTACCCTTTCCAATTGCGGGAAGCCGCTAGAGCGTTCTGCACTCGTTTTTGAAATGGTAATTACCTCGCCACGGGTACCGTTGCTGTCTACTTTTACTAATTGTATCAATGTTTCTTCACCTACCATCTCCATCCAAACGACAGCGGCTTCAGATTCTGAAAGCATTACTACATCAACCCTGCCCAAGACATCGTTATTATCCAGCCGAATGGGCAACCCAAAAGTAGCACCTTCATCTTCAGAAAAAACAATATTCACCATCGGTTTGTTATTAGCTCCTGTGAACCAAACAACCGCAACACTTTTTTCAAAAGCGTCAATTGAAGGTCCATTAACGGGACATCCTTCAATTTTCCAATTATCTTTTCCTATCGTTTGAGGTTGCGACCAACCTTCATTCTCTGTAAAACGAACGATTGAAATATCACGAATTTCTTTTTCACTTCGATCCCGATACGCAACCACAAGATGATTGGTAGTTTTTGTAGCACTGGTCTGGCAACAGTCGCAAACCCGGTCATCCAGTTGGATATCATTAACTATAGTTCCATCACTTTGTATAAAAGCGCCTCGAAGACTCATGGCACCTCCCATGCTGTGACCCTCATCATGGTTCATCTCCTCACCTTCTGGCATAACGGTATTTCGTCCATCCAACCAGGAAATAAAAAACTCGTTTTCCTTATAAGGAAGTATAGAGGCAAATCCGTGTTCGCTTTGGGTGCCATCGTCGTGAAGTATAAAGTTATTTTTCCAAGCTTCTGTTTCTGTGTTGTACAGATTGAGTTTTACATCGTAGGTATAAGTTCCCGTGGCAGATTTTTGAAGATGACTGGTTATAATATTCCCATTGTTTTCTGCGATCACAGGAAAGTCTGCCCAATTAACAAACCAATCATTTCCGTTAGCAATTTCCTGTGCATTAGTCCAAGTCGTGTCTTTTAAAACGGCATAGTTTAAATAGGAAGTAGAATCGGTAGTTGAAACCCATGAGAAATAAAGTTCAGAACTATTGCTGAACAATCTGGGAAGTTTACTGTTTGCCCCAGAAGGATTATTGAAGGTCTGGGCAATATTTATTGTGGCTTCTACTTTTTTTAATTCTTTTTTAGTTTCGTGATTTTTACAGGAAACTAAAAATAATAAGCAGAATAGAACGTGTGGAATTACTCGCATTTTGAATGATTTCTTCAAAAATAGTGAAAAAGCATCTTAAAAACCATCGTTATGTGAAAGTTGTTGTTTCTAATAAACGAGCGTGACATCTTAGAATGAAACAACTTTATTATTTCAGATTATAACTTGCTCTTACAAGGATCGCTATAGCTCATACCTTGCACGTCCAGATATTACTAGTTACCCATTTACCTATGCAACTAGTTAACCACTTCCGCATACAGATCAAAATCTTCTGCCGCTGTAATTTTTACCGTAAAGAATTCTCCCGTTCGTAAATACCCTTCTTCTGCATTTACCAAAACCTCGTTATCTACATCTGGACTATCAAATTCAGTTCGCCCTACGTAATACCCACCTTCCTTGCGATCTATAAGTACACGGTATGTTTGACCAATTTTCTGTTGATTCAACTCCCAGGATATTTGTGACTGAATCTCCATAATCTTATTGGCGCGGTCCATCTTTACTTCTTCTGGTACGTCATCTTCTAAGTTATAGGCGTGTGTATTTTCTTCATGTGAATACGTAAAACAACCCAAACGTTCAAAACGTTGCTCTGTTACCCATTGTTTAAGGGTTTCAAAATCTGCTTCGGTTTCTCCTGGATAGCCTACAATTAAAGTGGTACGGATGGCCATCTCTGGTACCGCCGCTCTAAATTCACCTAGCAATTTTGTAGTTTTCGCTTTTGTAGTTCCACGTCGCATAGACTTTAAAATAGGATCGGCAATATGTTGCAACGGGATGTCTATATAATTACAAATTTTAGGCTCATCACGCATCACATCCAGCACATCCATAGGAAAACCGGTAGGGAATGCATAATGCAAACGTATCCATTCGATACCTTCTACCTTTGCCAACTTTTGAAGCAACTCGGCCAGATTTCTTTTTTTGTAGAGATCTAATCCGTAATAGGTCAAATCCTGCGCAATTAATATCAGTTCTTTTACACCGTTTGCCGCTAGTTTTTCTGCTTCGATCACGAGATTCTCTATCGGTGTTGATCTGTGCTTTCCACGCATAATGGGTATCGCACAAAAAGAACAAGGGCGATCACAGCCTTCGGCAATTTTTAAGTAGGCATAGTTTTTTGGCGTCGTCGTTAAACGTTCGCCTATAAGTTCGTGTTTATAATCTGCGCCTAATGCTTTTAATAAACCTGGAAGCTCTGTAGTACCAAAATATTGATCTACATCTGGAATTTCTTTTTGAAGATCTGGTTTGTACCGTTCAGAAAGGCATCCGGTGACAAATACTTTGTCTACGATCCCTTCTTGTTTTTTGGCTACAAATTCTAAAATAGTATTGATGCTCTCCTCTTTCGCATTTGCAATAAAACCACAGGTATTTATCACAACAATGTTACCCTCTTTTTCATGCACCACTTCTTTGTTATTGGCGCGCAGCTGGCCCATCAACACCTCACTGTCGTACACATTTTTGGAACAACCCAAAGTGACTACATTGATCTTATTTTTCTTTAACGTCTTCGTTCTCATGCCTTAATTTTCGGTGTGCAAAGATACAATCTTTTAATCCTTTTGAAGTTATAAATGCCAAAGAAGAATTTAGTAGATTTTGATCTTATTAAAATACTATTCTAATTATCCTTGATGATAGATTTCTAGAATGGAGGCGAGTTCTTTATTGCCGTTGAGTACCGCATCAATTTCCTTTTTGGTTTTTTCTGAAAGAAGTGCTTCTAGAGGTTGTGGCAATTCTGAAATTTTAGGAAAAACAGCTGCGATTTTCTTGTCCCAGTCCACATGATTTCTTTTAAGATCGTCTGGATACACCATTTTTCGTTCTGTCCCTTCTTCCGCAGCTTTAAAGGGTGTGGTCACGTTAAGATAGCCGTAGTCATCTGTAAGTTGCTCCCCTTCCTGAATGTCCCGTATCGCAATTTCAAAATCATAGGCTGTCGATAGACAATTGGATTTAAAACTATGGTTTACAAAGCGACCATGGTCCCAACAGAGCACAAAATTGCCTTTACTGTTTCGGTAGCAATAGGTATCTAATACGTTTTGATAGAGTGCTTCCATCTCCGTAAATTGAGCAGGTGTAAACTCCCTGTCAAGTTTATCCAGCACCCAAGTTATGGTTCCTGCGGGAATAAATTTTGTAGCCACGACACCGTGGCCAATTTCGTCATTAATAAATCGAAGTTCTGTATGTGGATGAATCATATATGTATTGATTTTTTTATATACTCGACCGTTCTGGGTAAAGCGCTAAATCAATATTAAATATACATTCTTAAATAGATGATATATTAAAAGTAGTGTTAAACTATTTGAAGAAACTGTCTACAAATTCAAATTTATTGAACACCTGGAGATCCTCAATACCTTCCCCTACACCAATGTATTTTACGGGAATTTGAAATTGATCACTGATGCCAATAACCACTCCGCCTTTTGCGGTACCGTCAAGTTTGGTTACTGCAAGTGAGGTAACTTCGGTCGCAGCGGTAAATTGTTTTGCTTGCTCAAAGGCATTCTGTCCTGTAGAACCATCTAACACTAAAAGTACATCGTGAGGCGCGTCTGGCACTACCTTTTGCATCACACGTTTTACCTTAGTGAGTTCGTTCATTAAATTTACTTTATTGTGCAAGCGACCTGCTGTGTCAATAATAACAACATCTGCATTTTCTGCGACACCGCTTTGCAACGTATCAAAAGCAACACTGGCTGGGTCACTGCCCATAGATTGTTTTACAATGGGAACCCCTGTACGATCTGCCCAAACCTGTAATTGGTCGATCGCTGCTGCCCGAAACGTATCTCCTGCTCCAAGGACTACTTTTTTACCTGCTTTTTTAAACTGAAAAGCCAGTTTACCAATCGTCGTTGTTTTACCTACACCGTTTACGCCCACCACCATAATAACGTGTGGTCCTTTTTCGTGTGTTGGGATGTTGAAGTCGGTTTCATTACCGCCATCGATTTCACTTAACAGCCCTGCTATTTCTTCTCGAAGGATCTGGTTAAGTTCGTCTGTACCTACATATTTGTCTTGAGCCACGCGTGCTTCGATGCGTTTTATTACTTTTAAAGTGGTATTAACGCCCACATCGCTGGTCACCAAGATTTCTTCCAGATTGTCGAGCACGTCATCGTCCACTTTACTTTTACCTGCAACGGCTTTAGAAAGTTTATCGAGAAACGTATTTTTAGATTTCTCTAATCCTTTGTCTAGAGTCTCCTTTTTCTCTTTGGTGAATATTTTTTTAAAAAAACTCATGGTGTTTTGCGGTTGTTGTTGCGTGAGGGATAGCGTACGCTACCGTGTAGCGACAAAAGCCCGACCCGGTTTAGGGGCACGCCCAAATTACGTCTAAAAATACAAAAAGCCACTCTCGTAAAAAAGTGGCTTGCTGAATATTATCTGTACGTGGTTATTTTTTGTTTAACCAATCGCTTACTAGATCTGGAGCCATGATAGATTCCACAAATGTATAGGCGCCTGTCTTAGGTGATTTTACCATTTTAATGGCTTTTGTAAGACGTTTAGACCCTGTTTGTAATGATGCTACTGATTTCTTTGCCATAACTTAATTATTTTATCTCTTTATGAACCGTCATTTTCTTAAGGATAGAATTAAATTTCTTTAACTCCATTCTATCTGGCGTGTTCTTTTTATTTTTTGTTGTGATATAACGAGACGTTCCAGGCTTCCCAGACTCTTTGTGCTCTGTGCACTCTAAGATTACTTGTACTCTATTTCCTTTTCTAGCCATTGTAGTAGACTTTTAGTGGTTACCCTTATTTTGCAAGAAAGCCTTTTTCACGAGCTTCTTTTATAACAGCAGTAATACCTTTTTTATTAATGTTTTTTAATGCAGAAGTAGAAACCTTTAAGGTAATCCACTTATCTTCTTCAGGGATGTAAAAACGTTTTTTCATCAAGTTTACATTAAACTTGCGTTTTGTTTTATTCATCGCGTGAGAAACGTTGTTTCCAACCATTGCTCTCTTTCCGGTAAGCTCACAAACTCTAGACATTGCTTAAACTTTATAGTTATTTTAAAACAGGCTGCAAATTTAAGTAATATTATTGGTTTGCGCAACAAAAGAAAATCAGTTTTTTAAAATTTCTTTTAGAAGCATTTCAAATGCCTTATTGGTTGCTTTTTTTATAACACGTTCCCGCGGTTTACCAAAACTGAATTTTTCACTCAAAACCCCATTGGGCCCAGCAATAGCAATACAAACGGTCCCAAGATCATCTTTACCATCACCTTTTGTGGGTCCAGCGATGCCCGTAGTGGCAATTGCATAACTGGTGTCAAATAATTTATTGGACTGCTTTGCCATGGCTTCTGCTACAGGAATACTCACTACCGTGTGTTCCTTTATAAGTTCTGAATCTACCCCTAACACATTGGATTTTAAGCTGGTTGCATAGGGAATGATCCCGCCTTTAAAATAGACAGACGCCCCTGCTAAATGCGTGATTTCTTCGGCAATAGCCCCGCCAGTGCAACTTTCTGCGACGCTCAATGTTTGTTTTTTCTTCTGAAGTAACACCGAAATACGCTCTTGGATGGTTGTTTCGTCCTCATAACCCACAGCAATATCATCTAGCAGCTGATGTAATTTGCTCATTTCTGAATCTACTGCGGTATGCAATTCTTTTTCATCTGCGCTAAAAGAGGACAATCGTAAACGCACCCTTCCCAAAGAAGGTAAATAGGCCAGTTTGATTGTTTTGGGCAACGCATTTTCCCACGCTTCTATTCTTTCTTGAATTTCGCTTTCACCCATTCCATAGGTTAAAAGCGTTTTGTGATAAATGAAAGGCCTGTTGAATTTTTTTATGACGCGCGGCAATACTTCGTTTTGAATAAGCGCCTTCATCTCGTAAGGCACGCCTGGCATGGATACAAAAACGGTATTGTCCTTTTCTAACCACATCCCAGCAGCGGTACCATGCTCGTTTGTAAGTACGGTCGCTTTAGAGGGTACCATGGCCTGCGTTAGATTAGAGGGTAAAGGTGCTCTCTTTAAATATTTCTGAAAAATGTTTTTTATATTCTGAAGCACTTCTTGATTTTCGACTAGGGTATCATCAAAAAATTCACAGAAGGTCTGTTTGGTAATATCATCTTTTGTGGGGCCTAAACCACCTGTTACCAATACTAAATCTACCCGATTTTTGGCATCCGCTAGTGCCTGAAGAATATGTTGTCGTTCATCCTGTACCGAGGTTATCTGGTACACTTTTATCCCCACTTTAGTAAGTTCACTACTTATGTAAGCAGAATTGGTGTCTACAATTTGCCCTATAAGGATCTCATCGCCTATGGTAATTATTTCTGCCTGCATTATAACTCAAAATCTTCTTTGAGCTCTTCGAAAACCAAATTTAATGTTTTATCCACTTTCTTGATATTGTCTAAAATAGACTCTACTTTTTTTGAAGATTTAGTCCAACTTTCAATCGCAGCCACATCTTTTAAAAGATCAATACCAAACATTTCTATATTTGGTTTCATCTTATGCGCAAATTGGTAGGCCAACTCTCTATTTCCGTTATCGATCGCTTCTCCTAACGCCATAAGATCTGGCGGGATCTCTTCTATAAAAGCTTGTGCCACAACGGCCATAAAATCCTCATCTCCTCCAGCTACTTCTCTTAAGCTTTCTTTATTATAATGTCTTTCCATCTATTTTACTTTTATAGAAAATACTTTTTTGTCTTCAATAAATCCTTCTAATGTATCTTCTGAAACTACTTTTGCAACACCACTAGGCGTGCCTGTAAATATAACATCTCCTATCTTTAATGTAAAGTATTTTGAAATATATTCGATTAAGGTGTCGATTTTCCACAACATGAGGGAGGTATTCCCTTTTTGAACGGTTATATTATTTTTGACAAGACTAAAGTTAATATCATTTACATTAGTAAACGTGCTTTTTTGGATAAAATTACCAATCACTGCTGCGCCATCAAATGCTTTTGCCTTTTCCCAAGGCAATCCTTGTTCTTTTAATTGTGCCTGCAGGTCCCTTGCTGTAAAATCGATTCCGAGCCCTATCTCATCATAATATTTGTGGGCAAACTTACGGTCTATATGTTTTCCTATCTTTTTGATCTTCACCAAAATTTCTACTTCATGATGCACATCCTTAGAAAATTCCGGGATAAAAAAAGGCTGTTTTTTAAGTAAGATTGCGGTATCTGGTTTTAAAAACAAGACCGGATGTTCTGGCCGCTTATTTGCTAACTCTTCGATATGTGCTGCATAATTGCGCCCTACACAGATAATTTTCATACTATAACTTATTATTTAGTTTGCTCAATTTTATTCGCGTCAGCACCTTTTTAGTGTATAACGGAAAATCTGCATTGAGGAGCCAACCAAAATAGCCAGGTTCTTTTTCCATGACATCTTCCACTGTTTTCCCTCTATGTTTTCCGAAGGCGAAAATCTCTTCCCCTGTTTTATTATATCCTATATAACCCGCAAAATCCGCAAAGTTTTTATGCGCACTAAAAGTGGCCAAAAAGCTCATATCATTCTCCAGATCATCGTACGTGTCCAATTGTGACTTTAAAACTTCGAAAGTTGCATTGGTGTCGGCTGCCGCTGTATGGGCATCCGTAAGATCTTTGTCACAGTAAAACTTGTAGGCCGCCCCAAGAGTCCGCTTTTCCTTTTTATGAAAAATAGTCTGTACGTCTACCGCCAAGGCTTTCTTCATATCAAAATCGATATCGGCCCGAAGCATTTCTTCGGCCAATAACGGGATATCAAATCGGTTAGAATTATACCCTGCCAGATCACTGTCTTTCATTAATGCAAACACTTTTGGAGCCAACTCCTTAAAAGTGGGTTCATTTATAACCATCTCGTCTGTGATGCCATGAATGGCACTAGTGACTGCAGGAATAGGAACCGTTGGGTTTACACGCCAAGTATGACTTTCTTTATTTCCGTTAGGAAAAACTTTTAAAACAGCAATCTCTACAATTCTGTCGTTTGCTATATTTGTGCCCGTGGTTTCCAGGTCAAAAAAACAGATGGGTTTTGTTAAGTTTAATTCCATGAGTATTATTTATCATACAAAGGTAACAATGAACTCAATTAAACTTTTTCTTTTACCTACAAAATTTGCATTTTTCACTCTAATTTCGACATTTTTTAATTCCGTAGCGATGCTATGCAATAAAAAAATGACATCATTAGTGCGAAAAAGCCTTCCTTTTCGGTTCCAAACAACAAGTTTAAATGAATTCAATTACTAAATTTGCTATCATGCGAGAACTTTATTTTATTATTGGTTTCTTCCTTTTTAGCGGTACTTCGGTATTTGGACAAGGATTGGATGTGCTAATTTCTGAAGAGAAAACAGGAAAACGCATTGAGCTGTATGCAGAGAACACAACGAAAGATACACTCAATGTTTTTTTACTGGTGAAAGCCGAAGGATACCGCAGAAGTGCTTCAAAGCCTATTTTAAAAGACATAGCTCCTGGCGCAAAAGTAGCCATGACCACTTTAATTGAAATTGAAGGAGTGCCTTCTCACTATACTTATGATCTCATTGCCAATAAAGGTCGTACAGACTTAAATGTAACTGTGTCCCAAGATATTCGCAATATTGAAAGTGTGATAAACAACCGGATTGTAGTGTTTGAAATACCTGGTTGCGAAAAGTGTGATGCCCTAAAAACAAGATTGGAAGAAGCGCGCATTACGCACAGAGCCTTCAATATTCATAAAGACAAAATACTGTACAAACAATTTATGTCTTTTATTGAACGAAGCCTAACGACCGAAACCAAAATTGAATTTCCTGTTATTTGGAACCGCGATCATACCCTTTTTGGATATAACGATCTGGAAACGATTTTATCTAAACTAAAAACCGATTAAACCTCTCTATTCGAATCCCAAGCTTCCAGATAGTCTGCTACGGCTTTTACAAATTGTCCCCCCAGTGCACCATTAACAACTCTATGGTCGTAACTGTGCGACAAGAACATCTTATAACGGATCCCAATAAAATCACCTTCCGGCGTTTCAATTACAGCAGGCACTTTTCTTATGGCTCCTAAAGCCAGTATACCTACTTGTGGTTGATTGATAATAGGTGTTCCCATGATACTTCCAAAGGTCCCTACATTAGTCACCGTATAGGTGCCGCCCTGTATTTCGTCTGGCTTTAATCCATTAACTCTAGCTCTTCCAGCCAGATCGTTTACCGCCTTAGACATACCCACCAAGTTTAATTGGTCCGCATTTTTTATCACGGGTACTATTAAATTACCATCTGGTAAAGCAGCCGCCATACCAAGGTTGATGTTTTTTCTTTTAATGATCCTATCCCCATCTAAAGCGATATTCATCATTGGAAAGTCTTTTAATGCTTTTGCAACCGCTTCCATAAAAATTGGGGTGAACGTAAGATTTTCACCTTCACGTTTTGCAAATGAATCTTTTACCTTTTTCCTCCAGTTCCAAATTTTAGTAACATCTGCTTCAATAAAAGATTGAACATGAGCAGCACTTTGTACACTGGCAACCATATGGTGCGAAATTAGTTTGCCCATTCGAGTCATTTCAATAATCTCATCACCACCATTCACAGAAACAGGCGCTTTTGCTTTCGCCGGCTCTTGCTTCGCAGCTACTGGATTTTTGGCTTCTATAACTGTCTGAGGCTGGTCAGCTTTTTGAGGCTGAGCAGCACGGTTCTGAACATAGTCTAAAATGTCATTCTTAGTAACACGCCCGTCTTTGCCAGTTCCATTGATAGCATCTAATTCTGATTGGGAAATTTTTTCTTCGGAAGCTATGTTTTTAACTAAGGGTGAGTAAAAACGATCCCCTGTATTTTCAATAGGAGCTTGTGAATTTTCAACAGCGGTATCAACACGTTCTTGTGCCTCTTTTGCCGCTACTGGAGTTTCAGGTTTAGAGGAATCTACTTCTGTTTTTTCTTTTGATGGCTCTGCTGCACTACCTGCGCCATCGGTTTCAATTATAGCAATGGTTTGGCCTACTTGCACCACATCATCTGCTTCAAAAAGTTTTTCTATCAAAACACCGTCAACCTCACTTGGAACCTCGCTGTCTACTTTATCTGTAGCTATCTCAAGTACTGCCTCATCTGCCTCGATGGTGTCTCCCACTTCTTTTAGCCAATTAGTTACTGTAGCTTCAGCAACACTTTCGCCCATTTTAGGTAGTTTCAATTCAAATTTTGCCATAATTATATTCTTGCCCTTTTATGAATGTGCAAAATTAGTTAAATTTTATAGGACTTATGTTTCAAAAATCTTAAAAAACGGTAACGCTTCCTTTTTCATCGCTTTGATCGCTCCCTAAAATAAAGTTTGACTTGGGTGGACAAATCCTGAATTGGTTATTTCTGTTTTTGAGTTGCTGCATAACGCCAAAAATCTGTGAGTAGCGCATGTAGTTAACATCAAAAATGAACACCGTATCGTTCACTATAGAATCTTGAAAAATAGCTTTTGAAGAAGCTTTTATCGTGCCATCAATAGATTCGGACAATGATTTTAGCAGTGCGAAATTTTCTGTTAGCACCAATGAATTAAGAGTCACCGTGGGTTGTTGTTTTTTGGAAATGTGCTTTCCCTTTATTTTTTTCGCAAAAGAAACGGCCACTTTTACCGACGTATCCAACACTATATTTGTATTAAAGTGCTTTTTATAAAAAATTTGCATCGCACCATAAAAACGATCTAAGTAAGCGGCATCTTTTTGCGTGCTTTCCCCCTTATAATGGAGTACTGTTGTAGTGCCTAAATAATAATTGTCGTATCCTGCTTTTTCGATTTTATAGGATAAGTCTATATCTTCACCATACATAAAATAGTCTTCATCAAAACCATGGACCTCGTTATAAACACGTCGTTTTAAAAACATAAAAGCACCTACTAGGACCGCCACTTTTCCTGTTTCGTTTTCGGCTATATTTTTTGCGTAATAACTTTTACCAAAACCTAGCAATTTTAAAAGTGAAGCTTTAGGCGTGGGTAAGTTACGCTTGCTCTCTGGTAAAAAATTACCCGTACCATCGATGAGACGAACCCCTATCGCTCCTAATTTTTTAGTTTTTTCTGCAAATTGCAAGCAAGTTGTAAACGTACCTTCACTTACTGCCGTGTCTGGGTTAAGAATGCACAGATATTCGCCTTTGGCCACTTTTGCTGCTTGATTATTTGCCTTACTAAAGCCCACGTTCTCCTTATTTTCAATCAATTTGA
>Ga0115567_10004792_pt1 | contig 13159 bp, 9 predicted proteins | sample COGITO_mtgs_1204_2_FD_88679 | JGI IMG/M metagenome (GOLD analysis project Ga0115567, IMG submission 88679) | Pelagic marine microbial communities from North Sea - COGITO_mtgs_120412 | ecosystem: Environmental > Aquatic > Marine > Epipelagic | place: Germany:Helgoland, sampling site Kabeltonne...
GCCATAGAAGCACCTTGCCCGTACTTTGTTGTTTTAAAATGGGTAGCACGGTCTTCTCCTCCAACCCAAACGCCCGTTACAAGGTTTGGTACAATCCCCATAAACCAACCATCACTTTGGTTTTGTGTTGTACCTGTTTTACCCGCTATTGCGTTTGTAAATTTATAAGGGTATCCCGTAATTATCTCATCATAGACGTCTCTTCCTTTACCGTAAGTATGCCGTAGTCGTGTTCCAGAGCCACCCTTAGTAACACCTTGCAGTAGCTCTATCATAGCGTATGATACATCTTTACTTAGCACATCTTTCGTCTCTGGCACATATTCATATAACACGGTGCCATTTCTATCTTCAATTCTGGTAACCATTACAGGCTTTACATAAACACCTTGGTTTGCAAATACTCCGTAAGCACCTACCATTTCATACACATTAAAATCTGGCGTACCTAAGGCAATAGAGGGTACTTCTGGTATTTCTCTTGTAAGCCCTAGATTGCGTACCATAGAAATGACAGATTTTGGCCCTACCTTATCTATAAGCTGTGCGGTAACGGTATTTACAGAATTCGCCAAAGCATATTTTAAGGTCATGTCTTTACCAGAATATTTTCCGTCTGAATTTTTAGGACACCAAGCATCTGGGTTGCCGTGTTTTCCTGCTTCTATACAATATTGGGTATCTGGCAATGTCTCGCAAGGCGATAACCTCAACTGATCTATTGCTGCTGCGTAGACAAAAGGTTTAAAAGTTGAGCCTGCCTGCCGTGCTCCTTGAATTACATTGTCATATTGAAAATGCTTGTAATCAATACCACCTACCCACGCTTTTACATGACCAGATTGTGGTTCCATAGACATCATAGATGCTCTTAAAAATGACTTATAATACCGTATAGAATCTAATGGTGTTAAGATAGTATCCTTTTCTCTCGTTTGACTTTTCCAATCAAACACTGTCATGCTTGTTTTTTTCTTAAACGAAGCTCTGATTACCTTTTCGGTTTTGCCTTCGTCTTTCATCTTACGCCACCTAATAGACGTTTTCATTGCACGCTCCATAATACGTTTCGTTTCCTTATCGGATAAATCTAAAAACGGTGTAGTAGGATTGCGTTTTAGAGTATTTTGATGGAAAAATTCTGCTTGCAAACGCGCCATGTGCTGCGATACAGCAACCTCGGCATTCTTTTGCATACGCGAATCTATGGTTGTGTAGATTTTGAGACCATCTAAATATAAATTATACCTATCCCTTTCTCCTTCTAAAGCTGGTTTGGGATTTTTACCAATCCAACTTTTCATAAAACGCTGTAGATACATTCTAAAATACGTAGCCAAACCCTCTCTATGGTTTTCTGGATTAAAGTTAATATCCATCTTCATAGCTCGGAGCGAATCTCTCTCCACCTCAGTAATAAACTCATACCTAGCCAACTGCCCTAGAACAATATCTCGTTTGCCCTTGGTTAACTTTTCTCTTCTTATAGGGTTGTATAGTGATGAGTTTTGTAACATGCCTACAAGAACGGCAGATTCTTCTATCTTTAATTGTTTGGGCTCTTTACCAAAATAAATTCTAGAGGCAGATCTAATACCATCTGCGTTGTTACCAAAATCGTAAATATTAAGGTACATGCTAATTATTTCCTCTTTAGTATAGCTGCGCTCTAAGCGAATAGCTAATACCCATTCCTTAATTTTTTGCTGTATGGCTTCAAACTTACTTCTAGACCTTACACCTACAAATAATTGGCGTGCTAATTGCTGCGATATGGTACTAGCTCCACCCCTTTTACCAAGATAAAAAGCAGCTCTTAGCGTTCCTCTAGCATCTATTCCAGAATGTTCTTTAAAACGGATATCCTCACTAGCCATGAGCGTTTCTACCAAGTTGTCTGGCAAATCTTCAAACTTTACATTGGTGCGATTATCATCTAGATAAAATTTTCCTAATAACTGACCATCAGAAGATACTATCTGCGACGCTAAGTTTGTTTGTGGATTTTCTAAATATTCATAAGAGGGTAGTTCACCAAACCACGCAGTACATTGAAAAATTAATGCGATAGCTGCCACTCCAGAAAAAAACAATATCCAAAACCAAAGAACGTATTTAAAAAAACCTGTGCTCTTCTTTTTCTTAACTACCTGTGCCATTTACTTAATAAAATTACTTTTAGCTACTTCTAACCCCACGTCTGTAATCCCTTCTAACGCTATTATTCCAGAAACAGATCCATTTTTTCTCATAGCATGAGAAATTTCTACGGTGTGTACTCCCTTATGAGAAAGCATTAATTCCTCTTTATACCATAATTTATTCTCTTTCACTCCGCCATTTCCAGTGCCCAACCAAGTACCGTCTGGTAACGCCATAGCATACTCTAAGGTATCTTTTACAACGCCGCCCTCTGGGTCTGTTATAGAGGCGATTAAAAATAAATTACTGTAGGCAAAACTAGAGGTATTTCTAATATTAATAAAGATATTGTAAGGTTCCAAAGTATCCATTACTGGAAGCGAAAAAGCTACTAATTCATCCTTATTCCATACATGATTATCAATACTCTTGTACTCTGAATACTCTAGACCAGTCTCACACGAGACTGTACATAAGAATAAAAAAATACCTATAATACTACGCATCTTTTTTATTGCTATTTCTTGGGTTTGTATTGGGGTTCGTTTTTTTTCTAGTGTTTGTATTTGAAGCTGTTGCTGTAGTCGTAGTTTTTCTTCTACTTTTATTCTTATTCCTATTTCTTCTATTAGCATTAGTGCTCTTAGGCTTATCAAATCTAGTAAGGCTGTCTTGCCCCACCACGTTTTCAAAAATAACCTTCTCTTCTACAACATTATCTACTGCATACGCCTCCAAACTTGGCACCTTTTCTTTATTCCTGTTTTTCTCTAAAATCTCGTTCACCTGATCTTTAGAAAGCACATGCCAGTTTGCAGGTGCATCTCTATAAGAGAACCATAACATTTCCTTAAAAATATCGGTCTTCTGACAAAATGCTAATCCTTTTTCTGTCAAAATTTTAGTTTCTTGAGAAGGAAAGTCTTTTAAAGCGTCTACATACGTATCTAGCTCATAATTTAGGCAACATTTTAACTTACCACACTGCCCCGCAAGCTTTTGAGGATTTAATGATAGTTGCTGGTACCTAGCTGCTGAAGTACTTACAGACCTAAAATCTGTAAGCCATGTAGAGCAACACAATTCCCTACCGCAAGAACCAATACCGCCTAAACGCTGTGCTTCTTGCCTGTACCCTATTTGGCGCATTTCTATACGAATACCAAAGGCTTTGGCCATGTCTTTTATAAGCTGACGGAAATCTATACGTTCCTCTGCGGTATAGTAGAAAGTAGCTTTAGAACCGTCTCCTTGAAATTCTACATCAGAAATTTTCATTTGTAGTTTAAGAATAATAGCAATTTCTCTAGATCGCTTTTTTATCTCTTCTTCCCTATCTCGGCATGTTTGCCATATATCTATATCTTTCTGAGAGGCCTTTCTATATACTCTTAGAGGTTTTGCTGCTTTAAAATCCTCTTTTTTCCGCTTCATTTGTACACGAACAAGTTCTCCTGTAAGTGTCACCATGCCTATATCATGACCAGATATTGCTTGGGTAGCTACAATGTCTCCAATAGATAGTGAGAGGTTTTCTGTATTCTTAAAAAACTCTTTTCTACTATTCTTAAATCGTACTTCTACAAAATCAAATGGTTTTTCTCCACTGGGGAGCGTCATATTAGAAAGCCAATCAAATACTGTTAATTTATTGCAACCGTCCGTTCCACAAGTACCATTGTTCTTGCATCCCTTTGGTTGTCCATCCTTACCGGTAGCACAACTACTACAACCCATACTGTTTATATATTGATTCTAAAAAACGCGGTTTTTTAGAAGAAGGTTCATAAAATTTACTCGTACGGGTAAAGATACTGTTTTTTTTAAGTGCTATAGAAGAAGTAAAAAACAAGGATTGCCTAAGTAATTATAGCAAAATACCCACCTGCGTAGAAGCTTTGTTATAAGCGCTTTTACTTTTTGAATTTAAGCACTTCAGACCTGCCCTTTTTAAATATTTTATTGCTTTTTGTAATTCCCTTACGCAACTCTTTCTGCTCTTCTTCTGGCAATTCATGCACTTCCTTACAAGCATCTGAACAGCAGTAGTTCATAGCTTTGCTACAAGCTTCGCATTGTAAAAATAGTAAGTGGCAAGCTTCATTTGCACAGTTTACATGGTCATCACATGGGTTATTGCATTGGTGGCAATTAGCAATTATATCATCACTTATTCTTTCTCCTTTTCTATGATCAAAAACAAAGTTCTTTCCCTTAAACTTATTTTCTAACTGTTGCTTTTCAACTTGGCGTGCATACTCTATAATGCCCCCTTCTAGCTGGTATACTTTTTTAAACCCTTTATGCTTGTAATAAGCACTTGCTTTCTCGCACCTTATACCTCCCGTGCAATACATCACCAATTTCTTATCTTCTTTATGGTCTGCTAAATCTTGTTCTATGACGTCTAAAGATCCTCTAAAAGTATCTACATCTGGTGTAATAGCATTTTTAAAGTGCCCTATTTCGCTCTCATAGTGGTTCCGCATGTCTACCAAGATGGTATCTGGGTCTTCAATAAGATTATTAAACGCTTTTGCATCTACATGAACGCCTATATCTGTCACATCAAAAGAGCCATCGTCTAAGCCATCTGCTACAATTTTAGGACGCTCCTTTATTTTCAATTTTAAGAATGATTTATTATCCTGTTCTATAGCAATATTTAGCCGCACTTGCTCTAAAAACACTACGGTATCTAAATGTGTTTTAAAATTTTCAAAATTTTCGGCAGGAAGGGATAATTGTGCATTAATGCCTTCTTTGGCCACGTAAATTCTACCAAGAACACCCAAAGCATCCCAATTTACAAACAGGAAGTTTCTAAAACTGGTCGTGTTTTTTATATGTGCGTATTTGTAAAAAGAAATTGTTAGACGCTCTTTGCCCGCTTCCTCTATTAAAACGGCTCTTTCTTTTGCGCTTAGTGTATTGTACAGTTGCATGCTATACTTTTAATATTGTTAGTAGCTCTTAAGTGTACAAAGTTAACCATTGTAGCGCACCAAAAACACCTTATGTATTAATTGCCATTTTACCATTTATTTTAGGCTTCTAATTATTTGTCACCCTATAAAAACAGTAATTCTATTGTTGTTTGAAAGAATAACACATGAAATTTAACAAAATATCTCAGTAAACTTTTCTTGATTGAAGCCTTTTGTTTTCTCTATACTTGAAGTTTAAGCTTACTGAGAATTTTCTTAGCGTAGAGAACTGGCACAAGTGTTCTAAACCTCTAACTAAAGCAAGAATTTGGCGATGATTCCTTTAAAAATACTTAAAGTGACAAATGAAAAGAACTAAAAAATTGATAAACTGGTGTTGGTGAAAAACAGCTATTATTAAGTAAGATCGAAAAACTTTTAACTGAATAAATTTAGCAAATCTTCCTATTTTAAGCACGGTGCTTTTTACGAAAAGATGCTTGCCTAATACGTGTTTGTATGCCGCTTTTACAAAAAGAAATATTACTTTAGCTAGCCTAAAATAGAAGAGATGAGTTCTGATAAAGACGCAAAATTAAAAGCCTTAAAACTGACCCTTGATAAAATGGATAAAACCTATGGCAAAGGGGCTGTCATGAAAATGGGTGATAGTGTTGTTGCAGATGTAGAAGTAATTCCTTCTGGATCTTTAGGACTAGATATTGCCTTAGGCGTAGGCGGTTACCCACGTGGTAGAGTTGTTGAAATTTACGGCCCAGAATCCTCTGGTAAAACTACACTTACCTTACACGCTATTGCAGAGGCACAAAAAAATGGTGGTATAGCCGCTTTTATAGATGCAGAACATGCTTTTGATCGTTTTTACGCAGCAAAACTAGGGGTAGATATAGACAATCTAATTATATCACAACCAGATAATGGGGAACAAGGATTAGAGATTGCAGACAACCTTATTAGATCTGGTGCTATAGATATTGTAGTCATAGATTCTGTTGCGGCACTTACACCAAAAAGCGAAATTGAAGGTGAAATGGGCGACTCTAAAATGGGTCTTCATGCGCGTTTAATGTCTCAGGCGTTAAGAAAACTTACAGGTTCTATTAGTAAAACAAACTGTACGGTAATCTTTATTAATCAGCTTAGAGAAAAAATTGGGGTAATGTTTGGGAATCCTGAAACTACTACCGGTGGTAATGCGCTTAAATTTTATGCTTCTGTACGTTTAGACATTAGAAGGTCTACGCAAATAAAAGATTCTGACGGAAACGTAAAAGGAAATAAAACCAGAGTTAAAGTGGTGAAAAATAAAGTAGCACCGCCTTTCCGTACTACAGAATTTGATATTATGTATGGGGAAGGTATTTCTAAAGTTGGCGAAATTGTAGATCTTGGAGTAGAATACGAGATTGTTAAAAAGAGTGGTTCTTGGTTTAGTTATGGCGATACAAAACTTGGACAAGGTAGAGATGCTGTTAAATCCTTACTTCTAGATAATCCAGAACTTTTTGAAGAGTTAGACGGTAAGATACGGGAGGCTATAAAGGCACTTAATTCCTAAATATTTGCTAATTATTTTATAGTAAAAAGGGCTATTGTTTTCTGACGAAAACAATAGCCCTTTTTTTTTGTGATCCTCTAAAATAGGAATAATGATTGATTGCCTTTGCTGCAAGGCTCCGTTAGAAACTTCTCCTCTAAATTTTACAACTATAGGTTCTATATTTGTCACGCACCTATTTATGCGCTAGAAATTCACAATTTATAATTCATATAAATTTCATCTTGTTATAGCAGCATCCTTCTTTTTTAGCACTCTTTACTACACTAGCAATTTTATATTTGTTTTACCTTTGGTACTTTTATAAAGCAAAGATCATGGCAAGAATTTTAACAGGTGTTCAGAGTACAGGTATTCCGCATTTAGGCAACATTCTTGGTGCTATAAAACCCGCAATAGCCCTGGCAAAAGACCCTAGTAATGAGTCTTTTTTATTTATAGCAGACATGCATTCGCTTACCCAAATAAAAAATGGTGCTACTCTTAGAGAAAATACCTATGCCACTGCGGCTGCTTGGCTTGCCTTTGGCTTAGATATAGAAAAAACGGTGTTTTACAAACAAAGTTCAGTACCACAGGCTACAGAGCTGGCATGGTACCTGAGCTGTTTTTTTCCTTACCAACGTTTAACACTAGCGCATTCATTTAAAGACAAATCAGACCATTTAGAAGACGTAAATGCTGGGCTTTTTAGCTACCCAATGCTTATGGCTTCTGATATTTTGTTGTATGATGCCGCAATTGTTCCCGTAGGAAAAGACCAGATGCAACATATAGAGATGACACGGGATGTTGCCGCACGTTTTCATGCAAAAATGGGAGATACTTTTATTTTACCCAAAGGCAAAGTACAGGAGGATACCATGTATATACCTGGGGTGGATGGTGCTAAAATGAGTAAAAGCAAAGGGAATACTATCAATATTTTCCAGACAGATAAAAAGCTACGGAAGCAGATTATGGGCATCCAAACAGATAGTACTTCTATGGAAGACCCCAAAGACCCAACAAATGATACTGTTTTTGCGTTGTATAAAATTCTTGCAAGCAAATCTCAGACAGAAGAAATGCATGCGAACTACCTAAATGGCAACTATGGTTACGGACACGCTAAACAGGCCTTGTACGAGGTTATTTTAACTGTTTTTAAAGAGCCTAGAGAAAAGTTTGACTATTACATGAATCATTTAAACGAGATTGATGATGCTTTAAACGTTGGAGCGGAAAAGGCTAGAATAGTAGCGAATAAAGTTTTAGAGCGTGTTAGAGAAAAGTTGGGGTATTAAGATATAGCTTCGACTTTTAAAGGCTAGATGATCAGATTGAATTTGAGAAGTTTATGTGATGCTTTTGAAGGTTCACCATTGAATACTCTAGTTTTATAAAGTACTATCAGATTTAATCAGACAACGTTTAGTTTGGACTCTTCCCAATACCATGTTGTTAATAAAAAACCTCTTAAAGAAGCTTATATTGAACTGTTTCCTTATTGATTAAGAGCTTGTGCCATGGTTACCTTTGTTGTGGTGCGTTTTATGCGTCCTGTATTTCAGGTTTCGCTGCCACCACCATTGTCGTTACTTCATTGTTATATTCTAATGCGGCAACTAAAAATAGATAATCAGTTGTAGATTGCTCAAATGGTTCTAACGTATCAGTTGTTAAATCAAAATAGCATATTTTATATTTAAAAACATCTTCGTGTCCAGATTTTTGCCAACCTCCCATTCTTTCCATTGCAGACCGAAATTCAGCACCTAAACTCAATTTCCTTTCGTCATTACCTTCGGAATAAACATCTAACTTAAAATCATCACTTAACGAGCTTTTTTTGACTAAAGAATAGATACCCTTAAAGTTCTTTTTATGTAATGAGTCCAAAATCAGCTTGTCAAAAGTTACTTCAATACTGTTTTGATTAATGGTAATTCTATCGGTTAATTCCTTTTTATTAGTAAAAATCTTTTTCACAGACTTTTTTGTCAATTCCGATTTGTTTGGGTCTCCATTATTTAAAATTCCGACTACATCTCTTAACTGGTCATCATTTTTTGCAAATTCTTCGTTACAAGTCCTGCAAGCTGGAACAGTTTTTCTTTGGTCTTTATATTCAATTGGGTAACCAATGAAGAAAGTTTTTGCTGGAATATGTTCTTTAGTTCGATTCTCTTTTTTTAAATCAGACATTGTAATTCCGCAGTTGTAGCATGTTTTTGACATTTTATTTACAATGTTAATTTCAAAATTACATACCTCGCCAAATAGCCGCTCGATATGAATCTTCTAAGCTATAAATCGAAAACCAAGAGTTTGATGGCCAATTAGAATTATTTTCGTCACTATAACGGTAGCTATTATAATTCGAGTAAATTTTAAAAAATTCCTTTAAGTCAGCAATATCCAAAAAATTAACGTTGATTGGATTAGGTTTTTCACTATCAGTGAAAAACTCAATCACGGCATTACCGTAGTTAAAAGAGAACATTTCTTTTTGCGTACCGTTGCAGTCTACTTTTTTTGTTTCTATACTCGTGCATTTATTATTTTTTCTTAAACTTTTTATGAGTTCTTTAGTATTTAATATGTTTTGGTTGTCGACCAACTCAATCGGTATATATGAAATAAGTTCTTCTACTTCTATACCATTATGGTCTAAGAGTTTTTTGTTTTCTATAAAAATATAGTCAAAAGCGTCTTCGATAAAATTTATTTCTTCAGATTGTTTAATAACAAGATTATCATAATAGACCTTATTTAAGCCTTGCACTAAGAAACCAACTTTATTGAAATTAGAAATAGGCCAACTACTTTGAAATACTTTTTCATTGTTGAGAAAGAGGATTAATTCTTTGCCTTTTTCAACGTTTTTAGAGTTATTTAAAACGATTTTCACAGTATTAATTTCTTCTAATTTAGGTGTAGAAAATTTACTATCTAAAGCAAAACTCCCTTCTGGATATGACCAACTTTCCTTGTCAAAAAACGTTATATCTTTTCGAATTAGTAATCGTACTCTTTCAAACGCCTTGCTGTTTTTATCGTTAATAAACACAAACCCAGCACCACCTAATTCTGTTAAGACATTTTCAATCTGAAAATCAAATGTGATTTCGGTGTAGGCTTTATTCTCTAGATTGATTAGGTTTTCAGAATCAAAATAGCACCAGTTATCATCGTTTTTATTTAGGATTATTAGTTTGCCACTATCAATGGTGCATTCCCATTTTTTTGAAGCGGTTAATCCCCAATTATTTTTGTCATCATCAAATCTGTCAATGTGAAGAATTTGTGTTTCTTGACTATTTACTTGAAGACAAAATAATAAACTCAATATTAATAAATTTTTAATCATCACACTTTACTTTTAAGTATCTGCAAGCAAGTTCAACTCCATTTTCACAGGAAGTTTCAAATTCTATGCAAGCCGCTTTCTTATTATTACTTTCTAAATAACATTTACCTAAGTGAAAATTGGCAAAGGGGTCAACATTAAAGTTCAGGTAAGATTGAAAACTTGTTATTGCTTTTTTAGAATTGCCAGTTTCTTCTTCAAGTCTTGCTGTTAAATATAAGATATCTGAATTAATCTCAATTTCATTCAAGCCCAATTTACGCCACTCTGAAAGCGAATTTTTTAAAACGATATAATTTTGTGAGCCTAATAGTGCGACAGAGAAGTTAGCATATGATGCTTTTAAAATAGTTCTTACTTGTTCGTTGCGAAGATATTCAGATGATTTTGCTAAATCAATTGCCTTTTGCGCAATATCTACGGACTGTTTAAACTTACTTTGAGAATTAAGAAAGTAACTATAATTACTATAAAAATGTACTAACTCAAATTCATCCTTGTTATCATCTGCGCTCTCTTGTATTGCTATTAATGAATTGGCAAATATTATTTCTGTCTGTTTAACATCGTTTTTGTTTAGATAATAATTTGCAAGTATTGTCTGGTATGTTAAACCTTGTATCGTAGTGGCATCAATTTCATTTAAAATGTATTCAATTTTATTTGGTATTGGTTGCTTTAAATGGTTGTAATCCTCCCAGAGTAACAATGCCGTATAACTATTTGGGTCTACAATTTCATTCAGAATTTTAATTGAAGACTTTGTATCATTATTTAATTTGTGTAAATATGATAGTTCAATGAACGGAACATTTTTATAAAGTTGCTTATTGATTAGTTCCTCGTAATAACGCCTAGAAGATTTAAAAAATTCAACATTCCCAGTTTTGGCAAACTTGTAATAGAATGACCTAGCTAAGTTAAGAACTTCGCTTTTTTCCGTGTTTTTAATTTTTTGAGTTATAATTTCTTCAAATTTTCCTAAAATCTTCTGTTCTTTTTGCTCTGCATCTTTAAAACCATTTTCCGCACTCAATATTCTATCTTGTAATATTGGATGAGTTCCTATATTTTCTTTTGGATGTGGAAGATTTTTCAATGATTTTGAGATATCTTGTATTCCGCCACTCAATTTTTTTATTACAAAACCCGCAAAATAATCAGCCTCTAATTCTTGTTGTCTAGAGGTTATATTATCACTAATTTTTAAGGTATGGCCATTTAGATGGTGACCTATTTCGTGCGCAAGAACGAAAATATTAAAAGATTTATTTGAAGAATTATTAATTTGAGATAAATATCTTTCATCTATTAAAAGTTCTCTTTCTCCTTCATATATAATTGCAGCTGCATTGTTAATCGAGTTACAAGTTTTAATTGTAAAGTTACTTTGGGAAAGACCTATCTCAGACATTATATCTCTTAGATTTTCTGTTAACGATGCCGAAGATTGTATTGATGTGTAGTCATTTAGACATAAATAAATGTCTAACTCTTCCTGACTTAATTTACATACGGATTGAGTATAACTGTTATAAGTCAGAAGAAAAGTAATCAAAGTTAAAATATATTTCATTGGCAAATATTTCGGTTGGCACGATGTTTTTTAAATGCACCACAACGCCTGAGCTAAGCGTAGTGCGGAAGTAAGGAAACTTTTCGTTTCCGTCTTAGCACGAAGCTAAAGCTCATTGTTTTGTTTTTTCTTGTCCAAAGCTAAATCCATAAGATTTAGCGACATCATAAATATACACAGACCTTTCGATTAAGCCCTAAAGTCCGCATTACGTTTAGGCTTTGTTGGAAAACGTTCTATTCACTTTAAAGTGGCTTAATTGTTGATATAATGTTAATAATTATACTTCATAGTGTATATATTCGTTATGTTTTTATATTTGCAAAGAATTTAACACGTTAGTATGGCGGATAAATCAATTATAAAATCTTTTTTGCAAGAACTTAAGGCGGTTATAAAGTCTTTAGGCATAATCTTCTCCAATCGTCCTAAAAATAGTATTCAGAATCTTGCAGATTTAAGTATTACCGCTAAAATACGTGAAGAAATAATATTAAATCTAGAAGTAGAGGATTACAGCGAAGGTCCTTTAGAAGAAACTCAACAAGGAGGGACTGAAATGTGGGTTTTCGGTAAAGAAATTAAAGGTCAGCAAGTCTATATTAAATTGACTATTTCAAAAATGAATGGAGGAGCAGTTTGCATCTCTTTTCATAAAGCGGAATATCTCATGGAATTTCCTCTTAAGAAATTAAACTAAAAAACAAACAATTATGAAAAGTCCAATCACAGGTAAGGAAATGACCTTACAAAATGAGAAGAGTATTTTGGTTTTTCGAAAAGAAGAATTTGAGTATAATCACAAAAGTTATTTTTGTGAAGATAGTGGTGAGTCATTTACAACCACAGAGTTAGATGAATTTAATTTAAATCAAGTTTATAATAAATATAGAGATAAACATAATGTTCCATTTACAGAAGAAATAAGAGAATTTAGAGAAAAATACTCTTTTAGCTATACAGATATATCCAAAATATTAGGTTTAGGCGTTAATAGTTACGGTAATTACGAAAAAGGAGAAGTGCCTAGTTTGGCTAATGCTGCGTTATTAAAAGCAATAATTAATAGTTTAGGAACATTAAAAGGGTTAATAAAAAGTAATAATGAAATTTCAGAATCTCAAAGAGAGAAGTTTTTGAAAAATATAGCCAAAGTAAAAAAGGAAGAAGAACTAAATAAAAGAAAACAAGAATTGATTGACTATGTTTTTGATTATAATTTTTTGCCTGATAATTTTTCAGGATATAAAAAACCTAATTTTAACAAACTAGTTGAAATGGTAGTATATTTTACTGAAAATGTAAGAGTAACACCTACTAAAATGAATAAGCTACTGTTTTATTCAGATTTTTTGCATTATAAATTAACTGGTGTTTCAATAAGTGGGACACGTTATTTTGCCCATACACACGGTCCTGTGCCGAAGAAATTTAGAACGTTATTCGATTATCTTTCAGACCAGCAAATTGTAGATTTAATTTCGGTTCAATATCCAAGTGGTCTAGTTGGAGAAGAGTTTATTAAAATCCCATCTAGAGCATTTAATAGTGTATTATTTGATAAAGTTGAGATAGGTATTTTA
>Ga0115567_10004793_pt1 | contig 13159 bp, 21 predicted proteins | sample COGITO_mtgs_1204_2_FD_88679 | JGI IMG/M metagenome (GOLD analysis project Ga0115567, IMG submission 88679) | Pelagic marine microbial communities from North Sea - COGITO_mtgs_120412 | ecosystem: Environmental > Aquatic > Marine > Epipelagic | place: Germany:Helgoland, sampling site Kabeltonne...
CATAAACGTAACCAGGCACGCGATAGCAAACGACTGCATCACAGTTGCCAGCACGTTCTGCACGCGCACCAAGCCGCCATAGAACAGCGCAAGGCCTGAGATGGTCATCATCAGCACGAGCGTCGAGGACACCAGCAGCCAGGACTCGTCTGCCGCATGCTGTGCCCTCTCGATTGCCTGTTCTGCTGCATCCAGTCTTTGTTCCAATTCGATGGCTCTCCGCGTCCGTGCGTGCGATATCGAGGAGCCTGGATCGACATCGAGGGCACCGAACGCCTTTTCAGGTACGAACGCCAGCATGCTGGGCACGTTTCTCTGGGGTGCTCGAAGACTTGCAGGTCGTTGCCCATGCGCACTATGAACACCCATCGTCACATCGACTCCGTCCATGACGGATGCCTGTGCCGTCCCAAGGCAGCCTCCCAAGGTTGCTGCTGCCGCCGCCACACAGTGCCTCCAACGGGGCTTCCGTGCAGATTTCATCCACGCTTCCATCCCGTGAAACCCCATCCCGACAAGCAGCAGTGCTATCCAGGATACTTGCGCCGCTCAGTAAAACCAGCTCGGGTGCGTCAAACGGTGTCTTACCGGCGCGACATCTACACGTCCCACAGCACCAGCCTCCTCTCCACGGGCAACGGAGTCAGGGGCGGCTTTCTTTCGGCGTAAGGGTCTCGAGTTCGCGACGAACCGTGTTCACAGACACCAGATCAGGACAAGACCAGTGTAATTGACACACGTGCCAGGAGTCGATTTATAAAAATTATTTTCGCATCTTCCACGAGAAGGCGTTGAGGTGAAACGTTTTACATTAATTGTAAATTTTTGGGAGTAAAATGAGTATGACAAGTATTTGGAATTAATTTACAACGTTCCAGACGCGTTCCAGACGCGAAGGGCAGCGGCGATGGCTTACGAAGAGCACCGCACCCCGCATGGGGCGAGCCCTGCTGAGCGTCGCTTCGCAAACGATCATTATGAGGGTGTTTCAGATGCGACTGGCACGACATGTCTGGTTCCTGTGGCCTCCCGTCGTGGTGCCCTGAAACGTTGGCGCAGGGGGTGCACAGTGGAATTGATCGCACTTGCCACAATGTTTTGCATGGGGGCGGTGGCAGGCGACCTTGTTCCAGTGACCTCATCAGTGTTGCCGGCTGCTGAGAGTTCCCGGACTGACCCAACTACAGCAAGACACCAACAGCAGCTAGGGGCCCTCATCAACCAGCGGCCGTCTTCAGAGGCTCGACGCGAATTGGACGAGGATGCGCTTTTAGCCCGCATGGCAGCCCTGGAAGCGGCTGTTCAGAAAACTGAGTATGCGACCAACGAGGCCTGGCTGCTGGTGTCCTCGACGCTCGTGCTTATGATGACCATCTCAGGCCTTGCGCTGTTCTATGGCGGCTTGGTGCGCGTGCAGAACGTGCTGGCAACTGTGATGCAGTCGTTTGCTATCGCGTGCCTGGTTACGTTTATGTGGATCTCGTTTGGATATTCGCTGTCGTTTACCAGGGGTTCGCCGGTCATCGGCTCGTATCAGAGGTGCGTGCTCCGCACTATGTCGTGGACTGTGCTCCCACACCCTGGGCGCTCCTGACACTGTAGGTCGTCTCAGGTTCTGGTTGACGGGCATGACCCTGGAAAGCCACCACGAAATCAACCCGGGCGTGTCCGAGCCTATCTTCTGCATGTGCGTACCCTGTCCATACGCCAGCACTCCCTGTGCGCTGCGCTCGACGCAGGCACTCGATACCTCGAGGAGTGGAGAGTGGTTGACACGGAGATGGGCTGGCAGGTACGAGTTAACTTTTGCTATCATTACGCCTGCACTTATTCCAGGAGCATTTGCGGACCGTATGCGATTCGGGCCGATGCTTCTCTTCATCGCGTTGTGGCACCTCCTGGTTTACTGCCCAATCGCGCACTCAACGTGGATGACAGATGGGTTTCTGCACAAGGCGGGTGTGCTGGATTTTGCAGGGGGGAACGTGGTGCATGTTGCGGCTGGATTCTCTGGGCTGGTCTCGTCGATCATCGTGGGGAAACGTACGGGGTACGGACACGAGCAATTCTCGGCACACAACATGCTGATTTCGGTGCTTGGGGCATCGCTTCTTTGGGTCGGGTGGTGCGGCTTCAATGGCGGCGCCGCCGGGCACCCGAGCCCGCAGGCATCCATGGCGGTGCTCAACACGAATATAGCCGCGGCGACATCGTCACTCGCCTGGATGGTCACGGAGTGGATCCTGCGGCAACGACCCTCGGTGCTCGGCATGATTTCCGGGGCGATAGCAGGGCTTGTGTGTATCACGCCTGGTGCTGGGTACGTCAATGTCACAGGCGCTTTCTGCTTCGGCATCATTGCAGGGCCGACGGTATTTTTTGCTTCGCAGCTCAAGGATCTATTCCATTTCGACGACGCACTCGACGCATTTGGCATTCATGGGCCCGGCGGGGTTCTCGGGGGGTTGCTGACGGCCTTCTTTGCGACCGAGTCTATTGCCGGCAAGGTGCGGTGCCGACACTCGTTGTCTCATAAGCGTCTGCATCGCATCACTCTCTAAGCGCTGAAGCCTTGCACATTTGCTTGTCTGTTCCCCTTGGGACCCTTCGGGCGGGCGGGGGCCTAACGCGCCCACGGCACCGCAGGACGGGAATGGGAACCCCATCAACGGGATCTTCTACGGAGACAACGGCTGGCTTTTGCTGATGCAGCTGTACGGCGCCGTTGTCACAATCGCGTGGTCTGTTGTGATGACTGCGATTATCATGAAGTCGCTCGACATGCTTGTGGGGGTCCGTGTCGCGCTTGAAGAGGAGCTGATTGGTCTCGACATTGTTGTGCACGGAGCAGCAATTTGGGGCGTTGAGCAGCCGATGGGCTCGCAGGCTTCGGGGGGGCAACAACTGGAGGACACAACCATCAAGCGGTGGATGGCTGAGGCTCCAATTCTCGAGGAGGAACCGGAAGAATTGAACGAGGAGCTATCTGGCAAGGTCAGTTTGTCTGTGCCTTTTGCTGCGCTTCCAATCATCGCACCGTTGACGCGCAGAATGTGTTTCGCTTGCAGGGGATTGCCTATTTGGAGGAGCAGGCGCGTGCTGTAAGCGGTAACGGGGGTGGGAAAGTGTAGGCATACTCGTGGTGCTATGCAATGAAAGGGCGAAACAAGGATTCGTCCGGAGACAGGCAGAAGTCAGGAACAAGTCTCTCTTGAGAGAAAGCATCCGTTTCATGACAAACAGTCGCATATCGCAGAGCGAAAAACAGTTGGCGAGCAGGGGCCGGGAGACCGCAGCAAGGAAGCCGCACAACAAACAGGCCTAAACCCGCTTAACAAAAGGTCCCAGGCCCACACCACTAACGGGACGCGAGCACGTGGGCGGCGGGAGCCGGGGCCAAAGCCCCGACCCCACACCGGGCCCGTGCGCGAGATCGCGCGAGTAGTGAGGAGGCATAGGGCGCAGCCCAGTGCTTCCCAGTGAGCCTCCATCCGGAGTCGAGCGAACTTTGCGCCGCGGCGCTGGCAGGGTTGCTCTGGTGTCAGGGGCGACCTCAGGGAGTTCGCGACGGCGTGCTGCTCGGCGGCGTCCGTCTTCAGGCGTGCGAAGTCGTAGAGGAGGCGCAGGGTCTCGGGGTGGAGAGCTCCTGTCTTAGCCTGAAGGCATCCGTGGTGCTTGATCACCTTAGCGCAGTAGGCCCGGTGGAGCGCGTTCTCGTCGCAGGCGTACTCCGTGCCCCTCCTGCCGACAGGCTGTGCGCACGTAGATAGGCAACAGACCGGGTATCATAAAACCAAACCAAACAGATATTTTTCACTTTACAATTCGTACAAGCGCACAGGAATCCCTCTGTAAGGATGCGTTTGTCGCATCTTTTTGGGCTGCTGTTCCTTGCTGGCACGGCGTTGGCATTCCAAACTGGGATCCCGCGCACTCACACTGGGCAATGCGCGCTCTATTTCGCGCGGAATCATTGCTCTGCGAGGATGGGAAAGGCCCATTGTGGCGTCATGAAGGGTGGCGACTTGTCGCGGATCGATGCACTAAAGGAGCCTGCCGTGACTAGAATACAACCGCCTAAGGCTCGAATTTTGGCAGTGTCTGGACGCTCCAGGTATCTTTCCTGGAGTTGGCCAGCGTCAGTGCTCTTGACTGTTGTGTTCCTCGTGGGATGGGTAGCCCCTGCGGAGGCGCAGCCGCCCAAAGCGGGGAGCTACTACGATCAGGTCTGAAGCAATTTGTCGCCATGCCTGAGGACGTGCATCGCCACGTGTGGCATTCAATCAAGATAGCCCTGTACCTCGCTGTGCACAGGGTTGTGAAGCGTCCTTCCATACCACAGATTGCGGACGCCATGCCTCTCAAGACTATGCGAGGTGTGTGGAGGTATAAAGAGAAACGCGACGGAAAGGTTCCTTTCTACCGTTTTGCCCTTTCCTCCGTGTTTGCCGGTGGTTGCACGCGATACCCTCTTGTACTAGGCTGCCTGTGAACTGACGGACGGGCCTGACACTGACGAACCATCGGTCACAGGAATGCATCGGCACCCTGACGTTCAAGGGCCAGCTCGATCAGGCTAATCGCGGGTGAGTACCCGAGCTGTGCCTGGCTCAGCTGATGTCACTGCATGGCTGATAGCGTTCGGTGGGGACACAGGGAGATTTTGTTTGAGCCTCGAACAAGCGCGGACGGGTCATCTGGGGGACTGTGTTACAGTCCGATTCCGCCGCAGCAGACAGTGAAGGGGAAGTGGCTCATGAAACCTTCGCGCTTCGAAAAGGCAACGATCCAGTTCAATGCGCGCTGGAAGCTTCGAGCCGAGGAAGGGCGGCACATTTTTCGCGGGGACGTGACTGCTGAGCCTGTGGTTGGCAAGGGGTCTGTTCCGAACGCGCGCATCTCGGGCGAGATCCTGCGCGACTTCGCCAACGAGGACTATCGCAAGGTGAATCCTGCAGAAAAGAAGCCCGTCCGAGGAGCCGCGGTTGCTGGGTCGGCACTGATGCATGCGGCGCTTGCAGGTTGGCACTTTTGAGGCGGACCTGAGGTCGCTGCTTCCGGACGAGCAACCCGGAACGAGCGCCGCCACCCCTGTCGAAGTTCTCGAGTGATGAGCGGAGTGTGGACGTGAGATGTGACAAATCGGGCCTTTCCGAATTTTAAAAAAGTGCCCTGAGCAGAGAGGGGCGCTGTAAATGGTGGGAAAGGCTTTTTGCCTCTTGCATAGATCTCAGTGCTACTTCAAAGGGATGATGACGAATGAATCTGCGGCGTTGGGAGCAACGAATCACGTGATGAATTGTTTTCTACACTAGGTCAAAGACGAATCTGTGCCATGTGAATGCGGAACATCAGACACTTCGGGTGCATTTATTGTCCCTGAAAAGGTCTCTAAAAGTGCAGGAAGGGAGCGATTGAAGCGTGAGTCTGTAAGCCCGCGGGAAATGTTGCGCCACAATCACGCACAAGATTGCCAACCCCCGAAGTGCCTGAGTATTGCGTTGCCACGTAGTACCTGAAGGTCGTGATACCGGGCCCGCTTCACGCCATGTTTTTGGGACACAATGCACAGATGCGCGGCAAGGCAGGAGACGAGAGGTTACCTGAGCTCGCCCTCGAGGTCGATGACGGGCTGCATTGAAAGATGGTTCCAGAAGGTCGTTTTGTCTGCGCGATAGTTGAGGATACACGTGCTGACGGCCTCCTGCGCCTGCAGCGCTGCGCTGATGCGCGCCACTGTATGTGGGTCCGTCGCGGGACCGTACAGCTTCTCCAAGGAGTGCCCCAGGATCTCTGCAGGAGAATATCTGCAAAACCCAGACACCGTGCGGGCATTAGCGTTCTGGATTGGATTCAAGGACAAATCAACAGGCGGATGATTTAATCGGTGGCGAACGAACCCTGTCATCTTGAAAAATCCCTCAGAAGCGAATACAAGCGGAAGATTTGGCTGCGTCGCGTCTGAGATTGAAACTGAGATCCATCCCTTGTTTTGCACATTCTTCATCAGCTCCTGCGCTTTGTCTTTATCTACCTGAACGGTCGATATCCAGCTCAACTTGTGACTGGGGGCCACACAAGCATTGAGCCAGGCAGGACAACGGGTGAACGAGGGCAACATGGCGGGCAGAAAGCCTTCTCTCGTTGAAAATCGGCGCCCTCTTTTTCCTTTTCTGCATTCAGGTCGCCCGCGGACACACTCCTGCCTACCCATTGTGTGGGATTGAACCCCGGCGCTAGGGGCTCAAGCTCGATCTGCGTCGCGAAAATGAACGCTGTTTCCCCCTCGAAGTTGCGAACAGGGCTGAGGTGCAGCTCTTTCGTGAAGTGTGAGCCATCTTTACGATGATTCACAATCTCGAAGTGACCCTCAGTTCCCGAAGAAATGCACTCCCACACTTTGTCAATTGTGCTCTGGTCGGACATGGGGCCGTGCAGCATGCGCGGCGACTTTCCGATGACATCCTCACGGGCGTATCCAGTCGCCTGTAGAAACCCGTCGGAGGCAAAGACGATAGGAAATGCCACACCTACGCAAAGAAAACAAAATAGCTGAGACTTAGCCCACTTGCTTCGCAGCGCATCGCTGCATTGCAAGGTTCGGGTAGGGCACGACCATTGACGGTCTTGGGGTCGATGATGAAGAAATTGCAGTCGAGGGCATGCAGCGCGGCCTCGACAGGCGTCGGTTTTCCTGGCATCAGCTCTGCCATGATAGCTGCATTTTCCTCGACAGCCCGGCCTGTGACATCGATCACGGACCACTCCGGGTGCTTTGCGTACAGCTCCCGGGCGTAGCGCAGCTCCTCCTGAATATACTTCATGTTCGAGTAGTCAAACGACCCACTGCTCTTGCCGATTGTTTCAGTGTCTACCCCCGTCCCAGCTAGCCTCCGAGTTCGGATTCGCTTCAGATACTGGGGCTGAATTATGAGCCCAAACACGCGACGTGGGTCGACCTGCCAAGTGTCGACGGTCAGGCACAGGCAGCTCTGGGGGCAATTTTGTCTGCGGGCTGGTGGGAAGGCACCTCGTATATTTCTTCTGGAACAGGGATCCCAAGAACGAGTGGAACGTTGGCGACTTTGTACCCAAACTGCTGGGCAAGATACATGGAAAGAGGCGTCTTGGAGGACCTCGAGACTCCAAGGAGGACAACGTCGGCACGCTTAAGGTTCTTGACCAGAGCGCCATCGTCCTGCTTGATGGTGAACTCGACTGCCTCGACTCGCTTGAAATACTTGTCTGACAGCGGCTTGCGCCGCGTGCCCGCAGATCCACGCGGCAATCCCGTCGGTTCAGACTCGAGAAACCGTGACAGGCGCCGCACCAGGGGGCTTAGCAGGTCCTGGTGTGGGATCTTGAGCGACTCACACTGCTGCTCTAGCCGCTGGTGAAGCGTCGGGTTCACCAGCGTAAACATGACAAAGGCGTCCATTTTCGCTGCCAATTGTGCAATTCGATCCAGTCTTCCGATGTCCTGCCCCAAACGGTGAGTTCAGTACCGCAGAGAGAAGCAATTCCGTCAAAGCGCGCCTTCCGCCCAACATGCGTGGCCTGTATCAGCTGAGATGCTTGGGGCAAACCTTAACATTTGAGAACATCTGGGTGCGAACTTCGCTTTGAACAGCCCCACCTGACGCCTGTGTGTCTCGTGTCGGGTCCTCCTGCCCATTCCAGTCGACGGCAAGTGTCTCGAACTGCGCCATTACCGACGTAAGCGCGTGTGAGGCCGTAAAGCCGGTTGAGTCAGATACGATGTAGATGTGCTTGCAGCCATCGGGCTCGAGTGCAGAGTGATCTGAAAGTGCCGCTATCGCGTTCGTGGATGTTGGAAATGGAATCTCCGACTTGCTGCGCTCGATTCCAAACTTGGGTCGTGGGGCAGCCGCACGCACCGGCGCCTCCTCCCGGGGCCCGCCAAGAGCTGATTCGGAGCGGGTCTTCTGAATTGCCGGAAACCGGCTGCCTGCACTGGCACGCCCGACAATTCGGTCCGCCGCATGCGATGGGTTCTGCGGCACAAGGCCTCAAGTCAGTCTCGCGTGGCCGTTCCTTCGCGTCGCACTGAGGTGAAGCACAGCCTAAGAGACAACCAGAATAGGAATCGCTTTCGATAGCAACGAGGCTACCTGAAGCTCACGAATAGTTGCAGCCATCTTCTGGGCCTCTGTTTGAGGTTTTGACGGCGTATCCTTCCCCGAAACCCCTGCTCCAACAGATTTTGGTTAGCGCCATCGTGACGGATTTCGCGTGAGAACACATATGGTGCTCACAACATTGGTGCGCGGGGAAATGCAGTCCTATCAATCTGCCTGCAACATTATTTGGTCCTTGACACACCTTCCATCGATGACTCCACAGGCAATGCAGGCGACGTTGTCCCCGAGCTCGACTTCAATTCCGCCCCCCCCGGACCAGGAACACTTCCCTGCAACGCAGACGCTGATTTCGGTGCTGTTCCACCGAAACGCCCCCCGACACGCTTTCCAAATACACCGCCTCCTCGTAAGCGAATTACAGGTTCCTGGAAGCCCGATCTCTCATCGCACGAGACCCAGTCCCCTACTCGAAGCCACCCATCGTCTGAGAGCGATGGTGAGGCGGCCACCGCAAGGAGCGCCAGCGCAAGAAGCGTTCGCGGACCAGGGACCATGGAGGTCAATGGAATCAACCAGATGTGACCGACTTGTGACGCAGCGCACCGGTCCAGGGCAGGAAGCCGGGAGAGGTGGCCGCTTCCTCCCTAAGGAGCCCGCTGCAGCCTCCGCAATACGGAGGAGGGCTTTTCCAAAAAAAACGTGCCACTGCGAAAGAGGGAGAGGGCTCCGCCGACTGCTGATTCATCCTTCAGGGCCGAGCTGTTATACTTGTCTATCAATTGCACGCAGCTAGCACAGTACAGCTTTCTGTGCGACTCTTGAGCTCAAGATGTCTACAGTCGCTGTCGATCTGCCTGTGCCAGCTTGCGTTACGCATTTGGCGGGCAACCGGGAAGAGCAGGGAAGCAGCGAGATCTCGACCATGCCACCTATCCTCTTTCCCGTGTACACCGGCACCGATGAGATGGTGAATCCGTCCGTGCGTATTAAAGTAGCAATGATTGCATGCGGAAGTGTGTGCGTCTTGCAGCCAAGTCGCGGATGCTGACACGCAGGGTTTGGCTCCAGGGGGAAATCCCGCGTATTTCTGCTCAGGACATTACACCAGAGGAATTCGAGGTTCAATACGTGAAGCGGGGTATGCCAGTGGTCCTAACGGTGCGCCTGCCTCTGATGCTGTGAATCTTGATGCCGAGCATAGCAAAATGCTGTCCTGAGATCCTCGGTATCAACCCGTGACCAGGGTGCGATGGACGAGTGGCCTGCGTACAAGCAGGGATCTTCGCGGAAGTGGACATTTGAGTTTTTCAAGTCAGAATACGGCAACGAGCCGTGCACTGTCGACACTGCTGGGAGCAAGGTGGACACAACGCTGGGAGAGTACATCTCAAAGCTCCATGAATACGGTCGGGCCGCGCTCGCCAAGCAACAGGTCCCATACCTGCGGACGTGGTACTTCTCAGACGATATTCCCGCTCTGGTTGATGACTTTGAGCCGCCAGCGCATCTACATTCCACGGACGCCTTCCTCAGGCTCCCGGAGGACCTGCGCCCACCTTTCCGCTGGCTCTTCTTTGGCCCTGCCGGAACTGAAAGCAAGGTGCACGTCGATGTTTGGGAAACAGACGCATGGCTCGGGATGTTAGAGGGGCACAAAACATTCACGCTTTTTCATCCCGCGCACCGCAAGTACATCGAAGCAAGCCACAACGAGTTTCCGGACCTTCTTCGCCCGCCGAACGCCGCGCGCTTCCCGCAGCAGTCGCTCGCAGTCCCAGCGCAGGTCCTCCTCGGCCCCGGAGAGATCCTGTACATTCCGCGCAAGTGGCCACACCACGCAGTCGCACAGACCGCCTCCATTTCTCTCACGCTGAACTTCGCGCCCGCCGCGGCCAAGGCTGCGGTCATGGAGAAGGTCATTCCGTACGCGAGGAACCGCGGGCGCTGCCAGATGCTCCTCGGGCGGACTCTCCGCGCGCGCGACAACCTCATGCAGCTGTGTATTCATGGCGGACAGATCAAGTACGGCGACTTTAAGGATGCCGTGAAAGCGCGCAACCCCATGGCAGGGCCCGGCTCGGATTCTGACTCCGGGGATGAGGACGACAGCAGTTTGGCAAGTGCTGAGGGTGAGTAGGATCGGAATCGGTCGTTTGCTCACGAGACAAATGCACAGCAATCTGGTCTGTCAAAGGGTTATATTCAGAATTTGTGTCCAGCAGCGACTGTACAGAGCCGCACAATCGACAGCAAACGGTGCGCTGCGCACAACACATTTTACATTTCAATGTTCGACGAAATTCTCAACCATACAGGAACAGGAACATCTGTCCCTCTGTGGAAAAGGATGCGGCATGGACATCGCCCCCGCCGAGGGCGCTGCACCTCACACTGTACGTACCGCTGTACTAGAGCTCATCATGCTTGTCGACGCTTGACACCTCATTCTTGTTTTCATCGCCTTGAACCTCCCAGTCTGATCCGACAGGCTGCAGCTTCCCTCCTTTGTAGTCCTCTACAAATCTGCAGAGACACAAACCCAGCTCGCGTAAGACCAGAACATCATTTACGATCCCGAGCGCTAGGTTGAATTTACTTTATTAGCTTGGGTGTCGTCATGTCGCGCGCGGCCGCAACGTCGATGGCCCCGAGATTTCCGTCTCGAGCACCGAGCACAAAGCGACGTTCACTCCCATCTGGCGCGTTCTCCTCGATGATTGCGTACGGCAGTGACGCTTGGTCGACCTAAACCCTCGCCGCGCTGAGCGCTCGCAACACAGCAGTTACAATAGAAGAGCACAAGTGGGAACAAAAAACCTGGAAGCGTGCCAACGCGTCCTTGCTGTCCTGCGAAACAAGCACAACCTTGAAGGACCGCCGCTCGGAAATGGCCGCCTGGACCAGGTAACGTGAGTCAATATGCGGGCTGCGCAAGCACAACAAGAATGTCTTTCTGGGCAATGCACCATTTCCAACGCCTTCTCGTAGGCTACCCAGTGCTTGGTCCTCTTGTCGACGAATGCCCACAATAACTTGCGCAACTTCCCGGGCACAATCTGGAAGGTGTAGGCGCTCTGGACAAGGAAAGAGGTCAAGTCGAACGTGCCTCAACCAGGCACCAGAAGGCCTATAGAGTGATGCATGTGTAGAGCTGATGTCTGTGGGCTTACGTTGTATTTCCAAACAAGCGGCGACGTGTGAATCTCAACGAAAGTGACGATCTCTTCGACCTGTCCCCACTGCACGTCTACGCTTGGCAACGTCTGCAGCCAAACCAAGCGGTATGTCAATCATGCACACGCTCACACTGGGCCGGGTGGGGATGGCAAAGCGAGCAACGAGATACGTTCATCGACAACAGTCGCAAAAAACCAAGAAGAGTGCAAATACCTTGAGAGGTCCCGCGGGGTAGTCGTAAGCATTAACGACGAAAATCGTATCTGTCGTATGCACCCTGCCTCCGAAACAAAAATATGCTCAAAGAGTCGCCCAATGGAATGTGAGCTGCCTGCGGGCCAGACTTGGCACACGCGCGCAAATGGGTTCGGGATTTAGGGCAGGAAGCTGCTTTGGGGACGACCCACCCGCCACAGTATTGCTCGACGATCGCCCGGTCATCTCCCTTGACCCAGGCGAAGTTGAACGCACGCCCAGCGGCCGCGAGTGCAAAGGCCTTGAAAGCCTTGGACTTCTTGTCCGCGAACACCCCCACCACGAGCGCCGATACGCGCTCGTTCGAGTGCTCAACCGTCTGAGCAACCATGCGCTCCACGTCCTCCTTCGTTCGCATACGCACAGGGGAGGACGCGATTAGGCGCACATGCTTGACCAGCACATCTGCAGCGCGAGGCTCGATGCGTTCCACGACTCTTGATGCAGGTCCTTCATACTGCCGCAGTGCAGCTTTAGTGCGGCACTGTCCTGAGCACGAGTGGCCAGCTGGGGCGGGTGACCAACCGTGTCGTACACGCGCTTGAAAACAAAGAGGGCAGGATATTGCTCGACGCCGTATCGCTCTACTAATGGAGCATTCGTCGTACATCCCGCATTTACTTTGGCAACTGGAATCCCTGTCGTAGCAGCGGCGGCAAATTCGATGAGATGGTGGAAAGCGGTACGACAAGGAGGAGAGTGCACGTTGGGCCAGCTCCAGAGCAACGTGCTGTACCTTTCTTTTTGAGCTCGATCGCAGCTTGTGAGTACTGCGGGGCAAACTTCCTGGCGAAAGATGGCATGATTCAGTCTGTAATTAATGAGACTCGTCAGCGCGGGTCCACAGGCGCTAGAGAATCTTGCTCTGCGCCACCGGCCAAACATAATAGTCTGGTGTTGGGACCTAATTCACCTGCACTCACCACATGACGGCTTGTAGAACTCGACCATGATTATCCTTGCCAGTGCACGGTGCAGCTTCACGTCCCGGGCTCGGAAATGGGGCAGCGCGAATCGGTCGGTGCACGGCAGACATTGCGCAGAATGGGGCATGCCTGTTGGCTTCCAAGGTTCCATTGAAGGTGAATTCGTCGAGGGTCAGAGTGTCGACATCATTCGCCCTGTTGTGCTGCGGAACATCAGATCACATCGTTTGGGTTTTGAAAGAACCGAGCTTGGGGTTTGCGACCAGGGATTGATTTCGCTGAGCGTAGCGCGAACACAGAACGCGACAAACAGGAGCTGCACCCTGATGCTGATGGTGCAGACTTCCAATGAAAACCAGCGGCGTGTCGTCGTTCTGGACCCAGCCGTGCCCATCTTGTCAAAAAACGAGCCGAGCGCGGTGCTGCGCGAATCACACAGCGCGACGGATTCACACAGCGCGACGGATTCACACGGCGCGATGGCCGGAGAGCGGAAGCGGATGCATCGCTCACAGGGAGAACAGCCCGCGGTGGTAGAAACTGCGTCGGAGAAGAGAACTGATTCACAAGTATATAAATAAAGTCGCTTTACACACAACCAGCCAAGCAGAAGAGACTGCGGCTGGAACCAAGAAGAGTGCGCCAGCTAGTGCGTGCTTCATCATCCAATTTCGTTCGCGATGGCTGGTAAGCGCAGGC
>Ga0115567_10004798_pt1 | contig 13148 bp, 10 predicted proteins | sample COGITO_mtgs_1204_2_FD_88679 | JGI IMG/M metagenome (GOLD analysis project Ga0115567, IMG submission 88679) | Pelagic marine microbial communities from North Sea - COGITO_mtgs_120412 | ecosystem: Environmental > Aquatic > Marine > Epipelagic | place: Germany:Helgoland, sampling site Kabeltonne...
ATAATAATAATAATAATTCAATTCAAGTTCATTAATGACTGCTTTATCAAAATGGAAAAGTCAAGTCCTTCAATTATGGTTGATGTGGTTGGTTTGCTCTATTTTGGTAATTGGGATAGCTTCTTGTTCGCAAAAAGAAAGTAAAGGACTTAATGCGTCTCAAATATTAGGAAACCATGAATATCCTGCGGTTTGTTACGGAGGATACCGTGAAAACACCCGCAATGTTGAGCCGTCGAATGACCAATTGAAAGAAGATTTAAGGATTCTATCAGCTCTAGGAATCAAAATTTTAAGAACCTATCAAGCAGCTGAATTTCCTCAGGCTGAAAATCTGTTAAAAGCTATTTCAGAATTAAAAAAGGAAAACTCGGAATTTGAAATGTATGTGATGCTTGGAGCATGGATTGAGTGTGAAAAAGCTTGGACCGAGAACCCTGATCACTCTCAAGAAAATTTTAATAAAAATAGAAATGAAGTTAGAACGGCTATCCGTCTAGCAAATTATTATCCAGATATAGTAAAGGTGATTGCTGTTGGAAATGAATCTATGGTGCATTGGGCCGAAAGTTATTATGTATATCCTGATGTTGTTTTAAGGTGGGTAAATCTGGTTCAGTCGTTTAAAGAGAAAGGTAAATTGTCACAAAATATTTGGGTAACAAGTTCAGATAATTTCGCATCCTGGGGTGGAGGTGATTCTTCTTATTATAACTCAGATTTGCTGAAATTAATTGAAGCTGTCGATTATGTTTCTATACACACATACCCTTTTCATGATACACATTATAATTCCGAATTTTGGATTCAACCTTCGAGTAATGATTCATTAGACAAACTAGCGCAAATCGACTTTGGAGTTATAAAAGCAATAGAATATGCTCGAAATCAATTTGTATCTGTTCAGTCATTTTTGCAAGAAAATGATTTGAAAAAACCAATTCACATAGGAGAAACAGGATGGGCCTCTGTCTCAACTGATAATTATGGTTATAGAGGTTCTAATGCTGCCGATGAATACAAACAAAGGGAATACTATCGGGGAATGAAGGAATGGACTGATTCATTAGGAGTAAGTTGCTTTTTTTTCGAAGCTTTTGACGAACCATGGAAAGATGCCAAGAATACTAGTGGTTCAGAAAATCATTTTGGGTGGATTGACATAGAAAGTAAAGCGAAATATATTTTGTGGGACCAAATTGAAGAAGGAAAGTTAAACGGTCTTAAACGGAATGGTAAAAAAATCCTTAAAAGCTACAATGGAAACCTTGACTCTATGATGCGTTATTGTTTAAGTCCACCTATTGAAGTTATAGAAAACGAAATATTATGAAACAAAAAAACAGAATTTTAGTTCAAATCGCTTTGATTGTTGCCCTTGGCGGTCTATTAATGGGTTTCGATGCTTCAGTAATATCAGGTGTGATTCAGTTTATTGAGGTGGAATTTGCACTTACAAAACTAGAATTAGGCTGGGCCGTAGCTTCACTTACTCTTACTGCAACTTTAGCGATGATGGTTGCTGGACCTTTGAGTGATCGATATGGAAGAAGGGCTATACTGCGATATGCGGCCATTTTATATACTCTTTCGGCAATTGGGTCCGCTTTGGCACCTTCATTTATTTGGCTAGTTGTAGCTCGAATGGTTGGCGGTTTTGGTGTTGGAGCCTCTCTCATATTGGCCCCCATGTATATTGCTGAAATGGCACCGCCTAGAATTAGAGGTAGACTAGTATCATATAATCAATTGAACATCGTAATTGGAATATCCTTAGCATTTTTTACCAATTACCTTATTCTTCAATTTGCAAAATCAGATGCTAGCTGGGCCCAATCTCTTGGTTTTAATCAATACAATTGGCGTTGGATGCTTGGTCTTGAAGCTATACCTGCTATTCTCTATTACTTAGGTTTATTTTTTGTTCCAAAGAGCCCACGTTGGTTAATTCTGAAAGGAGAATTTGAAAAAGCAAAAGAAGTAATGTCTCGCTTTAATTCTGAAAAGGACACTGAAGAAGTTATTGCTCAAATGATTGAAAAGAATAACAATTCCGAAGTTAAAAAAGAAGGTAAAATTTCAGATTTATTTAAACCCGCAATGCGCCTTGTTTTAACTATTGGCATTGTGGTGGCAGTACTTCAGCAAATAACTGGAATCAATTCTGTGTTTTTCTATGCTCCAATGATTTTTGAACAATCAGGAATAGGAACGGATGCTTCTTTTATGCAGGCTATTTTAGTTGGTATTGTAAATCTAGTTTTCACGTTATTAGCTATGTACTTTATCGATAAGCTGGGACGTAAACCTTTGTTAAGTGTTGGAGTTGCGGGTATTGCACTTTCTATGTTTTTATTGGCTTTCGAATTTAATTCGGCAACCTACCAACTTACGTCAGAAAAAATGAATCAATTATCTTCAAAAATGGAAATTGGTGCATTAGAATCATTGAACAATATTACTTATGAATCTGAAAGTGAATTTAAAGTTGCGCTTATTGATAATCTAGGCAAAGAAGAATTTGAAGCGAATAAAGAAGTGTTATTGAAAACCGCAGTTTCCATGAATTCGATGCTAATATTATTTGCGATTTTAGGATTTGTAGCCTCCTTCGCATTTTCTATCGGGCCTGTTATGTGGGTGTTATTTTCTGAGTTATTTCCAAATTACATAAGAGGCATCGCCATTTCATTTGTCGGTTTAATCAATTCGGGAGTTAGCTTCATTGTTCAGTGGGTATTCCCGTGGGAGTTAGAGGTTCTCGGAAGTGATGTGACTTTTTTGATTTATGGAATATTTGCAGCGGTGGGGTTTGTGTTTATTCTCAAGGTAATACCTGAAACAAAAGGTAAATCATTAGAAGAAATTGAGGCTCAGCTTGTAAAATAGATAATTATGAAAGAAATAATTTTCGGGTCAATTGTTTGGCTTGCTATGGTCGGATGCAATACGAATAAAGCGCTTGAGATTGATGTTCAAAATGAAGATCTTTCAGAGAAAAGAATTGTAGTTGTGTTTGATAGTTCCAATCTTAAGAGTGAAACTCAAAATTTCATAGCAACTATTCACATAACCGGAAGATATAAGATTTGTGTTTTTGGCTCCAAAGGAAGAGGTGAATTATGGATCGAAGATTATATTGATAATAAGGATCAGCGGGAGTATAATGTTACAGGAAGTTTGAAAATAGAGGAAAATTCATCAGATTGTATTGACGGTTCGCCTTTAGCAACCGGAGAACATAAAATGCGATTACACAAATCAATCAATGTACAAATTGATAGTTTGGTATTAGAATTAATTCAAACTATTCAGGTTACAAAAGACACTCTAATTCAAAATACTCAAGGAGAAAAATGGGAATTGGTATGGTCCGATGAATTTGAAAGTACAGGCCTACCAGATACTACCAAATGGTCCTATAATATTGGAAATTGGGGTTGGGGGAATAATGAACTGCAGTACTATACTACCGATAAATTAGAAAACGCTAAAATTGAAGATGGAAATCTTGTAATAACGGCAATCAAAGATCTTAAAGATTCAACATGGACTTCTGCAAGATTGACTACACAGGGAAAGGTTGCATTTAAATATGGGAAAGTAGAGTTTAGAGCAAAAGTGCCTTTAGCTCGTGGCACCTGGGCAGCTGGTTGGTTACTTGGAGATGCCTATCGGGACGAAATTTCTTGGCCGTATTGTGGTGAAATTGATGTTCTTGAGTGTGTCGGTTATGAAATAAATGATACTACAGAAAAAGGAATAAATCATGCAACTTGTCACACTAGAGCTTATTACTTCAAGCAGAATAATCAAATTGGAAGCGAGATAGAGATGGATAGTATGAATATGAAATTTCATACCTATTCTGTAGAATGGTATCCAAATGAAATCAAGGGTTTTGTAGATGGAGTTCATTATTATACTTATGATAAAAACGCAAATGACCAAGAATGGCCATTTCACCAGTCACAGAATATTATTCTAAACTTAGCTATTGGCGGTGGCTGGGGAGGTCTAAAAGGTGTTGATCAATCTATGGTTAGTCAAGAGTATATTATTGATTACGTAAGAGTTTTTGAAAAAAGATAGTCTTGATCTTTAGATTATTACTCATATCCTTTACGCTCATTGCATGCAATTCGAAGCCTGATCAAGATTTAGATATTCGAATATTTCAAACGAGCGCCAGTGGAGACAAGCTGACTGAGAAAAGTTTGTCCAAATTGGAAATCAAGCCGGAACATATTATTCAAATAAATCCAAATAAAAAATTTCAAGTCATAACAGGTATAGGTGCAGCTTTTACTGAATCTTCAGCATCTATTCTAAATCAATTGAGTAAAGCCAACAGGGATAAAATAATGAATGCCTATTTTTCAGATACTGGTGCTAATTATTCCTTGACTAGAACTCATATAAATTCCTGTGACTTTTCTCTGAGCAGCTACTCTTACGATTCTGTAGCAAATGATACCCAACTGATTTATTTCGACCTCTCTCGAGATAAGAACTACCTGATTCCAATGATAAAAGAGGCCCAAGCTATTTCTAAAGAAGGGTTTAAAATCATTTCTTCTCCATGGACGGCGCCACCTTGGATGAAGGATAATAACAAATGGAAAGGAGGGAAGTTACTTCCTGTATATTATCCAACTTGGGCAAATTATTTGGTAAAGTATATTGATGAATATAAAAAAGTAGGAATACCAATTTGGGCTTTAACAATAGAAAATGAACCACTAGGAAATGGAGGGAATTGGGAAAGCATGCACTATACACCTCAAGAAATGGCCAGTTTTATAAAAAGCCATTTGGGCCCAACCTTAGAGAAGAATAAGCTAGAAACTGAATTGTTGGTTTATGATCAAAATAGAGGAGAAGAATTAAATGTGTGGTCTTCAATTTTATTAACAGATAGTATTTTAGAACCATATATTTACGGAACAGCAGTTCATTGGTATTCTAGCACAGTTGATTGGTTTCCGCAGTCTTTGCAGCAAACACATGCATATGCACCACAAAAACATATTATTCAAACAGAGGGCTGTATTGATGCAGAAATTCCTAAGTGGAAAAACGATGAGTGGTACTGGAAAAAAGAAGCAACTGATTGGGGTTGGGATTGGGCAACTGAAGAAGATAAACCAAATCACCCTAAATATGTTCCTACATACAGGTATGTCCGCGATATAATAGGTTGTATGAATAACTGGGTAGAAGGTTGGGTAGATTGGAATATGGTTTTGGATAGGAAAGGAGGTCCAAATTGGGCAAAAAATTGGTGCATAGCTCCAGTAATAGCCGATCCAGAAAAAGATGAAGTTTATTGTACGCCTTTGTATTATGTAATGGCTCATTTTAGCAAATATTTCCGACCTAATTCAATAAGAGTAGAAAGTATTTCAACTTCAAACGACATTTTGGTTACCGCTGTTGAAAATTCTGATGGAAGTATAGCTGTTGCTGTTTTAAATGAACAGAATGATCCACTTGCTTTCAATTTAAAAATAGGATCACAGTCTCAGATAATAGAAATTGAAGGGAGGGCTTTACAAACTATTGTAGTTAAGGGAAAATCAATACTGAAAAAAGCAAATTAGAATGGAGGAGTTAAACCCAGAAATAGTAGGTGAATACACTACACTGAATGACGGAGATTACTTTGTAATCAGAAACTTTAATAAAATGCGTGCGTTTTTCATGACGGTTGTAAGTGCAAATAACCATTGGATGTTTATATCGAGCAATGGCGCTCTAACGGCTGGAAGAATTAACCCCGATAGCGCATTTTTCCCATATTATACAGATGATAAAATAACGGATTCCGCAGGAATTACGGGCTCAAAAACTATCATTCGCGTGCAAACAGAAGATGGTATTAAAGTATGGCAGCCCTTTAATGGTCAACTAGAGGGTTTTTATAATACAACCAGCAACTTATACAAAAACAGAGAAGGTAACAAACTAGTTTTTGAAGAAGTGAATCACGACTTAGATTTAATTTTTCGATATTCTTGGTCTTTTTCGGAGAAGTATGGAATCGTAAAAAAGTCCGAATTAATCAATATTGGAAAAGATGACCACAGTATAAACCTATTAGATGGAATTCAAAATATTCTTCCATTTGGTATAACGCAGGCATTACAAAATGAACGAAGTACATTAGCTGATGCCTATAAAACAGCAGTTTGGGATGACTCCAAAAAGTTAGGAATTTATTCTTTGAGTTCAATGGTCGTTGATAAAGCGGAGCCAAGTGAAGCTCTGAAAGCAACTACGGTTTGGACAAATGGAATTGACTGTAAAAATATTTTGCTTTCATCGGTTCAAGTAGCTGAATTTAACAGATCAGGAAAAATTGAGTCTGAGTGTATCGTAAAGGCTGAGAAAGGTGCATTTTTCGTTAATTCTGAATTTATTTTAAAATCAAAAGAAAACAAAGAATGGTCTTTAATTGGAGAGGTAAACCAGTCTTCAAGTGATTTGGCTAAGCTTTCGAATTTAATTTCTAATAATTCAAAAATTGAGCGTGAATTAGAAGATGATATACGGAAAAACAAACAAGATCTTAGAAAAAAAATAGGTCTAAGTGATGGTATTCAATTATCAAAAGACAGATTAGGAACAGGCCGCCATTTTTCTAACGTATTGTTTAACATTATGCGTGGTGGAACTTATGAGGATGAATATCAGATAGATACTCAAGATTTATCGGAGCATATTGCTGTAATGAACAAGACAGCTCATGCTGAGCTTCAGCCAATATTAACTGAGCTACCAGATTTTATTTCTTATCACCAATTGCGTTATTTTTTACAGGCTTCTAAGCACAAGGGAATAATGCGTTATTACTTGGAATATCTTCCTCTTTCCTTTAGCAGAAGACACGGAGATCCGAGCAGGCCATGGAATTATTTTAGTATAAAACTAAAGGATGAAAAAGGAAAAGGAGTAAAAAATTACGAAGGGAATTGGCGTGATATTTTTCAGAATTGGGAAGCGCTTGCATACAGTTATCCAGAATATGCACTTGGAATGATTTCCAAATTTGTAAATGCCTCTAGTATAGATGGGTATAATCCTTACCGAATTACAAAAGACGGAATAGATTGGGAGGTCGTAGATCCTGCTGATCCTTGGTCGCATATTGGATATTGGGGAGATCATCAGGTGATCTACTTAACCAAGCTTTTAGAGTTTTCAGATAATTTCCATCCCATTAGATTAAGGAAATTATTAAATCAACCCATTTTCTCTTATGCTAATGTACCATATCGAATTAAAGGATATGATGCGATTGTAAACGATGCGAAACACACTATAAATTTCGATTTTGAATTAGAGAAGTCCATCAAAAAGCAAGTCGAAAAATTAGGTTCAGATGGCAAGCTGGTTCATAATTCTGCAGGAAATATCGTTCTGGTAAATTTGACTGAGAAGTTTCTGGTAATGGTACTTACCAAGCTTTACAACTTTGTTCCGGAAGGTGGAATATGGTTGAATACACAGCGGCCTGAATGGAATGATGCCAATAATGCTTTAGTTGGTAATGGGGTTTCTATGGTTACACTGTATTACTTGCACCGTCTGCTGAAATTTTCAGAGTCATTATTTAGCAATTTAGAAAAAAGCAGTGTTTCAATTAATAAACCGGTTATTGACCTAATGGATTCAATATCTAGGTCATTTAGTGATTATAATGAGTCTCTTCTTAATGGATTTAATGATGTGGATCGAAGAAGCTTTATGGATAGTGTTGGTGTTGCAGGTGAGCATTATAGAACTACTGCTTACGGCGGTTTTACTGGTGAAAAACGTGAATTAAACTATTCTAAACTCAAAGATTTTTTAGCAACTGCGCGGAAATATTTGAGTCATTCGATTGCAATTAACAAACGAAAAGATGGGTTATTTCATTCTTATAATCTTTTAGAATTTTCCAGTGATAAGGCTAGAATTAGTCATTTGTATAAAATGCTAGAAGGTCAAGTGTCTGTTCTAAGTGCAAACTACTTATCTCCAAAAGAATCCGTTCATATTCTAGACGCTTTAAAGTCAAGCGACATGTTTCGAGCGGATCAATATAGCTATATGCTTTATCCAGATCGTGACTTGTCCTCTTTTGTGAATAAGAACAATATAAATGCTGAAGACCTGGAGAATTCAAGATTAGCTGATGCCCTGCTTTCTAATAACAATACTTCAATTATAGAAAAAGATATTAATGGGGTAGCCCATTTCAATGGCGAATTTCATAATTCGGAAGATTTAGAAAATGCGTTGGATAAATTGACTGGACCAATATGGGCGCGTCTCGTTAGAAGCGAAAAAAAGAAGTTTATTGCTCTTTTCGAGAAGGTATTTAATCACAAATCGTTTACTGGACGTTCCGGTGCATTTTATGGCTATGAAGGACTAGGAAGTATTTATTGGCACATGGTTTCTAAGTTATTGTTGGCAATTCAAGAAAACATTTATAAGCTCAATGACTCAGACAAAGGAACTGAAACGTATGGAAAGCTAGTCGAACATTATTTTGAGGTTAGAGCTGGAATTGGGATCAATAAATCTCCAAAATTGTATGGAGCATTTCCGACAGATGCATATTCGCATACTCCTAAACATACTGGAGCAAAGCAGCCTGGAATGACAGGACAAGTAAAGGAAGACATCATAAATCGTTGGGCAGAATTGGGAGTACAAGCTCATCAAGGAAGACTCTCTTACAAACCGACATTCTTAAGGAAATCAGAGTTTATCGATCAAGAAGATTCACTTTCTTGTTATTCATACTTAGGAGAAGTAATTAAGGTTATTGTTCCAGAAAATGGATTAGGATTTACTTACTGTCAAACACCTGTTGTCTACAAAATTGCAGATAACAATGATCTCAATATTTTTTATACCGATGGTAGTTCTAAAAAAGTTGAAGGCTGCACGTTGGATCTTGAGGATTCGAAAAGTGTTTTTAAGAGAAAAGGAAAAATCTTGAGAATTGAATTATCTATTAAGGAAGAAAATCTTTTGCCTTAAACAGACTAATAATGGCACTTTCTAAAAATTACAGAATATCCTTTGCGCTTATTACTGTTCTATTCTTTTTTTTAGGATTCATTACTGTGCTGGTTGACTCTTTAATTCCGCGATTACGAGAGCTTTTTGATTTAAGTTATTTTGAAGCTGGAACCGTGCAATTTGCTTTTTTCAGTGCTTATTTTGCCTTATCAATTCCGTCAAGTTACTTTTTGACAAAAATTGGATACAAGAGAGGAATTATTACTGGATTGCTCGTAATGGCTTTAGGATGTGCGTTGTTCTATCCTGCCGCAGAATATCGGTCATTTGGAATATTTATTTCTGGTTATTTTATTTAGCTGGAGGGATGACTTTATTGCAAGTAGCTATAAATCCGTTTGTAGCCATTTTGGGTGATGAAAAATCTTCGTCAAGTAGATTAACGCTAGCGCAAGCATTCAATTCATTGGGGACCGCTATAGCGCCTGCCGTTGGAGCTTTTTTTATTCTGTCTGATACCATTAAAACTAAAGCTCAAATTGGAGATTTAACTCATTCTATGAAAGAGTCATACTTGGCTGCTGAAGCTGCAGCAGTGCAACTTCCATTTGTAACAATTGCAGCTGTTATTGCCTTGGTGGCAATTCTTTTTCTTTTTGCAAAACTACCTAAGCTGATTGAGTCGAGTGAAAGAACTTCTTATTGGGATTTATTGCAACATAAAAATTTATTGTACGGTGTACTAGGTATCTTTTTTTATGTGGGAGCAGAGGTTGCAATTGGCAGTTATTTGGTCAACTATTTATTACACATGGACTTAGTGCCTATAATAAAGAATAATGTAATGATGAAAATCATAGCTGAAGGTCTATTGAATACTGAATTGGTTCAATTGGATCAAAAAGCAATAGTTGGCGTTTTCGTTACATTTTATTGGTCTGGAGCAATGATAGGAAGATTTGTAGGAGCTTATTTAACCAAACAATTTAGTCCAGGTAAAGTGATTGGGATATTTGCTTTCTGTGCAATGGCTTTGGGGCTTATTTCTATCGCAACTGTGGGATTAACAGCCATGTGGAGTTTAATTGCAATTGGATTATTCAATTCTATTATGTTCCCAACAATTTTCAGCCTGGCAATTGGAGGTTTGGGAGTGCTTAAACCAAAAGCTTCTGGTTTGCTCTGTATGGCAATTGTTGGAGGTGCATTAATTCCACCAATGTTTGGATTCCTGGCAGATACAAGTGGTTTTAATGTTGCTCTTTTACTGGTCGTAATGTGTTACGCTTATATAGCCTTCTTTGGATTCAGAAACTATCGAACGAAAGAATTAGTGCTCTAACTCGACAATGTTTTTAATCTTCAACGCTTTCTCGAAATGATCCAATTTATGTTTCAGTATCCACCATTCGGCAACTTCTATTAGTAGCTCTGGATTGTCATTTCGATTGGCGAAAAATGCGTAGAACGAAAGACCTACATTTTCACCTTTCTTTTCAATTTTTTCATCGCAGACTTGGATGATCTTTTCTTGAATTGATTTGTTCATAGGATTACTACAATATCTCTTTGTGACAACTTTCTAATATTGCTATTGCCCTCTCTTTAGTTTTTCCTTCAGCATAAGTTCGCAGAACAGGTTCTGTTCCTGACGGTCGAATCATTAGCCATTCGTCTTCGTTGAAATAGTACTTCCAACCATCAAGATTTTCAATTCGCTCAACTTTCCAATCCCCAAACGAAGTGTATTTGTCAACTTTACAATTCCTTACAACTTCATGCTTTTTCGCTTCAGTAAGCTTTAAATCAATGCGTTGAAAGGAGAATTCACCAACTAATTTGGTAACTTCATTCAATAATTCGGGAAGTGACTTTTTGGTTTCCATCATAGCTTGAAGTAACACCAAGCCATTCCAAATCCCATCGCGTTCAGGAATGTGACCTTTTACCGCGATTCCACCAGACTCTTCTCCGCCTACCAGTATATCTTCATTTACCATCAACCCACAAATGTGTTTGAATCCAATTGGAACAACCTCCAATTCTAAATCATGCATTTTGCAGAATTGAGTAATTTTTACTGTTGAGCTAAACCCTGTTGCAACCTTTCCTCTCCAGCCTTTGTAATTGTGTAAATAGTGGAGTAGGAGTAGAATGATATTATGAGAGTCAATATAATTCCCCTCTCCATCAAATAAGCCTATTCGATCTGCATCGCCATCATTCACCAATCCAAAATCGATACTTGGAGTTTCTTTGACATGTTTTTGGTATGCTCCTAAGTTTTTAAGAATAGGCTCCGGGTTTATTCCATAGAATGTAGGATTCCATTCGCAGCGATACAAATCGGCATCTGGAAATAATTCTCGAACAATAAACTGTCCACTGCCATACATGGCATCATAAGAGATATTAAGCCCTGAATTTCGGATAGCCTCAATGTCAAATGCTGCGTGTATATTATCTAAATACAGTTTCTTTAAATCAACTTCCTGAGCAGATTCATTGCTGAATTCTTCGAAATCATACGAGATTTCATCCGGAATCAACTCTTCAATTTCTTCAATTGATTTTGCCAAAAGTGGGCCTCCAAATGCTCCCTTTAACTTGTAACCATTGTATGTCGCAGGATTATGAGAAGCTGTTATAATTACTCCTAAACCACAGTTTAATTCTTTAGCAGCTAAACTTATTGCAGGTGTAGTGATAGGTTGGTTGTAAATTATTGCGTCAATTCCTTCGTGTAGCAACACTTTTGAAACCACATCCATAAATTGTTTTCCAGCAAAGCGACAATCAAAGCCGATCACCACTTTATGTCCAACATTATTTTGCTTTAACCATGCAGCAACGCCATAGGTAATCCGAGCTACGTTGTAATTGGTAAATTCCTTCGCGATTATGGCTCTCCAGCCGTCAGTTCCAAATTTAATTTTCATTTAATTATAGATTTTTCGTTGGTTTAAAGCTCTTTGGTATCGTTTCGCGTAATTAATGTGATCTCTGTAGTTTGTAGCAAAATTGTGGTATCCAGAAAAATCCTCCTTTGCGCAGAAGTATAAATAATTGTGTTTTTGTGGATTTAGAACAGCATCAACAGAAGATATTTCAGGAATTCGAATTGGACCTGGAGGAAGACCTTTATATAGATAGGTGTTGTATGGGGAATCGATTTTTTTGTGAATGTTCAATACTCTACGAATCGAAAAATCACCTATTCCAAATATGAGTGTTGGATCCGCCTGAAGCAACATATTTTTCCTTAATCTGTTTAGATATACTCCAGCAACACGTGGTTTTTCGTCATTCATTTTCGTTTCTTCTTCAACTATGCTTGCTAAGGTAACGACCTCACTTTGAGTGAGATTAAGCTTTGTTGCTTTGTCTTTTCGTTGGTCATTCCAAAATCGTTTGAATTCTTGAGCCATACGCTTTACAAATTGCTCTGGAGTAGTGTTCCAGTATAACTGATATGTGTTCGGCACAAACAAAGCTGGAAATGTTGCTTTGTTAAAGCCGTACTTACGGATAACCTCTTTATCAGTTAAATAGTTTAGAAAAGCTAATGAATCTGCTTCGAAATGTCGGGATACTCTACCGGCCAGTTGTGCTAATGTTCTTTGATTATTAAAAGTTACTTGGACTGGCATTTGTTCGCCAGATCTGAGTCTATCAACAACTTGAGCATTACTCCAACCAGGTTCAATTTGGTATTTCCCTGGTTTCAAGAGATTAGGATAGTTCTTTTGTTGGGCGACCCAATCAAAGGTACTTGCACTTTCAAGCCAGGTTGAATCAGCTAGCGCAGTCATCAGCTTACTATAATCCCAAGTACTTTCGATGTAAAGCAATTTAATTTCATCACTCAATACTGCTGGAGCATAAATTTTTTGATAATAATTATATCCAACTAAGCCCGAAATACAGACTATGATTAGAACAATAAATAGAATTATTTTTTTCAATTATTCAAATATTTTTTGAAGCAATACTTCATGGTGCATTTCATTGCCAATTCTAATCCAGTCTTTTTTTACACCAACCGCATTAAACCCAAAATGATCAAATAGGTTTAAACTTATTTCATTATCGGTTAGCACATTGCAATATACTTGATGGCATTCTAAAAT
>Ga0115567_10004803_pt1 | contig 13142 bp, 11 predicted proteins | sample COGITO_mtgs_1204_2_FD_88679 | JGI IMG/M metagenome (GOLD analysis project Ga0115567, IMG submission 88679) | Pelagic marine microbial communities from North Sea - COGITO_mtgs_120412 | ecosystem: Environmental > Aquatic > Marine > Epipelagic | place: Germany:Helgoland, sampling site Kabeltonne...
AAGTGCTACAATGTCTAATTTAAAAGCTTCATATTTTGCATGTGGAGCAAATCATAATTATATAAATACGTTGTTCTTCTCGTTAACATAGAAATTTACACTACATGAAAATTCAGCTATTGAATGGACATGAATCTTAATAGAGCAAAGGCAACGCACTCTTCGTATAGTTGACTAAAGGATGTTAAATAATGTATTGTAGTAACAATCGGTGGTTTTGCTAAATTCCATCTTAGAATTAGTCTTGATAAAGAGGTACATAAAACCAATTGCGAGCTTTACCATATATTAATACAACAACCGTAATTCCAGTATCTTTGTAAAATGCTCTCTAAAAAAACAAAATACGGTTTAAAGGCTTTGACGTATCTAGCAGTACAAAAAGATAAAAAGCCTGTACAAATAGCAGAAATAGCCGCAGTAGAAAATATTTCTCAAAAGTTTTTAGAAAGTATCTTATTATCACTAAGAAAAAGCGGATTTCTTGGTTCTAAGAAAGGAAAAGGCGGGGGGTACTACTTACTTCTCAATCCAGAAGAAATTTTAATGACAGATGTGATGCGTGTTCTTGAAGGGCCTATTTCTATGGTGCCCTGTGTTAGCTTAAACTTCTATGAGCAATGCGAAGATTGCCCAGACGAAAGTGCGTGTTCTGTTCATAAATTAATGTCTATGGTGCGTGATGCTAACTTGGCGGTGTATAGAAACAATACATTGGCAAATCTTATTTGTTAGAATCATCACGCTATTTTCAACATTTCAAATGCTGCCTAAAATAGTTAAGGTGCTAGTTTTAAATTTCTCGATTTTTCTTGGGATAGGTCAAAAATAATATATATTTTTGTTACTCTATTAGATTAGTAGGGTATTAGATTTTAGAACACATGATTGTAGACCAATTGATTTTAGATAAAAAAACACCAAATACAAAATACGAGTCAGACAAGAAATCTGAAAAGCCCATACGCAGTATTGCAAAAGCAGTTAGTTGGCGTGTTATAGGTACCTTAGATACCTTGCTTATTTCGTACTTATTAACAGGAGAAGTAGCGCTAGCAGCTTCTATAGCCTCTATAGATTTTGTTACAAAAATGATATTGTATTTTTTCCATGAGCGTTTTTGGAATAGTATTAACTGGGGTAAATAACATAAAGAATATGGCTTTTACAGATAAAGAAATTATCACGCTTAATACAGAATTTAAGACGGCAGCTCCTTCGGAGATTGTTGCTTGGGCGTTAAATAATGCAAAAAAGGCAGTGGTTACTACTAATTTCAGACCTTACGAAGTAGCAATACTTCATGCGGTTGCCGCTGTAAAGAATACAATTCCGGTAATTTGGTGCGATACAGGTTATAATACGCCTAATACTTATAAGCATGCAGAGGAGTTGATAAAGAAATTACAGTTGAACATAGATCTTTACGTACCAAAACAAACCACGTCTCATAGAGATGCTGTTATGGGTATTCCGAAAATAGAAGATCCAAGGCATGCAACTTTTACAGAACAAGTAAAATTAGAGCCCTTTAGAAGAGCGATGGATACACACAAGCCAGATGTTTGGTTTACCAATTTAAGAAAAGGCCAAACGGCACATAGAGATGCATTGGATGTTTTAAGTTTAAGTAAAGACGGAGTTCTTAAGGTAAGTCCTTTTTATCATTGGGATGATGCGCAATTAGATGGTTATTTGAAAGAGCATGAATTACCGAATGAGCATAAATACTTCGATCCGACAAAAGTGTTAGATAATAGGGAATGCGGTTTGCATACTTAGTATTATTTTTGATAAAGAAAGAATAGAGTAACGATTTTTTAGATATACGTACATGAGTAATAATACCAATACTACAACGCAAACAGAGAGTTTAACAGATACTTCCCATATAAATGCTTTAGAAAATGAGGCTATTTACATATTTAGAGAAGTAGTAGCGCAGTTTGAAAAGCCTGTACTTCTTTTTTCTGGTGGGAAAGATTCTATAACGCTAGTTCGTTTAGCACAAAAGGCATTCTGGCCAGCGAAAATTCCATTTCCATTAATGCATATAGATACTGGTCATAACTTTCCTGAAACTATAGAATTTAGAGATAGATTAGTAGCGGAATTAGGTTTGGAACTAATCGTAAGAAATGTACAAGACTCCATTGATCAAGGGAAAGTAAAAGAAGAGTCTGGAAGATATTCTAGTAGAAATTCTTTGCAAACAACCACTTTGTTAGACGCAATAGAGGAGTTTAAATTTGATGCTTGTATTGGTGGTGCACGAAGAGATGAAGAGAAGGCACGAGCCAAAGAACGTATATTTTCTGTGAGAGATGATTTTGGTCAATGGGATGAGCGTAACCAACGTCCTGAGCTATTTGATATGTTAAATGGGCAGATAGAATTAGGACAGAATGTCCGTGTTTTTCCAATTTCCAACTGGACAGAATTAGACGTTTGGTCATATATCAAAGAAGAAGAAATGGAAATTCCTTCGATCTATTTTGCTCATAAAAGAAAGATATTTTTAAGAGATGGTTTAATCTGGTCTCACTCAGATTATGTGTACCAAGAAGAGGATGAAGAAGTCTTAGAAAAAATGGTGCGTTTTAGAACGGTTGGCGATATGAGTTGTACCGCAGCAGTTTTCTCAGAAGCAACAGATATAGAAGCAGTAGTGCAAGAAATTAGAGATTCTACTATTTCTGAAAGAGGGGCAAGAATAGATGATAAGAGATCTGAAGCAGCTATGGAAAAAAGAAAGCAGCAAGGGTATTTTTAGTAGTTTATTTTTAGAATAGCCTGTAGGTTAAAAAAAGATCGTTTAATAGTTAAAAATTACTCCAACAAAAGCTTTTTTACTAAAGTAAGGAGTCGCATATGGAAGTACTAAAAATAGCAACAGCAGGTAGTGTAGACGACGGTAAAAGCACCTTAATTGGTCGTATCTTATATGATACAAAATCGCTAACTACAGATAAATTAGCCGCCATAGAAAAAACCAGCAAGCAAAAAGGATATGATTATTTAGATTTTTCCTTAGCTACAGATGGTTTGGTTGCAGAGCGTGAGCAAGGAATTACAATAGATGTAGCACATATTTATTTTTCGACAGCGAAAAAAAGTTATATCATAGCAGATACACCAGGGCATGTAGAGTATACTAGAAACATGGTTACTGGCGCATCTACTTCTCAGGCAGCAATTATTTTAATAGATGCAAGAAAAGGGGTGATTGAGCAGACAAATCGTCATTTCTTCATTAATAACCTACTACGTGTCAAAGACGTGGTTGTCGCTATTAATAAGATGGATTTGGTAGATTATTCAGAAGAACGCTACAATGAGATAAAAGCAGACTTTGAATCTTTGATGGCAAAGCGTGATTATCAAGATCAGAAAATCACTTTTATACCAGTAAGTGCTTTAAAAGGAGATAATGTTGTAAATAAATCTGATAAGACACCTTGGTATAAAGGGCAAGCCTTATTAGAACATTTTGAAGCTATTGACAATAAAGATGTTTTGAATGTAGGAACACCTAGATTTCCAGTGCAATTTGTAATTCGTCCTAAAACAGATGAATTTCATGATTTTAGAGGTTTTGCAGGGAAGGTATATGGCGGTGAGTTAAGTGTAGGAGACGAGGTTGTAGCATTACCATCGCAGACGAAGTCTAAGATAAAAGCCATCTATTTTAATGATAAAAAGTACAAGACGGCTTCAAGGAGATCATCTGTAAATATTACGTTAGAAGATGAGATTAATGTAAGCCGAGGAGACATGTTGGTAAAGGCTGGAGACCTGCCTACCATAGATAAGAAATTTACAGCCATTATCTCTTGGATGGATTCAGAAAAACTTGCAGCTGGTAACAAATATATTGTGCAGCATGGGGTAAATAAAGTCTTAGCCAAGGTGGATAGTGTACATCATAAAATTGCGCCAGATTATTCTGGAGTAGATACGGCAACGGAGTCTTTAGGAATGAATGATATTGCTAAAGTAAGCTTCCAGTTAAATAAGCCAATTTTCTATGATAAATTTAAAGATCATAGAACAAACGGGTCTTTTATTCTAATAGATACACAAACAAATAGCACCGTGGGTGCAGGCTTTATTCAGTAAATGAAGAATAGGATTTTAATGTGGTAGTTTTTAAGATCACACTAAAAATGTTTAATTAAAAATACCGTAAAGTGTTCCTTTTTTCTAAAGGTCGGGAGGTAGATTATGCAGAGTTTTAGAACAGAAATAGAGAATCAAGTAGTAGAAAACGACATACTAGAGTTAGAACGTAAAATTCATGAATTTCATGAAGGGAAGTTAGATGAAGAAAAGTTTAGAAGTCTTCGTTTGGCGCGTGGAGTTTATGGGCAACGTCAGCAGGGTGTTCAAATGATTCGTATTAAATTGCCATACGGGAAAGTTTCCGCTAAGCAGTTAAAACGAATTTGTGATGTGTCTGATGAATACTCTACAGGGCGTTTACATATTACCACCAGACAGGATATTCAAATCCACTACGTAGATCTAGATCGTACGCCAGAACTTTGGGCGCAATTAGAGAAAGATGAAGTAACACTTAGAGAAGCTTGTGGAAATACGGTGCGTAATGTAACGGCTAGTGAAACTGCAGGGATAGATATAGAAGAGCCATTTGATGTTTCTCCTTATGCAGAAGCAGTATTTAAATATTTTTTAAGAAATCCTATTAGTCAAGAAATGGGAAGGAAGTTTAAAGTTTCCTTTTCTTCTAGTGATGCAGATACCGGTCTTTCTTACATGCATGACTTAGGATTTATAGCGAAATTAGAAAACGGAGTTGAAGGTTTTAAAGTAATGCTTGGGGGAGGTTTAGGATCGCAACCACGCCATGCAGATGTGCTTTTTGAATTTTTGGCAACAGACAAAATTATTCCATTAATGGATGGTGTAGTACGTGTGTTTGATAGATACGGAGAGCGTAAGAGCAGAGCAAAAGCACGACTGAAATTCTTGTTAAAAGATTTAGGGTTAGATGGTTTTAAAGAGCTTTTAGCAAAAGAGCAGAAAGCAGTACCATACGCTTCTGTAGCAATAGATGTAAGTAAGTATCCAGAGGTATCTGTTTCTGATGAGCAAATACCAGAGGTTACTGTTAAAGATGAGGCAGCTTTTAATGCGTGGAAGTCTACAAATATTGTCCCACAGAAACAGAAGGGCTTTGTTGCAATAGGTATAAAAGTCTTGTTGGGAGATTTTTACACAGATAAAGCACGCTTACTGGCAGATTTGGTACAGAAATATGCCGCAGGTGAAATTAGATTGTCTTTAAGACAGAATATTTTAATTCCTTATGTAAAAGAAGCACTTGTTCCTTTTTTCTATATAGAATTAGAGAAATTAGGATTTGTAGATGCTGGTTACAACAAGGCAATGGATATTACAGCCTGCCCAGGTACAGATACTTGTAATTTAGGTATTGCTAGTAGTACAGGAATAGCAGTAGAGCTAGAGCGTATTATAAAACAAGACTATCCGCAATATATCACAAATTCAGATGTAGTCATTAAAATTAGCGGTTGTATGAATGCTTGTGGACAACACAACATGGCAAACATTGGTTTTCAAGGAATGTCTGTAAGAACAAAAGATAAATTAGTCGCACCAGCTTTACAGGTACTACTAGGTGGCGGCAATGTAGGAAATGGCGAAGCATTTTTTGCAGACAAGGTGGTAAAAGTGCCAAGTAAAAGAGGGCCAGAAGCTTTAAGATTAATCTTAGATGATTATGACCAATTTGGAGGAGGGTTGTCTTACGCAGCTTATTACCAAAAGCAAGGGCAAATGTATTTTTATGATTTTCTAAAGCCCTTAACGGCTACAGATAATTTAGTACCATCAGACTTTATAGACTGGGGTAACGAAGAAAAGTACGAAAAAGCTATTGGTGTTGGGGAATGCGCAGGAGTGGTGATCGATTTAATTGCAACACTCTTATTAGAGAGTCAAGAAAAAATTGAGAAAGCACAAGAAGTATTGGATGAGGGGAATTGGGCGGCCAGTATCTACCATTCTTACACTTCTATGGTAAATTCTGCAAAAGCGCTATTAACCTCAGAGAAAGTAAAGGTAAATACGCATGCAAGTATTATCGAAGATTTTAATACCCATTTCGTAGAAACTGGCAAGATTGAGATAGAAGGCGGATTCGAAAATATGGTTTTGCAGTTAAATAAAAACGAGCCTTCAGAAGCGTTTGCTAATAGTTTCTTAAAAGATGCTTCCGCATTTTTAGATAAAATTGCAGCGTATAGAAAAGCAGAGTTAAAAAATTAGAAGCGTATGACACACCTTAATAGCGATAATAAGATTATTTTAAAACAGCAGGATAGAGCGTCTAAAACGGTGAGCAAATTAACCGTAATAGGTGCTGGTCCTGGAGATTTAGAATTAATCACATTAAAAGCAATTAAGGCGCTGCAATCTGCAGATGTTGTTTTGTATGATGCTTTGGTAAATGATGCACTATTAGAGTATGCTCCAGCTGCAGAGAAAATATTTGTAGGGAAACGTCTAGGATGTTATGCATATCAGCAAGAACAAATAAACGATCTGATAGTAAGTAAAGCCGAAGCGCAGGGGCATGTAGTGCGGTTAAAAGGAGGAGATCCATTTGTTTTTGGAAGAGGTGCAGAGGAGATGGAGCATGTAGCAAGACATGGTATTGAAGTTGCGGTAGTACCAGGAATATCCGCATCACTTTCGGTGGCTGCTAGTCAAAACATTCCGGTCACAAAAAGAGGGGTATCGGAGAGTTTTTGGGTGATTACAGGTACAACTAAAGATCATAAGTTGTCGTCAGATATTGCCTTAGCCGCTAAATCTAATGCTACTGTTATTATTTTAATGGGCATGTCTAAGCTTTCTCAAATTGTAGCCCTGTTTGAAGCTGAAAATAAAGCTTCAATTCCTGTAGCTATTATCCAGAATGGTACGCGAGCTAATGAAGAGATTGCTGTAGGGACAATAGCGAATATTACTACTAAAGTAGCAGCGCAGCGGCTATCCAGTCCTGCTATCATCATTATTGGTAAAGTGGTAAATCACCGTCAGGAACTTAGCAGTATTACAGAAGATTTAAAAAAAAGAGTGCAAGAAGTATAGAAAATTGTTAAATGAACGTCTATGGTGTAATAATTGTAGCGTTTACAAAAAAAAGGTATGATTAAGACGGATATTATTATAATCGGAGCAGGACCAACCGGGTTGTTTACTGTTTTTGAGGCTGGACTTTTAAAATTAAAATGTCATTTAATAGACGCACTACCACAGCCAGGTGGGCAATGTTCAGAAATTTATCCTAAAAAACCTATTTATGATATTCCTGCATTTCCAGAAATATTAGCGGGCGATTTAGTAGGTAATTTAATGGAGCAAATTAGACCGTTTGAACCTGGATTTACAATGGGAGAGCGGGCTGAGACATTAGAGACGTTAGAAGATGGTTCTTTTATAGTTACCACTAATAAAGGCACAAAACACCAAGCACCCGTAGTAGCAATTGCTGGCGGATTAGGTTCTTTTGAACCAAGAAAGCCACCCATAGCAAATATAGGAGACTATGAAGATAAAGGAGTAGCTTATATGGTGAAAGATCCTGAAGTGTACCGTAACAAAAGAGTAGTTATTGCAGGTGGTGGAGATTCTGCCTTGGACTGGGCTATCTTTTTGGCTGATGTGGCTTCTGAGGTTTCTTTAGTACATAGAAGAAATGAATTTAGAGGAGCTCTAGATTCTGTGGAAAAAGCTGCAGCACTTGCTAAAGAAGGAAAAATAAAGCTTTTTACAGAAGCAGAGGTAAAAGAACTTCATGGAGTAGACACGTTAGAATCTGTATCTATAAAGCATAAAGATGCTGCTAAAGGTGTTACCAATCTTCCTGTAGATAATTTTATCCCGTTATTCGGACTTTCTCCTAAATTAGGTCCTATAGGAGATTGGGGTCTAGAGATAGAGAAGAATGCTATTAAAGTGAATAATGCTAAAGATTACCAGACAAATATTCCGGGTGTTTTTGCTATTGGAGATGTCAATACCTACGAAGGAAAACTAAAGTTAATTCTTTCAGGATTTCATGAAGCTGCCATTATGTGTCAATATGCTTACCAACGTATAAATCCAGGTAAGCGATTTGTAATGAAGTATACTACAGTAGGTGGTGTTGAAGGTTTTGATGGCACAAAGAAGGAAGCAAAAAAAGAAGTAGTCCAAAGTATAGCGTAAGACGCAATAATTCAAGTGTAAAACAGGATCCTCTCGCCTTCAAAAGTGAGGGGATTTTTTGTGGGTATCTAATTAATGAACCATTTTTTGACTTTACAAGAATTTGTTGTTTTATTTACATGTGTTGGTATTGTATCCTAGTACTTTTTTAAGGTTACAGTTGTACACTTATAGAACTATTCCGTTATCTGATCACGCAATAAAAAGTGCACTGATTACAGAAATTTATAAATGGTATAAAATTTAATCTAAAGCTGTTTTTTATAGTGTTTTAATTTTGTCAGGGAGAAGAAATTGTAAAGGAAGGGAAGCTTTAATTTAAGATAAATATTAGACAGGGGATGATGCTTATTACAGAAAGTATTTGTGATAATTAAATTTCAATCAGTCATTATGTACGCTATTACGTATCTTTATAATCTAATTATAACGTACATGGAAGCAATTAACATAACGGAGTTGCGCAAGAATATCAAACGTACACTTGATAGTGTTATTAATGATAGCAAAGAAATAATCATACACAGGCCTAGTCAAGAAGATGTTGTTTTGGTTTCTCTTAGTGAATATAATTCTCTAAAAGAAACTTTGTTTTTACTTTCATCTGAAAAGAATAGAAAGCGATTAGAGCAAGGTATTGCACAAGTTAATAATAAACAGACGACGGCAATAACTATAGATGAGCTTTAAAATTGAATTTACAGATACAGCAATAGAAGATTACAATTATTGGAAAAAAACCAATAATGAAAAGGTGATTGATAAAATTAAGAATCTTCTTAAAATTATACTAGATACCCCGTTTAAAGGAATAGGGCAGCCAGAAGCTTTGAAATATACTTTAAAAGGGTATTGGAGTAGAAGAATAAATAGAGAGAATAGAATAGTTTATAAAGTTGAATCCGAGGCTATTTACGTAATTCAATTGAGAGGTCATTATTAACGGTTTTTAAGTTTAATTAAACTAGAGTAGTAGAACGATTAGCGATAGGAGTTAATACCATATTTAAGCCGATTACCTTAAATGTGTAGGATGAGGTATGACAGATTAAAGTGGGAACATATTTATAGAAACATCATTTTAAAGTTTATTTAAAAGAACCCTATTGTTTGCTAAAAATAGAACAGTGGCGTTACTTTGTACTAGGTTTTTTTAGAGTATGCAATTCTAGTAATGTATAATACGGAACTTGTGTGCCAAATCACTAAATCATCTTTTACAGCATTAGAAAAAGAGGACTATGATAGAGGAATTATTACAAGAGCGAATACTGATTTTAGATGGTGCCATGGGTACTATGCTACAGCAGTATAAGTTTACAGAAGAAGATTTTAGAGGCGAACGGTTTAAAGATTGGAAGCATCCTTTACAGGGTAATAACGACTTGTTATCCTTAACTCAGCCAGAAGCAATTTCAGAAATACACCGCAAATATTTTGCAGCTGGGGCAGATATTGTGGAGACCAATACTTTTTCTAGCACCACCATAGCCATGGCGGACTATTATATGGAGGAGTTAGTATATGAACTCAATTATGAATCTGCAAGAATTGCTAAAGAAGTAGCAGTAGCATTTACAGAACGAGAGCCTAACAAACCAAGGTTTGTAGCAGGCAGTATAGGACCCACAAATAAAACCGCAAGTATGTCGCCAGACGTAAATGATCCTGGTTATAGAGCAGTTTCTTTTGATGAATTACGAATTGCCTATAAACAGCAAACGGAAGCCTTGCTAGATGGTGGAGCAGACATAATTTTAGTAGAAACAATTTTTGATACGCTAAACGCTAAGGCAGCTTTATTTGCTATTGAAGAGGTGAAAGAAGAGCGTAATTTAGACGTACCCATTATGGTAAGCGGCACTATAACAGATGCCTCTGGCAGAACTTTATCTGGGCAAACGGCAGAAGCATTTTTGATCTCCATTTCGCACATTCCTATTTTGTCAGTTGGGTTTAACTGTGCATTAGGAGCTAACCAATTAGTACCCCATTTAGAGGTATTAGCGAATAAAACAAATCATGCTGTATCTGCACACCCAAACGCAGGTTTGCCAAATGCTTTTGGAGAGTATGATGAAACACCAAAACAGATGGCGGCTCAGATTAGAGAATATGTAGAAAAAGGTTTGATTAATATTATTGGCGGTTGCTGCGGTACTACTCCAGAGCATATCACTGCTATTGCAAATTTAGTAGCACCTTTTCCTCCAAAAAAGGTAAAATTTTCGTCTAAGAGTAAAAATAGCATAAAAGCATAACGCATGGCAAAGTCTAGTATAGAGGATATGTTGGAGTTTGATAGAACTACTCATGAAGATGGTAGCGGTCGTTATCTAAAGCTAAGTGGTTTGGAGCCATTGGTGGTTACTCCTACTGTAAATTTTGTAAACGTTGGGGAGCGTACCAATGTAGCAGGATCTAAAAAATTCTTGCGATTAATAAAAGAGGAAAAATTTGAAGAGGCTCTAGATGTTGCCCGTAACCAAGTGGAAGGTGGCGCACAGATTATTGATATTAATATGGATGATGGCTTAATAGATGGCAAGGAAGCCATGGTTAAGTATCTAAATTTAATAATTGCAGAGCCAGATATTTCTAGAGTCCCTATTATGATAGATAGCTCTAAATGGGATATTATAGAGGCTGGTTTACAGGTAGTACAGGGCAAATGTGTTGTCAATTCTATTAGTTTAAAAGAAGGTGAAGAGGCATTTATACACCACGGAAAGCTTATAAAAAGATATGGTGCTGCTGTTATTGTCATGGCTTTTGATGAGGTAGGGCAGGCAGATAATTATGATAGGCGTATAGAAATTGCAAAACGTTCCTATGATACTTTAGTAGATAAAGTGGGTTTTGCACCAGAGGATATTATTTTTGACCTTAACATATTTCCTGTTGCTACAGGAATGGATGAGCATAAGTTAAACGCCATAGATTTTATTAAAGCAACAAAATGGGTGCGTGAAAATTTGCCCTATTGTAGCGTTAGTGGTGGCGTAAGTAATGTGTCTTTCTCTTTTAGAGGAAACAATCCTGTAAGAGAAGCCATGCACTCTGTATTTTTATACCATGCTGTTAAGGCGGGTATGAATATGGGTATTGTAAACCCAACTATGTTAGAGGTGTATGATGATATACCAAAAGATTTATTAGAGCGTGTAGAAGATGTAATGCTAAACAGGCGAGACGATGCTACAGAACGTTTGCTAGATTTTGCAGAATCTGTAGTAGGTACAGCCAAAGAAAGCAAGGTAGATTTATCTTGGAGGGAAGAGCCATTACAAAGTAGAATTACTAGGGCACTAGTAAAAGGTATAGACCAGTACATTGTAGAAGATGTAGAGGAGGCAAGAAGCGCAGCAGATAAACCTATTGAGGTTATTGAAGGTAATTTAATGACAGGTATGAATGTGGTAGGCGACCTTTTTGGTAGCGGAAAAATGTTTTTACCGCAAGTGGTAAAGTCGGCCCGTGTAATGAAAAAGGCAGTTGCTTATTTATTGCCGTATATAGAAGAAGAGAAATTACGAAATCCGCAGGAATCAGACCAAAATGGGAATGGTAAAATATTAATGGCAACCGTAAAAGGAGATGTTCATGATATTGGTAAGAATATAGTAAGTGTGGTACTTGCTTGTAATAACTACGAAATAGTAGATTTAGGCGTAATGGTGCCCCCAGAAAAAATTATTGCCGCAGCCATAGAGCATAATGTAGATGTAGTAGGACTTAGTGGGTTAATTACACCTTCTTTAGATGAAATGGTGCATTTAGCAAAGGAAATGGAACGTAAGAACTTTTCAGTTCCTTTGTTAATTGGTGGTGCAACTACAAGTAAGGCGCACACGGCAGTAAAAATAGATCCAGAATATAGCCAGGCTGTAATTCATGTAAACGATGCCTCTAGAGCGGTAACGGTAGTAGGAGATTTGTTGCAGAAAGACAAAGAGAAGGCGTATAAAAAATCTATAAAAGACGATTACAGCGTTTTCCGAGAGAAATTTTTAAAGCGCTCTGTAAAGAAGGAATATAAGACAATTGCAACTGCTAGAGAGAATAGATTTAAGATAGATTGGAATAAATCTAATATAAAAACACCTAATGAATTAGGTATAAAAATTATTGACGATTTAGACTTAAACTTACTAGTGCCTTATATAGACTGGACACCATTTTTTAGAAGTTGGGAATTGCATGGTAAATACCCTGCTATTTTAACAGATGAAGTGGTTGGTGAGCAAGCAACAGATTTATTTAAAGATGCACAAGAAATGCTTTCTTCTATTCTTAAAGAAAAAAGATTGAAGGCAAAGGGTATTTTTGGCTTATTCCCTGCGAATAGTATAAACCATGATGATATTGTGGTTACTGCACCAAGGAGTAAAAATAAAACATCTGCAGAAACTGAATTTATCTTTAGGACTTTACGCCAACAATTAAAGCGTAGAGAGGGTGTGGCAGATTTTGCTTTGGCAGATTTTATTGCCCCTAAAGAAACTGATAAACAAGATTACATAGGTTGCTTTTGCGTCTCTACAGGCTTTGGAACGGCAGAGATAGCTAAAAAATATGAAGAGGAATTAGATGATTATAATTCCATTATGATAAAAGCACTTGCAGACAGGTTAGCAGAAGCTTTCGCAGAATATTTGCATAAGGAGGTAAGAACAAAACATTGGGGTTATTCTTTAGATAACGGGTTATCTGCCGAAGATTTAATAGATGAAAAGTATAAAGGAATAAGACCTGCACCAGGATATCCTGCATGTCCAGATCATTTAGAGAAATTAACTATTTGGGAACTATTAAAGGTTGAAGAAAATATTGGGGTAGCTTTAACGGATAGTTTAGCTATGTGGCCAGCAGCCTCTGTAAGT